>JACDJB010000951.1_pt1 | contig 25184 bp, 20 predicted proteins | sample 7454121 | NCBI WGS metagenome assembly JACDJB01 (sample SAMN14253290, study PRJNA609438) | sludge metagenome | isolation source: sludge after 25d culture with pyrite | collected 2018-12-20
GACGGCACCACCGTGACCGCCGACCGCGAGTACCTCGAGCGGGCGATCACCGATCCGTCGAGCGAGATCGTCGACGGGTTCAAGCCAATCATGCCCATGGTGCCACTCGACGACGCCCAGCTCGACCAGGTGATCGCCTACATCGAGGCGTTGGGCTAGCACACACCCTCCATATCGGACGCCCGGCCGTCGGCTGCTAACTTGCTCCTTTCGATGGCCTCCCCCCCTGTCCCCACCGCGCCTCCGTGCGCCCCCCGCCGCCTCGAGACCCACGCCGGGAGCCAGCATGCCGCGTCGTGACGACCTCGAATCGATTCTGCTGATCGGGTCCGGCCCGATCGTGATCGGCCAGGCCTGCGAGTTCGACTACTCGGGCACCCAGGCCTGCCGCGTGTTGCGCGAGGAGGGCTACCGGGTGATCCTGGCCAACTCCAACCCGGCCACGATCATGACCGACCCGGACTTCGCCGATGCGACCTACGTCGAGCCCCTCGACGTCGAGGTGCTGACCGCCATCCTCGAACGGGAGCGGCCCGACGCCGTGCTCGCCACGCTGGGCGGCCAGACCGCCCTCAACCTGGCGATGGAACTGCACGAGGCGGGCACCCTCGATCGCCTCGGCATCGAGCTGATCGGCGCCAACGCCGAGTCGATCGCCACCGCCGAGGACCGCTCGCAGTTCAAGGACGCGATGATCGAGATCGGCCTGTCCGTGCCCGACTCCGGCATCGCCCACAACATGGCCGAGGCCGAGGCGGTCGCCGCCGAGCTGGGGCTGCCCGCCATCATCCGACCGGCCTACATCCTGGGCGGGCGGGGCACCGGCATCGCCTCGACGCCCGAGGAGTTCACCCGCCTGGCCCAGCGCGGCCTGGAGGCCAGCCCGATCTCGGAGATCCTGATCGAGCAGTCGATCCTCGGCTGGAAGGAGTTCGAGCTGGAGGTGATGCGAGACGGCGCCGACAACTGCGTGATCGTCTGCTCGATCGAGAATTTCGACCCGATGGGCGTGCACACCGGCGACTCGATCACCGTCGCCCCGGCCCAGACCCTCTCCGACGTCGAGTACCAGACGATGCGCGACGCCGCGTTCGCCTGCATCCGGCGGGTCGGGGTGGAGACCGGCGGGTCAAATGTGCAGTTTGCGGTCAACCCGGCCAACGGCGACCTGGTCGTCATCGAGATGAACCCGCGGGTCAGCCGCTCATCGGCGCTGGCGAGCAAGGCGACCGGCTTTCCGATCGCCAAGATCGCAGCCCGCCTGGCGGTGGGCTACACGCTGGATGAGATCCCCACCGACATCACCGAGAAGACCCCGGCCTGCTTCGAGCCGGTGATCGACTACGTCGTCACCAAGGTGCCGCGCTGGAACTTCGAAAAGTTCCCCGGCGTCCCCGAGGTCCTCGGCACCCAGATGCAGGCGGTGGGCGAGGTGATGTCGATCGGGCGCACCTTCCCCGAGTCTCTGCAAAAATCGTTGCGTTCGCTCGAGAGCGGCCACTTCGGCCTGGGCGCCGACCCGACCGAGGTGGCGCTGGCCGAGGTGGACGACGACGAGCTGGCCGGGCGGGTGGTCGTTGCCACCCCGGATCGCATCTTTGAGGTGGGCGAGGCCCTGCGGCGCGGCTGGGGGGTCGAGCGGGTGGCCGAGCTCACGGCGATCGACCCGTGGTTCCTCGACGAGATGTCGACGATCTACGAGGAGCGCGAGACGATCCAAGCGGCCACGCCCGACACGCTGAGCCGCGCCGGATGGCGGCGGGCCAAGCGGCTGGGCTTTGCCGACGCCCAGCTCGCCCACCTGTGGGGGGCGGAGGAGGCGACGGTGCGCACCGCCCGCCTGGCGGCCGGCGTCGTGCCCACCTACAAGACGGTCGACACCTGCGCCGCCGAGTTCGAGGCGGACACGCCCTATCACTACAGCACGTGGGAGGACGAGACCGAGGTGCAACCCTCGGACACCCCGCGGGTGCTGATCCTCGGGTCGGGGCCCAACCGAATCGGGCAGGGCATCGAGTTCGACTACTGCTGCGTGCACGCCAGCTTCGCCCTGCGCGACGCCGGGTACGACACGGTGATGGTCAACTGCAACCCGGAGACCGTGTCCACCGACTACGACACGTCCAGCCGGTTGTACTTCGAGCCCCTCACGCTCGAGGACGTGCAGTCGGTGATCGACGCCGAGTCCGAGGCCGGCCCGGTCGCCGGCGTGATCGTGTCGCTCGGCGGGCAAACCCCGCTCAAGCTGGCGGGGGACCTGCCCGAGGAGTTGATCCTCGGCACCTCGCCGGCCTCGATCGACCTGGCCGAGGACCGCAACCGTTGGGGCGCGCTGTGCGCCCGGCTCGAGATCCCCCAGCCCCCCGGCGGCACCGCCACCACCCTCGAAGGCGCCCGTGAGGTGACCGAGCGGATCGGCTATCCGGCGCTGGTCCGGCCGAGCTACGTGCTCGGTGGCCGGGCGATGGAGATCGTCTACGACGACGACGATCTGGCCCGCGCCTGGTCCGCCCTCGCCCTCGAAGGCTCGCTGGGCCGGGAGGGCGGGCTGTCCGCCGACCGACCCGTGCTGGTCGACCGGTTCCTCGAGGACGCCACCGAGGTGGACGTCGACGCCATCCGCGACGCCTCCGGCGAGGTGCTGATCGGCGGCATCATGGAACACGTCGAGGAGGCCGGGGTGCACTCGGGCGACTCGGCCTGTGTCATCCCGCCGGTCACGCTGGGTGCCGGCGTCATCGACGTGCTGGGCGACGCCACCCGCCGCATCGCCGAGGCGCTCGACGTCAAGGGGCTGATCAACGTCCAGTTCGCCGTCAAGCGGGCCGGCATCCACCCCGACGCCGCCCAGGTGTTCGTCATCGAGGCCAACCCACGCGCCAGCCGCACCGTGCCGTTCGTCGCCAAGGCGACCGGGCGCCCGCTGGTGAAGATCGCCGCCCGGGTGATGGCCGGCGCAACGCTTGGCGAACTGCGCACCGAGGGCCTGCTCGGCGAGGTGTCCAGCGGCGACCACACCGCGGTCAAGGAGGCGGTGCTGCCCTTCAACCGCTTCCCGGAGGCCGACCCGCTGCCCGGGCCCGAGATGCGTTCGACCGGCGAGGTGATGGGCATCGACCTGACGCCGGGCCTGGCCTTCGCCAAGGCCCAGCTGGCCGCCGGCGATCGCCTGCCCGAGGGCGGCTGCGTGTTCCTCTCGCTGGCCGACCGCGACAAGGTGGCCGGTTTGGAGGTGGCCCGCGGGCTGATCGGCCTCGGCTTCGAGCTGATGGCCACCGGCGGCACCGCCACCGCCCTGGCGGACGCAGGCATCGCCGTCACCGGCACGATCACCAAGGTGGCCGACGCCGATTCGGGCACCGAGGGTGCCACCGCCCCCGAGCTGATCGCCGACGGGGAGATCGGCCTGGTGATCAACACGCCGAGGGGTCGCGGCCCCCGGGCGGACGGTCACGAGATCCGCGAGGCGGCGGGTCGGCACAATGTGCCGCTGATGACGACGATCTCGGCCGCCTCCGCCGCCGTGCGGGGCATGTCCGACCGCCGGGCCCACCCGATGGCGGTGCGCACCCTGCAGGAGTACCAGGCCGGCGTCGACCGCAGTTCGGCGGCCGATCACCGTGCCGACGAGCCGGGCGCAGCGTCGGACCAACGTGGTTGATCTCACCACAGCGGTCGGGGCGGTTGGCCTGCCAAACCCGGTGATGTGCGCTTCGGGCACCGCCGGTCACGGGGCCGAACTCGGCGCCTTCGTCGACCTGGCCCAGCTCGGTGCGGTCGTGGTCAAGTCACTGTCGGCCGGCCCGTGGCCGGGCAACCCGGCGCCCAGGGTGCACCCGTTGAGCACCGGCATGATCAACTCGGTCGGGCTGGAAGGCCCCGGGATCGCCGCCTGGGCGCACGACGAGCTTCCTGCGCTCCGCCGGGCCCGAGCCCGGGTGGTCGTGTCGATCTGGGGTCGCAGCGTCGAGGACTACGCCGTCGCCGCCGACGCGCTCGCCAAACATGCGCCCGCCGGGACGGCGAGCGACCCGATCGTTGCGGTCGAGATCAACCTGTCGTGCCCAAACCTGGCCGGCAAGAAGATGTTTGCCCACGACGTCGGCGCCGCCGCCGACGTGATCACCGCCACCGCCGGGCTGGCATATCCCCGCTGGGCCAAGCTGTCGCCCAACACCGACGCGCTGGTGGCGGTGGCCGAGGCGTGCGCCGGGGCCGGGGCCGACGCGGTGACCCTGACCAACACCCTGCTCGGCCTAGTGATCGACACCGACAGTCGCCGCCCGGCGCTGGGCGGTGGCGGGGGAGGGGTGTCGGGGCCGGGCCTGGGCCCGATCGCTGTGCGGGCGGTGTGGGAGGTGGCCCGGGCCATGCCCGAGCTGCCCATCGTCGGCGTCGGCGGGGTGCACGATGCCAACTCGGCGTTGCAGCTGTTGATGGCCGGCGCCTCGGCGGTGCAGGTGGGCACCGCCAACTTCGCCGACCCCCGAGCGACGATCCGGGTGCTCGACGAGCTGGCGAGCTGGTGCGACAGCCATGGGGTGGCGACGATCGCCGAGCTGATCGGTGCGGCCCACCCATGAGCGCAACACCTCAGGCGGTGTATCGTCGCTGCGCGCCCATGGCCGTCCAGGCCGCTTTCTCCCCAAACCGGAAGAGGACCACATCGTGAACGTGAGCGACGGAACCGGCGTCCACTCGGTCGATCCCGAGTCGGAGGACGTTCCCGACGAGCCCGATTGGGCCGAGCCGTCGGTGCGCAACCACCTGTGCCTGGTGTTGGACACCGACGACATGGTGCAGGCCGAACGCACCGCCATTGCGCTGATGCCCTACTTCGGGGTGGTCAAGGTGGGCCTCGAGCTGTTCTCGGCCGCCGGCCCCAACGCGATCGCCTCGCTGACCGACCTGGGCTTCGACGTCTTCTGCGACCTCAAGCTGCACGACATCCCGACAACGGTCGGCCGCGCCAGCCGGGTGCTCGGCTCGATGGGCGCCACCTACCTCACCCTGCACGCCAGCGGTGGCACCGACATGTTGCGCGCCGGCGTCGAGGGTCTGGCCGAGGGTGCGGCCAACGCGGGCCAGATGATCCCCCAGGCGCTGGCGGTCACCGTGCTCACCAGCGACGACACCGCAGCGCCCCATGTAGCGGCCGAGCGCATGCGCATGGCGATGGAGGCCGGCTGCGGCGGCCTGGTGCTCGCCGCCGAGGATCTGCACGACGCCTTCACCCTCGCCCCCAAGATGACCCGGGTGGTGCCCGGCATTCGAAGCGCCGGCGGCGACACCCACGACCAGGCGCGCCCGGCCACCCCCGGCGAGGCCATCTCCGCCGGGGCCGACCTGTTGGTCGTCGGGCGGGCGGTCACCCAGGCGGACGACCCGGTTGCGGCGTCGGCATCGATCGCCGACGAGGTCCGAGCGACCCTCGCCCTCCGTTGAGCGCCGACCGCGCTCGGGCCCACGACTGGGTTGCCTCCACACGGCGACGCTGGCAGGGGCTGCTCGACCGGCTGGCCGACGGCACGCTCACCCTGGACCGGCTCTGGCTCGAGGCGGATCGAGACCCGGCGGCGGCCGAGCTGAAGCTGCTGGTGGCGCTCGAGGCCCGACCCGGCGCCAAGAAGGTGCTCACCCGGCGGGCCCTCGACGCTCTCGGCCTTCCGCAGTCGATCACCCTCGGCGAACTCGACGACCGGCTGCGCCGGCGCTTGGAGGCGGTGTTCGCCGACCCGGCTGCGCCCGACGCCACGGCCCTACCCGACTCGGCCGGTATCGACGCAACCCAGCCCGACCAGCCGGGCCTGATCATCGTGATCTCCGGTCCTGGCGGCGTCGGCAAAGGCACGGTGGTGCACCGGCTCCTCGAGCGGGATCCCCGCCTGTGGCTCAGCCGCTCCTGGACCACCCGTGCTCCCCGGCCGGGCGAGGCGGAGGATGCGTACCGGTGGGCGACGACCGAGGAGTTCGTCGCCCACGCCGATTCCGGGGGGTTTCTCGAATGGGTCGAGTTTCTCGACTACTGCCAGGGTTCCCCGGTACCCGATCCGCCACCGGGATGCGACGTTGTCTTCGAGATCGACGTCGCCGGAGCCACGGCGCTGCGCGAACGCTGGGACGACGCGCTGTGCGTGTTCATCGATACACCCAGTCGCGTGGAGCAGGAGGCCCGCCTCCGCGGCCGTGGCGACGACCCCGAGCGCATCGCGCAGCGGCTGATCAAGGCCGATGAAGAGGTGGCGGCGGCCCTGGCGATGGATGCCATCGTCGTGATCAACGATGACGTCGAGGCGACGGTCGACGAGTTGCAGGCGCTGATCGAATCGGCCCGTCGAGCCCGCCGATCACCGGGCGGCCCGGCCCCGGCGTAGCCCGATCCACCGGTCGTCGGCCGGGGCTGTGACCCGGTCCACTGCGCTATGCTGGTTCGCTGCGCGTTCGCCAGGCGCCGCCATCCGCACACGAGGAGCCCCCAGCACCGATGAACACCCGCCACGACACGATGATCGAGCCCCAGGTGGAAGGTCTTCTCGACCGGGCGGGATCCAAGTTCTCGCTGGTGACGCTCGCCGCCCGTCGTGCGCGTCAGATCAACGACTACGTGCATCAGCTGGGCCGTACCTCCGGCGGAGCGATCCCGCCGCAGGTGGCGTCGAATGCCTCTAAGCCGCTCTCGATCGCCTTCGAGGAGATCGCTGCGGACAAGATCCTGCCGGTGAACGCCCCCGGGCGCGACAACCCCGCCGGCGTCCAGCTGGACGATGAGGGCCACGTGGTGCACCCGGGCGACGCCTCCGACGACTCCGACGACCCGACCGCGGGCTGAACCACCAAGGTGATTGAACGCCGATGAATGCCACCGGGGCGACCGAGGGGGACGGCCCGCTCGCCGGTCGCCACATCGTCCTTGGCGTCACCGGTGGCATCGCCGCCTACAAGGCGATCGAGGTATGCCGCCGCCTGATCGAGGCCGGGGCCTACGTCGCCCCGGTGCTCACCGAGGGCGCCCAGCGCTTCGTGGGGGCGGCCACGTTCTCGGCGCTCGCCTCCGAGCCCGCCCAGAGCTCGCTGTTCGACGGGCCCCATCCCATTCCCCATACCCGCCTGGGCCAGCGCACCGACCTGGTGCTGGTCGCCCCGGCCACGGCACGGGTGCTGTCCGACCTGACGACGGGACGCTCCGACGACCTGCTGGTCGCCACGCTGCTCGCCACCGAGGCGCCGGTGATGGTGGCGCCGGCGATGCACACCGAGATGTGGCGCCATCCGTCGGTCGTCGACAACCTGGCGGTGCTGCGCCGCCGTGGCGTCGTCATCGTCGATCCCGAGTCGGGGCGTCTGGCCGGTGGTGACGTCGGCGAAGGGCGGCTGGCCGGCCCGGAGCGCATCGTCGACCGGGCGATCGAGTTGCTCACCGCCGGCTCCGAACCCGCCGCCCTTCCCGCCGGGGCCCGCCCGCTTCCCGCCGCAAGCGGCGATGCAGGCATGGGATGGCGAGGCCGACGGGTGCTCGTATCGGCCGGGGGAACCCGTGAGGCGATCGACCCGGTGCGCTACCTCGGCAACCGCTCGACCGGCAAGCAGGGCCATGCACTGGCCGAGGAGGCCGCCCAGCTCGGCGCGGCGGTCACGCTGGTGACCACCTCCGAGCTCCCGACATCACCGGCAATCGAACGGCGACAGGTGACGTCGGCCGCCGAGATGGCCGACGCGGTGCTCGAGGCTGCCCCAAGCATGGACCTCGTGATCATGGCCGCCGCTGTCGCCGACTTCACCCCCGCCGCTGTCGCCGACCGCAAGCTGAAAAAGGCCGATGGGGCGCCGAGCATCGAGCTGGTCCCCACCCAGGACATCCTCGCCGAGCTGGGACGCCGCAAGCCTGCGTCGCAGGTGCTGGTCGGCTTTGCGGCGGAGACCGACGATGTCGAGGCCAACGCAGCCGCCAAACTCGAGCGCAAGGGCGCCGACCTGCTCGTCGTCAACGACGTCGGTGCCCCCGGGGTGGGGTTCGGCCACGACACCAACGAGGTGCTCATCCTCGGCCACTCCGGCGAGCGGATCAGCGTGCCGCTGACCGACAAGTCGGCGGTGGCAGCGCGGGTGCTCGAATGCGCCGGAGTGCTGGCCGCCGCACGCGCTGCGTCGTCCTAAGCCCTCGCGTCCTCTGACGAGACCCGGCCGCTTCCATCTCGGTGGCGACCGTCACCTACCATTCATCCCCCTTCAACCAATTCGCGATTTTCAACCCTTGAGGAGCTCAACGTGGCCAAGTGGACATTTACGTCGGAGTCGGTGACCGAAGGTCATCCCGACAAGATGGCCGACCAGATCTCGGACTCGGTGCTCGACGCCCTGCTCGAGCAGGATCCCGACTCCCGGGTGGCCTGCGAGACGATGGTGACCACCGGCCTGGCGATCGTCGCCGGCGAAATCTCCACCAAGGCCTACGTCGACATCCAGTCGATCGTGCGCCAGACGATCCGCGACATCGGCTACGACCGCGAGGACGTCGGCTACGACGGCTCCACCTGCGGCGTGCTCGTCGCCATCGATGAGCAGTCGGTCGACATCGCTCAGGGCGTCGACGACTCCGAAGAGGTGCGTTCGGGCACCTCCGGCGAAGAGGACCAGCTCGACCAGCAGGGCGCCGGCGACCAGGGCATGATGTTCGGCTACGCCTGCGACGAGACCCCGGAGCTGATGCCGCTGCCGATCCACACGGCCCACCGCCTGGCCGAGCGGATGGCCGAGGTCCGCAAGGCGGGCACGATTCCCTACCTGCGTCCGGACGCCAAGACCCAGGTGACCTTCGAGTACGAGGATGGCAAGCCGGTCGGGCTCAAGGCCGTGCTGATCTCCACCCAGCACAACGAGGGCGTCGACCGCGACGCCGACATCCGCCCGGACCTGATCGAGTCGGTGATCCGGCCGACGATCCCGGAGCGCTTCGCCAACGACGACTTTGACGTCTACGTCAACCCGACCGGTCGCTTCGTCATCGGCGGCCCGGTGGGCGACGCCGGCCTGACCGGCCGCAAGATCATCGTCGACACCTACGGCGGCTCGGCCCGCCACGGCGGCGGCGCCTTCTCGGGCAAGGACCCCTCCAAGGTCGACCGTTCCGCCGCCTACGCCACCCGCTGGGTGGCCAAGAACGTCGTCGCCTCCGGCGCCGCCACCCGCTGCGAGGTGCAGGTGGCCTACGCCATCGGCATGGCGCACCCGATCTCGATCTTCGTCGAGACCTTCGGTACCGAGACGGTCGAGAACTCGAAGATCGAGGCCGCCGTGCGCGACGTGTTCGACCTGCGCCCCGCTGCGATCGTGCGCGACCTCGACCTGCGACGCCCGATCTACCGCCCGACGGCCGCCTACGGCCACTTCGGTCGGACCGGCGACGGGTTCACCTGGGAGCTGACCAACCGGGCGGACGACCTCCGTTCGGCCCTGGGGCTCTGAGCTCGAGGCCCGCACCCAACCCGGACGAGCCCCGGCTGCCCTTCGGGGAGCCGGAGGTTCGGCTCCCGGACCCGCCCGCCACCCCTCTGCCGGCTGAGCCCGGCCCCCCGCCCGAGGGGCGGCTCGTTCGGGTACTGCCCGAGCCGGCTCGCATCGGGCGGGCGTTCGACTATTCGGTCCCCGACGCGACCGACGGCCCACTCGAGGTGGGCTCGATGGTGCGCGTCGCGCTGGCGGGGCGCCCGGTGGGCGGCTGGGTGCTCGAGTGCGACGTCACCCCGCCCGACGGCGTGACCCTCCAACCGATCCGCAAGATCACCGGTCACGGGCCGCCGGCCGAGGTGATCGACCTGTGCCGCTGGGCGGCACGGCGCTGGGCCGGACGCCTGGCAACGTTTCTCACCACCGCCAGCCCGCACCGGGCGGTGCCGGCCCTGCCCGACCCGGCACCCGCCGGTCCGCCCCCGACCGCCCCCGATGCGGAGGTCGTCGATGCGGTGGCCGCAGCACTCGAGCATCCGGTGGCCACGCTGCGGCTGGCGCCCGCCGCCGACCCCCTGGGCGCCATCGTCGCTGGGCTGGCGCAGCGGTGGGAGCAGGGGCCGGGCCTGGTCGTCGTGCCCGAGCACGCCCAGGCAGCCCGGCTGACCCGGGCATTGCGGCGGGCCGGGGTGCCGGCGGTGCCCTACGACCGGGCCTGGGCCACAGCGAAGGCCGGGGGATCGACGGTGGTCGGCACCCGGGCGGCGGCGTTTTCCCCCCAGGGCGACCTGGGGGTGGTCGTCATCGTCGACGAACACGACGAGTCGCTCCAGGAGGAGGGCTCACCCAGCTGGCACGCCCGCGAGGTGCTCGTCGAGCGGTGCGCCCGTCTGGGAGTACCCCTGCTGTTGATCTCGCCGGTGCCCAGCCAGGAAGCGGTGGCCCTCGGGCCGGTGCTGTCGCTGTCGCGAAGCGCCGAACGGGCGGGGTGGCCGCCGATCGACCTGATCGACCTCCGGGCCGAGGACCCCCGGGGTGGCCTGTTCCACCCTCGGATCATCGCCGCGGCGCGGGCCGCCCATCGCCCGGTGTTCGTCCTCAACCGCACCGGTCGCTCACGGTTGTCGATCTGTCGCAACTGCTCGGCGACCGCCACCTGCGAGCGTTGCGACGCTGCAGTCAGCCGGCTCAAAACGGGGATCTTCACCTGCCCTCGCTGCGCCCACGAACGCCCGGAGGTGTGCCTCGCCTGTCGGGGCACCGCCTTCGCCAACCTGCGCCTGGGGGTCAGCCGTGTGGTCGAGGAGGCCTCAGCCCTGCTCGGCGTCGACGTGGCCGAGGCGACCGGCGCCTCCGGCGGACGCGACAAGCTGCCCGACCGGGGCCCGGTGGTTGGCACCGAGGCCGTGCTGCACCGCGCCGGCAGCGCCGACCTGGTGGTGTTCTTGGACTTCGATCAGGAACTGTTGGCGCCGCGCTACCGGGCGGCCGAGCAGGCGCTGGCCTTGCTGGCCCGGGCGGCCCGACTGGTCGGGCCCCGCGCCGGCGGGGGCCGGGTGATCGTCCCCACCCGCGAGCCCGAGCATCCGGTACTGCACGCCGCCGTGCTCGCCGACCCGGACCGGGCCGTCGCCGCCGAACGATCGCGTCGCCGGCTACTCGCCTACCCACCGTTCGGCTCGGTCGCCGAGATCGCCGGCCAGGCCGCTCCCGCCTACGTCGAACGGCTCACCCGGTTGCTCGACGACGTGCCCGATGCCCAGCTGCTCAACCCCGAGGACGGACGGTGGCTGCTGCGCGCCCCCGGGTGGCAACAGCTGAGCGCGTTGCTCGACCAGGTCGAACGCCCACCCGGGCGCCTGCGCCTCAGGGTCGATCCGCTGCGCCTGTAACGGGTCCGACTACCGGCGTGGTTCGATCGACAGCACCCGGTAGCCGGCCTTGGAACCCAGGCGCTCCACCGGATGCCCCCGGTCCTCCAGATGACGATGCAACGAGTCACCACCCAGGTTCTTGCTCATGACGAACACCGCCCGGCCGTCGGGCGCCAGGCGGTCCAGCCACGACTCGAGCAGCGGATAGAGCTCGGCCTTGCCGATGCGCACCGGTGGGTTGGACCACAACAGGTCGATCGGGGCATCGGGACCCCCGTCGGGGCCGACGGTGCGGATCCGCCCGGGTGCCAACCGTTGGGCGTTGATCGCACACAGCTCGCGTGCCCGATCGTTGGGCTCGACCGCCCATACGGTGCCGGTCGGGGTGCGACGCGCCAGTGCCACGCTCAGCGGCCCCCAGCCGGCCCCGAGGTCGACCAGCACGGCGGCGTCTGGCGGGGGTGGCGGTGCCAGCCGCAACAGCGTGGCCGACCCCAGGTCCAGGCGACCGGGCGAAAACACCCCGGAATCGGTCTGGAAGGTCAGCGTCTCACCGTCGAGCGTCACCTCGATCTGCCGGGTGCGCCGCTTGGAGCTCGGTTGGGCGCTGAAATACTGCTGATCCACCTGCGGAGTGTAGGCCGGTGATCTTCGAGGAGCCGGCTCCCGGCGGTACGCTGGGACCATGACTGCGTCACGCATCCGCATCGTCGGCGACCCGGTACTGCGCCAGCGCGCCGAGGTGGTCGATGACATCGACGAACGCCTGGTTCGCCTGGCGGCGGACATGGCCGAGACGATGTACGCCGCGCCCGGCCTCGGTCTGGCCGCCCCACAGGTGGGCATCAAGCAGCGCTTTTTTGTCTATGACCTCGGTGACGACGGCGGTCCAAAGGCCCTGATCAACCCCGAGATCGTCGAGTCGGACGGCGAGTGGCTCTTCGACGAGGGCTGTCTCTCGGTACCCGGACTCTACTTCGAGATCGCCCGCCCCAGGCAGGTCCACGTGCGGGGGATCGACCTCGACGGCAACGAGGTGGACTGGGAGGCCGACGAGCTCGCCGCCCGCTTGATCCAACACGAGCTCGATCACCTCGACGGTGTGTTGCTGCTCGACCATCTCGAGGCCGACCAGCGCAAGGCGGCCAAGAAGCAGGTGCGCGAGATGATGATGGGGGAGCGCGCCCCCGACGAGCTGCCCGACCGATCCAGGAAGCGGCTGGGCAGCGACGCCCTCTTCGGCGGGAGTCGGTGAGCGACGCCCAGCCCCTCCCTCCGCCCCCGCCCCGGCCGACCAGCATCGTCTACTTCGGCTCGCCCGCCGAGGCGGTGGCGCCCCTCGAGGCGCTCATCGCCGCCGGCCATCGGGTCGATCTGGTCGTCAGCGCGCCCGACCGGCGGCGCAGCCGCCGGGGCTCGCCAACGCCGACCCCGGTCAAGGCGGCAGCGCTTCGGCTGGGCCTGAAGGTGACCGACGACCTGACCGATGCGGCCACAGCGGCCGAGGACGGCGCCGACCTGGGCGTTGTCGTCGCCTACGGACAGATCCTGCGCCGGCCGCTGCTCGAAGCGCTGCCGATGGTCAACCTGCACTTCTCGTTGCTGCCCCGATGGCGGGGTGCCGCCCCGGTCGAGCGGGCACTCCTCGCCGGCGACGATGCCACCGGGGTGGCGGTGATGGGTGTCGAGGAGGGCCTCGACACCGGGCCGATCTACGCCGAGGTCGCCGTGCCGATCGCTCCGACCAGCACTGCCGCCGAGCTACGGGCCGAGCTGAGCGCTCGAGGCGCCGAGCTGCTGATCGACACCCTCGGTTCCGGGTTGACCGATCCCCGCCCGCAATCGGGGACCACCACCTACGCCAAGAAGATCACGAACGACGACCTCGAACTGCGCTTCGATGAGGCGACCGGGATCGAGCTCAACCGCCGGGTGCGGGTCGGCGGGGCCTGGACCACACTGCGTGGCGAGCGGCTGAAGGTGTGGCGGGCCGCGATCGTCGCACCCTCCGGCGCCGAGATACCACCGCCCGGCGTGCTCGACGCCGACATCGTCGGCACCGCCTGCGGGGGCCTGCGCCTGGTCGAAGTGCAGCTGGCCGGCCGGGCCCGCCAGGACGCCACCGAGTTCCTGCGCGGCCTGCGCCCCGAGCCGGGGGAGCGCCTCGGTGGCTGAACGACGCGCTGCCAACCGAACTGCCCACCGCCCGGCGAGGGGCGCAGAGGTTGCCGGCGTGGCCCCCCGGCGCCTGGCGCTCGACCTGCTCGCCCGCATCGAGGATGACGGCGCGTGGGCCAACCTGGTCGTGCCCCGGGCCCTCGACCGCTGCGACCTGGGCGACGCCGACCGGCGCCTGGTCACCGAGCTGACCTACGGCACCGTGCGGCAACGACGGCGCCTGGACGCGATCATCGACCCGTTCCTCGACCGCCGACCCGCCGACGTGGCGGTGCGGGCTCTGCGCCTGGGCGCCTACCAGCTTGAGGTGGGGTTTCCCGACCACGCCGCGCTCAACACGACCGTTGGCGCCGTGCCCAAGCGGTGGCGGGGCCTGGTCAACGCCGTGCTGCGCAACGTGGTGCGCTCCGGCCCGCCCCGGTGGCGCAGCCTGGGCGAGGAGCTGTCCTATCCGGACTGGATCGTCGAACGACTGGAAACCGACCTCGGTCGCGATGTGGCCGAGGAGGCCTTGGAGGCGATGAACCGGCCGGTGGCGCCCACCGTGCGAGCCGACGGCTACACCCAGGACCGGGCGTCGACCTGGGTGACCGATGCGGTCGGTGCCCTCCCGGGTGAGCTCGTCGTCGACGTGTGCGCCGCCCCCGGCGGCAAAGCGACCGGCATGGCGGCCTCCGGTGCCACGGTCATCGCCGCCGATCTGGTCGCCCACCGGGTCGATCTGGTCGTCGAGAACGCCGCCAAGCTGGGCTCGGACGTGCATGCGGTGCGCGCCGACGCCACGTCACCGCCCCTGCGCGACCGCAGCGCCGACCGCGTCCTCGTCGATGCGCCCTGTTCCGGGCTGGGGGTCATGCACCGCCGTCCCGACCTGCGCTGGCGGGTGGCCCCCGAGGATCCGGCCAACCTGGCCAAGCTGCAGCGCCGCCTGCTCGAGGCGGCGGCGCCGCTGGTCAAGTCGGGCGGCACCCTCACCTACAGCGTCTGCACCCTCACCCGGGCCGAGAGCGTCGCCGTCGTCGAAGCGTTTCTCGACGACCACCCCGAGTTTGGCGCCGACGCGCCGCTGGAAGGCCCCTGGGAGAGCGACGGCCCGGTGTCGATTCTGTTGCCCCAGCGTGAAGGCACCGACGGCATGGCCCTGGCTACCCTCCACCGGGCACCTCGGCACTAACATCCAACGCGGCCGCTATGGCCCGAGATGGCAAGGAGACAGATGACTGGCGACGCCGGGACGACCGACGCAACCGAGCACAGGCAGCAGGCGAAGGTGCTCACCGTGTCCGACGGGGTGATGGCCGGGGTCCGCAAGGATTCCTCGGGCGCGGGCTTGGTGTCGCACCTGGAGGCCGCCGGCTTCGAGGTGATCGAGCATCGCACCATCTCCGACGGCGTCGACAACGTCTCCAACACGCTTTCCTACATGGCCCTCAACTTCGTCGGTCTCATCGCCACGACCGGCGGCACCGGATTCGGTCCTCGGGATGACACCCCGGAAGGCACCCGCCGCATCCTCGACAAGCCGGCCCCCGGGCTGACGACCGCCATGGCCACCGCGTCGCCACTCAACCGCCTGTCGCGCGGTGTGGCCGGCGTTCGGGGTCGATCGTTGATCCTCAACCTGCCCGGCTCGCCCGGCGGCGCGGTCGAGACCCTCGAGTCGGTCCTCGACGTCGTCCCCCACGCGCTCGCGCTCCTCGGCGGGAAGCGGGATCCGCACCCGACCCCCGATCAGTAGGGCCGAGATCGACATCATCACCACCACCCGGGATCGGGAGCTGATGCAGCGGGCGATCGCCGCCGGCGCCGACGCGCGCTGGGTGGCCACACCCAACCCGTGGGTGGGTGCGATCCTGGTGACCGCCGACGGCGAGCTGATCACCGGCGCCACCCGTGCACCGGGCCAGGCCCACGCCGAGAAAGTGGCGATCGAGCGGGCCGGCGACCGCGCCGCCGGTGCCACGATGTACGTCACCCTCGAGCCGTGCGCCCATCACGGCCGCACGCCGCCGTGCACCGAGGCCATCATCGCAGCGGGCCTGGCCCGGATCGTCGTCGGCGTGCTCGATCCCGACCCCCGCACCGACGGCACCGGCGTGGAGGCACTCCGGGCTGCGGGCATCACGGTCGACGTCGGCGTGGTCGCCGACAAGGTGGAGGCCCAGCTGGCCCCCTACCTGCACCAGCGCCGCACCGGCCGGCCCTTCGTCGTGCTCAAGCTGGCGGCGTCCCTCGACGGCTACACCGCCGCTCCCGACGGCAGCTCCAAGTGGATCACGGGCCCCGCCTCCCGCAGCGACGGTCACCGCCTGCGAGCCGAAAGTGACGCCATCATCGTCGGCGCCCAGACGGTCCGTAACGACGACCCCAACCTGACCGTTCGCGACTGGCAGCCGCCCACCGGCGCCCATCCCGAGGACTACAACCCGGTTCGGGTCGTCTTGGGCACGGCGCCCGAGGGCGCCCTGATCCACCCCTGCCTCGAGCTGTCCGGGGACCCGGAGGACGTGCTCGTCGATCTGGCCGAGCGGGGCATGGTCCAGGTGCTGATCGAGGGCGGGGCTGCGGTGGCCGGGGCATTTCACCGGGCCGGACTGGTCGACCGATACGTCCTGTACTTCGCTCCGGCGCTCTTCGGCGGCGATGACGCCCGCAGCCTGTTCTCCGGGCCGGGGGCGTGGAGCATGGGCGACGTTTGGCGGGGTGAGCTGATCTCGGTCGACCGCCTGGGCGACGACGTGCGCATCGAACTGGCCGCCCGGCCGCCCGAGAAGCCGGCTGAGGCCGACCATGTCACCGATCACCTGGAGCACTGAAGCGATGTTCACCGGAATCGTCGAGGAGCTTGGCCGGCTGCACTCCCAGCGCGGCCAACGGGTGCGGATCGCCGCCGACACGGTGATCGAGGATGCCCGGCTGGGCGACTCGATCGCCGTCAACGGGTGTTGTCTGACCGTCGTCGCCCAGGGCGACGGCTGGTGGGAGGCCGACGTGTCGGACGAGACCGAACGGCGCACCAACCTGGGCGACCTGGCTGTGGGCGACCCGGTCAACCTCGAGCGGCCTCTCCGTCTGTCCGACCGCCTCGGCGGTCACCTGGTGCAGGGCCACGTCGACGCGGTCGCCGAGGTGCTCGAGCCGGTGCCCGACCTTCGGGTGGCCATCCCCGACGGGCTCCAGCGGTACCTGATCGAGAAGGGCTCGGTGACCGTCGACGGCGTCAGCCTCACCGTGGCGTCGCTCGATGACACCTCGTTCACCGTGGCGGTCATCCCGCACACCGCCGAGGTCACCAACCTGGGTCGGCGCGGGGTGGGGGAGCGGGTGAACCTGGAGGTTGACGTGGTGGCCAAGTACGTGGAATCGATGTTGGGCGGAACCCCCGACCAGCAGCATGCAACCGACAGGAGCGACGATGAGTGAAGCCACAGCCGAAAGGGGCGAGGCGACGACATTCTGCACGGTGCCCGAGGCGATCGCTGCGATCGCCCGCGGTGAGGTCGTCGTTGTCGTCGACGATGAGGACCGAGAGAACGAGGGCGACCTGATCATCGCCGCCGAGGCGGCCACGCCCGAGGCGCTCGCCTTCTTCGTCCGCCACACCTCAGGGGTGATCTGCGTATCGGTCACCGGTGACCGCCTCGACGAGCTCGACATTCCCTTGATGGTGCGCGACAACAACACCGAGAGCCAGCGCACCGCCTTCACCTACACCGTCGATGCGATCGAGGGTGTCACCACCGGCATCTCGGCCGCCGACCGTTCCAAAACGATCGCCACGCTGATCGATCCCGCCAGCCGTCCGGCCGACCTGTCCCGGCCCGGCCACATCTTCCCGCTGCGCTACGCCGAGGGTGGGGTGCTCAAGCGCGCCGGCCACACCGAGGCGGCCGTCGACCTGGCCCGCATGGCCGGGATGTATCCGGCAGGCGTGCTGTGCGAGATCGTCAACGACGACGGCACGATGTCCCGGGTGCCCGACCTGGAGAAGTTCTGCGCCGAGCACGACCTGTTGATGGTGTCGATCGCGCAGCTGATCCGCTATCGCCGACAGAACGAGAAGCTGGTCCGCCGGGTTGCGGAGGCCCGCATCCCCACCGTGTGGGGCGACTTCACCTGCTTCGCGTACGAGTCGGTGCTCGACGGTCAACAGCACGTTGCGCTGGTGCGCGGCGCCGTGTCCGGTGAGCAGAACGTGTTGGTGCGCGTGCACTCCGAGTGCCTCACCGGCGACGTGTTCGGCAGCCTGCGCTGCGATTGCGGTGTCCAGCTCGACGCCGCCATGGCCCAGATCGCCGAGGACGGCCTGGGCGTCGTCGTCTACCTGCGTGGCCACGAGGGGCGCGGCATCGGCATCGGGCACAAGATCCGGGCCTACTCGCTCCAGGACGAGGGCCTCGACACCGTCGAGGCCAACGAGGCGCTCGGCCTGCCGGTCGACTCCCGCGAGTACGGCATCGGCTCGCAGATCCTCAATGACCTGGGCATCACCACCATGCGGTTGATGACCAACAACCCGGCCAAGTACGGCGGGCTCGACGGCTTCGGGCTGGAGATCACCGAGCGGGTGCCGATCGAGTCGGTGCCCAACCCCGAGAACCTGCGCTACCTACAGACCAAGCGGGAGCTGATGGGCCATCTGCTCCCCGGTTTGGACGACGAAGTGGAGACCCCATGAACGTGATCGAAGGAAACCTCGACGGCACCGGCCTGAGGATCGGCATCGTCGCCGGTCGTTTCAACGACCTGATCACCTCCCGTCTGTTGGAGGGCGCCCGCGACGGTCTGGTCCGCCACGGCGTCGACGAGGACGACATCACCGTCGTGATGGTGCCGGGCGCCTTCGAGATCCCGGTGGCAGCGCGTCGCTGCGCCCAGTCCGGCGCCTTCGATGCGGTGATCACGCTCGGCGCGGTGATCAAGGGCTCGACCGACCATTACGAGCACGTCGCCGGCCAGGCGGCGGCGGGGATCGCCCGGGCGGCGGCCGACACCGGCGTGCCGGTGATCTTCGAGGTGCTGATGACCGAGAACATCGACCAGGCGATCGAGCGGGCCGGCACCAAGGTTGGCAATAAGGGCTTCGACGCGGCGATGGCCGCCATCGAGACCGCCCGCGTGCTCGCCGCCCTCGACCAACTGGCCGACTAGCCGCCGACTGCACGTTTTTGGTCCATGCTACGTTTCGTGGCATGGCACGCACGCGGATCTCCACCACGGTCGACGCCGATCGGCTCGAAGATGCGCGGACCCGATCGGGCCTGCGGGATTCGGAGCTTTTCGACCGCGCTCTGGAGTTGCTCCTCCAACGGTTGGTGATCGAAGCGGAACTCTCGTTGCTCGACCGTTTCCCGTACGAAACCGACGCGGACCTGAGGGTGGGTGACCACCCCGGCGATCCGGAGGGCGCGTTGCCCTACGACGGTGCTGTTCCCGCTCAAATTCAGCGTCTTGCCGAGGAGCGTCGGGCGGAACGCGAGCGGCGCGCTTCGTGACCGTCGTCGGCCACGGTCAGATCTGGTGGGCCGATCTCGAGCGGGACAAGGTGCGACCCGTTCTGATCCTCACACGCGGCTGGGTTGCGCCACGATTGTCCAGGGTGCTGGTGGCTCCGATTACCACTCGTGTTCGAGGGATTCACTGCGAGGTGCTGCTCGGGCAAGGCGACGGCGTCGATGACGGCAGCGCGGCCAACCTTGACAACGTGCAACTCGTCGATCGTCGAGAGCTCCTCGGCCTCGCCGGCCGCATTCGTCCGGAGCGATGGGGCGAGGTGTGTGCCGCCATGGCCCATGTGATCGCCTGCGAAAGATGAGCCCTGGCCAAAGGCCGCTAACTCGTCGCCACCAGAGGTGCCGGGGGTTCATGCGGCGACAGCTTCGGCAGCCGGATCGACGGATCACGCAAGTTGACCTCGACGACTCGGTCATCGCTGCGCCCGACACCCGGTGCCATCCTCCGAACCAGCACGAACGTGGTGACGCTGTCGGTGCTGTCGGCCACCTGTTCGGCCAACGGGACCAGCCCGTACCGAGCCCCGGTGGTGGGCCCGGCCAGCGCCACCCATCCCGGTGCGTCACGGTCTGCGACGACCCGGCAGGCCTCGGCGGTGGAATCGACCGATCGGGTGGGGACGCCCAGCGTTGCCAGGTACGTGCCGCACTGGGCCAGCGCCTGCTCGTGGCTGACGACCCCCTCAAATCCGGCCACCGTCAGGTCGTCGGGATGCACCCAGGCGGTGAAGTTGACCGCCACCTGGTGGCTGCCGGCCACCGCCAACTCGGCGCTGCGCGCGGCCAGCGCCTCGAGGGCGGGCCGGACACCACCGGACAGCGTGTTGGTCACCGGGATGACCGCCCAGTCCGCCTGATGGTCGGAGAGGCGGTCGAGCGCCTCGCCCACCGACGCCGCAGCCACCAGCGCTGCGCCGTCGCCGACCGCGTCGGCGCCCAGTGCCCGGGCGGCCTGCTCGGTGAACGTGCCCGGCGGACCCAGGTAGGCAATCACCTCGGTGCCGATCGGCGCCGGCGGGGTGACCAGCGCCTCGACCTGGGCGATCACCGCGTCTCGAACGTGTGCCGGATCGCCATCGGCGCGGATGCTCAGGCGCAGGATCAGCTCGCGGTCGCCCCGAAACCAGCGGTCGGCCACCGGCACCGCCCCGCTCAGTCCGGGCACGAGCGCCGCCAGCATGCGGCCCAGTTCGTCGCCGTTGAGCGACGGCGGCACCAGCACCCGCACATCGCGTTCCAGCGTGGCCAGGTGACCGGCAAGCCACCGCTCCAGCTCGGCGTCGGCCAGCAGACGGTGGCCGGAGAGGGCGAGGGCAACCGGGCGAGGTTTGCCGCCGATCCCCAACTTGGCCGCCCGTCGCTGGCCGGCGGCATCGGTCACCAGGACCGCCCGGTCGTCGGGGCCGAGCACCACGTCGAGCAGCCGCACCTCGGTGCTGTCCACCGACACCACCGTTCCGATGTGGGGGCGCCGATCGGAGCCTTCCCTCGGGGTCAGGCCCACGACGTGGCCGTCGGCCCGTGCGGCGGCCAGATCGGAGCGCAGTGCCTGAACCGCCGCAACCGCGTCCTCGGCGGTCGCCTGAAGCCGGGTGAGGTCGACGGCGCGCAGCCCCTCGCGCGCCCAGGCGATGAACCCGGCGGTGTCGGCCGGGTCGCCGCTGGCCAGCGCCTGACGAAGCGCGTCGACCGCCTCGGCCAGGTCGTCGGCCCGACCCGCTCCGTCGACCCCGGACTGGATGGCGGCGATTGTCGCATCCTGGCTGGGCGTCAGCACGCGGCCGGCCAGGCCGGCCAGCGCCTCGAAGACCGGGGTACGAAAGCGCCACAGCTCGTCCATGCCCGGCTCGGAGCGGCTCACCAGCCCGGCGAACACGATCAGCACCTGGTGGGTCAGCGCCTGCACCCAGCTCATCGCCCGGTCGTGCTCGGCGGCCGACACCTCCTGCACGGTGATACCGGCCTCGGTGAACAGGTCGCTCAGCCAGCGGTGTGCAGCGACGTCGTCGGGGTCGGGACATACGACGGCGCTCTGCCCGGCCGGTCCCGCCACGCGGGGGCCAAACAGCGGGTGGGTACCGAAGACGGCCAGGTCGTCCCGCTGCGCCCGCAGCGCAGCGAGCGGCTGGTTTTTCGACGACGTCACATCAAACACGATGCTGCCCGGCTCCAGCTGCGGCAGCACGACCGACGCAATAGTGTCGACCGCATCGGCCGGTACGGCCAGGCACAGCGCCAGTCGGCCCGAGCCGGGCGGATCGAGGGGCGACTGCGCTGCGGCGCCGTCGCCGTCGGTGAACACCGGGCGGCCTGCCTCGTAGGCGACCTTCAGCCGCAGTGGCGGCCGACCCCACGGCCGATCGCCGGGATGCTCAAAGACGTGATGCGATACGTCGACGAGCACCAGCTCGAACGGCGCCGCGGCAAACACCTGCTCGGCCAGCCAGCGCCCCATGCCCTGGGCCGCACCAAAGATCACCAGTCGACCCGGCATCTCGGCCGGGGTGGGGGAGGGCCGCACCATCCGCAGATCCTAGTGAGACCGTTCATCCCGATTGGGTGAGGACAATCCACGGAGTGTCGGGCACCATGGCTGCACCGCCGAAGGAAACAGAGCGACATGCCGACACCCGAGACGCCGCATCAGGACCTCTCCACCGAACTCGAGCTTGCCCGCGCCGAACGCGATGCCGCTCGCGCCGAGCGAGACGCAGCGCGGGCCGAGATGGCCGACCTACGCGGCAAGCCGCCGTCGCGTCGGCTGGTCCGCCGCACCACCGCCGTCGTGTTGGTGTTCGTCTCATGCATCTCCTTCCTCTCGGGCGGCATCGGGGTGTGGGCCAAGCGCAGCCTCCTCGACACCGACGTCTGGGTGGCGCACACGGGGCCGCTGATCGACAACCCCGAGGTGCAGGCGGCGCTCAGCGCCAAGATCACCGAGGAGACGATGAAGCTCGTCGATCCCGAGGCGCTGATCAAGCAGGCGTTGCCCGAACGGGGCCAAGTGCTCGCCGTCCCGCTGTCCAACGCGGTCGATTCGTTCGTGGGCGACCAGGTGGACAAGGTGGTCGCCACCAAGCAGTTCGAACGCCTCTGGGTCGAGCTGAACCGCAGGGCGCACGCCAAGGCGGTTCAGGTGCTGCGGGGCGACGCCAAGGGGGTCACCGCCGGCGACGAGTCGGTGACGATCAGCCTGGTGCCGGCGATCAACCAGGTGCTGGCGCAGATCACGGCGGTGTCGCCGGAACTGTTCGGGAAGACGATCAACATCCCCGACGTGTCGATCGACGAGATCCCCACGGCGGCGATCGACAAGGTCAACCAGGCCTTCGGCACCAACCTCCCCCAGGACTTCGGGCAGATCACCATCTACGACAACGGCAAGCTGAAGGAGGTGCAGGACGCGATTGCGCTCTTCGACACCCTGGTGTGGGTGTCCGCCGTGGTGTTCGCCCTCTCCACCGTCGGGGCCCTGGCGCTGTCGATCAACCGGCGGCGGACGCTGATCGAGCTGGCGGTCGTCGACATGCTCCTCCTGATCCTGATGCGCCGGGCGGCAATCATCGCTCAGGATCAGCTGCTCGCATTGGTTCGGGTTCCGTCCAACCGTGGCGCGGTGGGCGCGATCAGCGATGCCATCCTGCAGGGACTCTTCGATGGCACGCGGATCCTCCTCTGGGCCTTTGGGATCCTCATCGTGTTGGCGGCGCTCACCGCACCCTGGCCTCGGTCGGTGGCGTTGCGCCGGCGAACGGCATCCCTGGTCACCGGCGTGGCCACCTCAGCTCACGACCGGGGCACCGACCCGGCGACGACCACCTGGGTGGTGAACCATCGCGACCCGCTGCGCATCGCCGGCGTGGTGGTGGCGCTGCTGGTGTTGTGGTGGGGCGCATCGTCCTGGCTCTGGGTGGCGATCGTGCTGGCGATCCTGGCCGCCTACGAGGTGGCGTTGTCCCGTCTGAGTGAAGACGAGGTGATCGCTGAGTTGATCGCCGACGAACTGTCCGACCGTGACGATACGAGTGTTCTATGACGACCACAGCCCCCGCCGTCGCAGCGGGCACCAGCCCGAAGCGGGCCGGCGCGGTGCTCACCGCGCTCATCCTGGCAGCGGCTGTGGCCAACCTGCCGCTGGCCGTCGCCAACGTGGCGCTGCCCGACATCGGCAAGGCCTTCGACGCCTCGCAAACCCAGCTCAACCTGGTCGCCATCGCCTACTCGCTGGGCCTGGCCATGTCGGTGCTCTGGCTCGGAGCGGTGGGCGATCGCTACGGCCGCAAGCAGATGCTGCTCATCGGCGTCGTCGCATCGCTTCCGGCCTGCCTGGCGGCGGCCTGGGCGCCCAGCATTCAGGTGCTCATACTCGCTCGCCTGGTCGGCGGTCTGGCCGCCGGCATGGCCTATCCCACCACGCTGTCGCTGATCACAGCGCTGTGGACGGGCGCCGGGCGCACCAAGTCGATCGCACTGTGGTCGGCGCTCGGTGGGGCCATCTCGGCCCTCGGCCCGTTGGTCGCCGGGGTGCTGTTGACCACGTTCTGGTGGGGCTCGGTGTTCCTGGTGACATTGCCGCTGATCGTCGTCAGCGTGGTCAAGGTCGTCATGGTCGTGCCCGCCCACGTCAACGAATCCGACGATCCGGTCGACCACCTCGGCGGCATCCTCTCAGCGGTCCTCGTCGGCGCGTTCATCCTGGCGATCAACTTCGCCGCCGTGCCCAACGCCGGGACGCTCGTGATCGGCCTGGCCGTCCTCGCCGTCGCCGCGCTGATCGCGTTCGTGATTCAGGAGCGCCGCTCCAAGCAGCCCCTCTACGACCTCGCCGTCGCCGGCCGGCGGACGTTCTGGGTCGCCGCCTGCGCCGGCATCATCGTTTTCGGCGCCCTGATGGGGGCCATGTTCATTGGCCAGCAGTTCCTGCAGAACGTGCTGGGCTACAGCACGGTCGAAGCCGGGTTCGCCATCCTGCCGGCGGCCGTGGCGATGGTTCTGATCGCACCCAAATCGGCCAAACTTGTCGATACGAAGGGTGCGCGCTTCACGCTGCTGGTGGGGTACGCCGCCATCCTGGCCGGCTTCATCATCATGTTGGTGCTGTGGAGGGACGGGGTGTCCTACTGGCCGGTCGGGCTCGGGTATGCCCTGGTCGGTGCGGGTGTGGGCTTCGCCGGGACCCCGGCCTCGCACTCACTCACCGGCTCGGTTCCGGTCACCAAGGCGGGCATGGCCTCGGCCACCGCCGATCTGCAGCGGGACCTCGGTGGGGCCATCATGCAGTCGTTGATGGGCGTGCTGCTCACTGCCGGCTACGCCTCAGCGGCCACCGCGGCGATCGCCGGATCGTCCAAGGCGAGCAGCGTGACCACCAGCGTGCAGAGCCAGCTGACCAAGTCGTTTAGCGGGGCCGATGCGATCGCTCAGCAGTACCCGCAGTACTCCTCACAGATCGTCGCAGCGGCCAAGCAGTCCTTCGTCGAGGGACAGGACTGGGCCTACGGCGTCGCCATCATCGCCGTGGCGCTCGGTGCGGTGCTCGTCTGGTTCATGTTTCCCAAGGCCGAGGAGGAGCAGCGCATGCTGGCCGAGTTCCACCAGCAGGACGAGGCCGAGGCGTCCACCGCCGCCCCTCAGCCCGCCGGCCACCCGGACGGCTGACGTGGGCCTAACACGGTCCAGTCGCTGGCGAATCCGACGGGTTCGTCACTGGATCAAGAGCAGCCTCTGGGTTATTCCCGGTCTGTACGCAGCGGTCGCCTTGGGTACCGGCATCGCGCTTGTGGCCTTCGACCACGCCAGCCCGCTTGAATCGTCGCTCGACCTGAGCGCGGCCAGCGCGGGTGCGGCGCTCGCCGCGCTCGGTGGCGGCATGATCACCTTCACCGGGTTTGTCATGTCGGTGGTGCTCCTCGTCGTCCAGTTCGGCAGTAGCCAGTTCTCGCCCCGTTTTCTCCGCTGGTTTCGCGACGACCCGGTCATGAAGCACAGCCTGGGCACCTTCATCGCCACCTTCGTGTTCGCGCTGACGTCTACGGCGCTCAGCGGTCGCGGCGCCGACCACATCGTGCCGAACCGTGCGCTGATCGGAGCGACCGTGCTGACCGCCGCCAGCATCGCCTGGTTTCTGGCACTGATTTCCCGAACGTCGGACAACCTCCGGGTTGCCACGTCATCC
>JACDJB010000959.1_pt1 | contig 24934 bp, 30 predicted proteins | sample 7454121 | NCBI WGS metagenome assembly JACDJB01 (sample SAMN14253290, study PRJNA609438) | sludge metagenome | isolation source: sludge after 25d culture with pyrite | collected 2018-12-20
TGCGGCAAAACAGGCCTGCACCGGCATGTTCAGACCGCTGCAGGACGGCTTTGGTTACCATCAAACGAATGAGGCTTTCCCGCTCTGGAGCTATGTCGTCGATATGAATAGGTGAAAAGCTTCTACCGCCCACGCTCCTAGCCTCAGGCACTCGATATAATCAAATCGTCCCCTTCAGCAGCAAGGCAGGTTCCATGACGCATCCCGACACGCCCGATGCCCCCTGGCAGGAAGCCGTCTTCCAGGTTCTCAAAGCGGGCGACATCCGCCAGATCGCCTACGTCCCCGACGCGGGCCACAGCCACCTGATCCGGCGCGCAATCGCCGATCCCGACATTGCCGACGTCGTCCTCACCACTGAAGAAGAAGGCGTGGCGCTGGCCTGCGGCGCCTGGCTGGGCGGCCAGCGCGCCGCGCTGCTCATGCAAAGCAGCGGCGTGGGCAACTGCGTGAACATGTTCTCGCTGCTGCAATCGGCGGATTTCCCTTTCCTCACGCTGGTCACCATGCGCGGCGAATACGCCGAGTTCAACCCCTGGCAAGGCCCCATGGGCCGGGCGACGCAAGCCGCACTGGAGCTGATGGGCATCCACGTCCTGCGCGTGACGCAGGCACAAGACGCCGCGGAAATCGTCGGCGCGGCGCTGGACGCGGCCTTCGAGGCCGGCGACAAGGTGGCGGTGCTGCTGGGGCAAAACCTCATCGGCCGCAAGCAATGGGAGGCCAAGCCATGACAGCGCACACGCTAACACCGCAGGTCGAGCGTCGCGAATTCGTCGCCACGCTGCTGGCCGGCGTGCCCGAGGCGCTGGTGGTCACCGGCCTGGGCTCGGCCACCTACGATGTCTTCGCCGCGGGCGATCGCGATCGCAACTACTACCTGTGGGGCGCCATGGGCGGCGCCAGCGCCATCGGCCTGGGCCTGGCGCTCGCGCAGCCCGGCAAATCCGTGGTCGTCATCACGGGCGATGGCGAACAAATGATGGGCGTGGGCAACCTGGCCACCATCGGCGCGCGGCAACCGCCCAACCTCAGCATCATCGTGCTCGACAACGGCCACTTTGGCGAGACCGGCATGCAGCGCAGCCACAGCGGCCTGGGCACCGACCTGGTCGCCGTGGCCAGGGGCTTCGGCATCCAGGATGCCTTCACGGCCAGCGACACCGCCGCCTGCACCGCCATCGCCGGGAAAATCCTCACGCGCCGCGCGCCGCTGTTCGTGCGCGTGCTGATCGGCGCCGATGAACCGCCCCGCGCCCTGCCCCCGCGCGACGGCCCTTACATCAAGAACCGCTTTCGCGGTGCACTCGGACTCAAGCCATTATGAAACGCTATTCATTGTTCATCGACGGCCAGGCACGCGAGCCGGAAGGCGGCACCTGGTTCGCATCGCACAATCCCTACACCGGTCAGCCCTGGGCGGAAATCCCCGAAGGCAACGCCCAGGACGTGGATGCCGCCGTGCAGGCCGCGCATCGCGCGCTGCACGAAGAAGCCTGGGCCGGCCTGAGCGCCACCCAGCGCGGCGCCCTGCTGCGCCGGCTGGGCGACCTGATCGCGCGCGACGCCGTCGCCCTGGCGCAGACCGAAGTGCGCGACAACGGCAAGCTCATCGCGGAAATGCAGGGCCAGCTCAACTACGTCCCGCAGTGGTTCTACTATTACGGTGGCCTGGCCGACAAGATCCAGGGCAGCACCCTGCCGCTCGACAAGAAAGGCTACTTCGCCTACACGCGCCACGAGCCCGTGGGCGTGGTCGCCACCATCACGCCGTGGAACTCGCCGCTGCTGCTGCTCGCCTGGAAGATCGCGCCCGCACTGGCGGCGGGCTGCACGGTCGTGGCCAAGCCCTCGGAATTCACCTCCGCCTCCACGCTGGAATTTGCCCGCCTGTTCGAGGAAGCCGGCTTTCCGCCGGGCGTCTTCAACGTCGTCACGGGCACCGGCGCCGCCGTGGGCACGCCCCTGGTCGAACACCCGCTGGTCGCCAAAATCAGCTTCACCGGCTCGGACGCCACCGGCCGCCACATCAATGCCCAGGCCGGCCGGCTGCTCAAGCACACCTCCATGGAGCTGGGCGGCAAATCGCCCAACATCGTGTTCGAGGATGCCGATCTGGAACAGGCCGTGTTCGGCGCCATCTCGGGCATCTTCGCCGCCACCGGCCAGACCTGCATCGCCGGCTCGCGCCTGCTGGTGCAAGACAGCATCCATGACGCATTCGTGGCGCAGCTGCTGGACGTGGCCCGCAGCGCCCGCATGGGCGACCCCATGGATCCGGACACCCAGGTCGGCCCGGTCACCACGCCGCCGCAATACCGCAAGGTGCTGGACTACATCGACATCGCGCGCGCCGAAGGCGCCACCGTCGCGCTGGGCGGCACCAGGGGCACGGGCCCGGAATGCGGCGAAGGGTGGTTCGTGCAGCCTACCATCTTCACCGGCGTGCGCAACGACATGCGCATCGCGCAGGAAGAAGTGTTCGGCCCGGTGCTCTCCATCATCCGGTTCAAGGACGAGGCGGACGCCCTGCGCATCGCCAACGACGTGCGCTTTGGCCTGGCCGCCGCCGTCTGGACGCAGGATATCGGCCGCGCCATCCGCATGTCGGAGCAGCTGCAGGCCGGCACCGTCTGGGTCAACACCTACCGCGCCGTCAGCTTCATGGCGCCCTTCGGCGGCTATAAGGATTCCGGCCTGGGGCGCGAAAACGGCATGGACGCCATCTACGCCTACTTGCAGACCAAGACCGTGTGGATCAACAGCGGCGCGGCGACGGGGAACCCGTTCGTGATGCGTTGAGTCCAAGACGCCTCGCGTCCTTGAGCAGGAGAATCAGCTGTCCTTCGTTTTCCGGTATCAACTCAAAGCCGAAGCGCCGATAGAACGCCTCTGCCTCGGCATCGAAGGGGTGGGTAAGCATCGCCCGGATGCCTGCATGCTCGGCAACGGCGATGGCACGCTGGAGCGCATCTTGCAACAGGCTGAAGCCCAGTCCGCGCTTCTGGTAGTCGAGGTCAACGGCCAGCCTTGCCAAGATGATCAGCGGGATCGGGTACTGGCCCATCCCGCGACGAAGCCGCTCGGGGGCCTCAAGGGTGTCGATCTGGCCGACGGTCAAGCTGTAATAGCCCGCAACACGTTCCCCATCACAGGACACGAAGGTTCTTGCCGAGCCACTGCCTTGGGCTTGGCGCGCGTGGCGCAGCAGCCATTCCGTGAGCGCCGGTTTTCCACAGTCGAACTCCTCCAGCCGGTGACTTGCATCCAGCGGTTGCGGTGCCGTCAGGCTCACTTCGTGGCCCAGACCGGACGGCGGGAAAACAGATCGGCTAAGCCGGGATTGTCCGATTCCGGCCGATCCAGCATATCCAGCAGCGCCTGGTATTGGCTGCCGGACACCATGAACAGCCGCTGGTCGAGCAAGGTCTGCTCGGCAGCACGGTACGCCGCGTCCAGGATGAAATCAGTCAAGGACTTGTGTGCCACTTCGGCGGCACGACGCAGTACCGTCTCTTGCTGGGGAGTCGCACGCAGCCCAAGCCGGGCGGAGCGCGCGGGTGCAGAAGCGGTGGACATGGCAGATCTCCGGTAAATGTACGTCAGACACAATGTTAGTACAAGCGACGAAAACCGTCCAGATCCAGAATGTCGGGGGCGCCTGCGGCATGATGGACTGATCAAGCCTTCATGGATGAATGATCTGAAGCAGAGCTTCAGTCCAGGCAGATGCGGGCCTGCTACCCAAAACGCCGGATCTCCCACCCAATCGCCGTGACGGCGTCGCGCACGCTTTGCGCCAGGGTAACCGCGCCTGGCGTATCGCTATGAATCAGGATGGAATCCACGGCCATGTCAAGCACGCTGCCATCGATTGCCTCCACCTTGCCTTCCTGCAGAACCCGCTGCACGCGGGCGCGGATGTGCTCCGGCGACTGAATCAGCGCCCCAGGCTCGCGCCGGCTGACCAGCACCCCTTCAGGCGTATAGGCCCGGTCGGCCAGAAACAGCGTGACCACCTCGATGTCCAGGTCTCGTGCAGCCCTGTATGCCTCGGTATGGGGCATTCCCACGTATTTCAGCGAACGATCAAACGCACGCACCGCTTTCAGTCCCGCCAGGGCAACCTCGTAATCGACAAAGCTCAGATTGCCGAGCGCACCGTGGAAATTGGCGTGGGTCAAGCGCGCGCCGGCCTGCTGCGCAATCGCGCTCAGCGCACCCAGCTGGTAAAGCGTCATCATCTCCAGTTCGCGCGGGTTGAACGTCATCGCGCGGCGACCGAAGCCTTGACGATCGGGGTAGCCAATGTGAGCGCCAAGGGCCACATTGTTTTTCACCGCCAGGGTGCTCATCTCGTGCATGGTCATGAAATCGCCGCCATGAAAACCGCAGGCCACATTGGCGGACGTCACCAGTCCAAGCATGGTCGCGTCATCCGCCATGACATACTGGCCGAAGCCCTCGCCCAGATCAGAATTCAAATCTACACATTTCATCGGATATCCTCCTCAGAAGAATGACTCACGCAGGCGCTGGCAGCGCCATGCCAGCGCGGCAAGGTATTGCTGCCACCGGACCTGCTGTTGGCGCGCCTGCGCCAGGCTTGCCATGACAAACTGTACACAAGCGCCGGGACGCAGTTGCGCAAACAGATCCAGATCCGTCTGGATGACGTGCGCGATCACCGGGTAACCGCCGCTGGTGTTACCGTCGCACAGCTGCACCACCGGGCGGCCATCCGGCGGCAGCTGCATCACGCCCGACACAATGCCGTGCGAGCGCATGTCATGAACCGGCGCATACGCCAGCGCCGGGCCTTCCAGGCGGCAGCCCACGCGGTTGCTCTGGGCCGACACTTGCCAGCGTACCGCAAGCAGGCGTCGGCGGGCACACGCCGACAGGTGATCCCACTGCGCACCCGGCAGCAAGCGGATCTGCGTCTGTGGCTGGGAAAACCCCTCGTCATCGCCCGCTGACCCATCGCGCGCGCCGGCCCGCGCACGCGGATCACGCAGCCCCAGGCCCGCCGCGCGCCCACCCGACGCGGGCCGGCCGGACACCGCGAGAACATCGCCGTTTCTGAGCGCCCGCCCCTGAAAGCCCCCGAACCCGCCCTTCAGATCCGTCGACGCCGAGCCCAGCACCTGTGGCACATCGATCCCGCCGCGCACGCAAAGGTAGCTGCGCACCCCGTGCGAGACCGTATTCAGGCGCAAGCATTGCCCGGCCTGCACTCGGCATGACCACCAGCCTGGCAAAGACTGCCCATCCAGCCGCGCTGCGGCGGCCGCGCCAGTCAGGGCAATGTCCGCCGCTTGCGTGAAGGTGAACTCGGCCTGCCCCATCGTGATTTCCAGTCCGGCAGCATTTACCGGATTACCCAGCAAAAGATTGCCGACGGACAGCGCCAGGCGGTCCATGGCGCCGCCAAGCCCGATACCCATATGACGATAACCCGGTCGGCCCAGATCCTGCACCGACGTCTGAAAGCCGGCACGGCGCGCAATGATCACGCCTGAACAGCCTGTATCTGGAAGCGCACGACATCGCCCGCCGCCAGCAGCGCAGGGGGGTGGCGCAGCGGATCGAAGCATTCCAGCGTCGTCTGGCCGATGACGTGCCAACCCGACGGCGTGGTGCGCGACAGGATTCCAGTCTGGTTGCCACCAACGATCACCGCCCCCGCCAGCACGCGCGTCCTTGGCGTCGCGCGCCGTGGCACGGCCAAGGCCGCATCCAGGCCACCCAGGTAGGCGAAGCCCGGCTGGCTGCCCAGCGCAAACACCGTGTAGACGCCGCTGGCATGGCGGTGCGCATATTCCTCTGCGGACAGCCCGGCATGACGGGCAACTGCCGCCAGATCCTCGCCACCGGCGCCACCATAGGACACCGGCACCACGAGCTGGCGCGGCACCCGTGCCGTTGCGGCAGTGCCCGACCATGCACGGCGCACCGCGGCCTGCCACTGATCGAGATCCGGAACGTGGTCAAACAGTACCAGCAGATTGTTCATCCCCGGCACCACTTCAATCACGCCCGGCTGCGTCGAAAGGTGATCCGACAGCGCCCAGATCCTGCGCTGGACCGCCAGTTCAGGCACGCCGCCCGGCGCCGCGTGCGCGTCACACAGTATCCCGTACTCGCCGTGGCGCCGGCAAATGGGCACGCCCAACCCCAGTCGTCCCGATCAGAACTCGGCCAGATGGTTGCGCACCACCTCGGACGTTCCCAGTATGTCCGGATATTTCTCCCCGGCATCGAGGCGCTGCAGCGTGGTTTTCTCTGCCGTCTGCAATCCGATCGCCTTGTTGGCGGCAAACTCGATCAACTCCGGACGCAGCACGAGCACGCCGTTTGCATCGGCCAGAATGGCGTCGCCCGGTGAGACCGCCACACCGCCGCAGGAGACCGGGATGCAGAACTCGCCGCCCAGGCCCAGCGTCTTCACGGTGATGGCGGTGAGCCCGCGGGCCCACACCGGTACCCCATAACGGCGCAATTCGTCGATATCCGTCACGGCGCCATCGACGATGATGCCCGCCACCCCCGCCGCTCGCGCAGCGTAGGCCACGGCCCCGCCCATGCTGGCATGGCGCTGGTCGCCGCAGCGATCGACAACCAGGATATCGCCCGGACGCGCCTTGCCGATCGCGTAGTGCATCAGTGCGCCATCCGGGCCGGGACAGCGCACCGTCACGGCAGTGCCGGCGACGCGCCGGTCAGAAAACATCGCACGAACACCCATATCCATGAAGCCCGTGTGCAGAAAATGCCCGATAGTGGCCGGTTCGGCTCTGGCCAGCAGCTCAAGGCGGTCAGCGGGCAAGGATTCGGGCAGCGACTTGAGAAGATACATGAGGGACTCCTGGAAAATCAGCGATACCACAAGGCGATGCCGGGCCAGATCACGATCAGGCCGACCAGCACCAGAATAGCAATCAGATACGGCGACACGCCGACGAATACATCCACGAGCGTGCCCCGCCCGCGCGATGCCTGTACGACATAGCAGTTCATCCCCACCGGCGGCGTAATCAGGCCGGCTTCCGTCACCAGAATCACCATGACGCCAAACCACACGGGATCAAAACCCAGCTGTGCAATGATGGGTGCCAGCACCGGAACGGTCAACACGGTGAGCGACAGACCTTCCAGAAAGCAGCCCAGAACAAGGTAGATCAGCATAATCATCAGGATGATTGCGTAGACGCTGACATCGAGCCCAAGAATGAACGCTTCCAGCATGCGGGAGAACCCGATCAGGCCCAAGGCGAAATTCAGCAGCGCCGCAAAGATGATGATGATCATCAGAATGGCATTGGTTCTGGCCGTGGCGAACAAGGCATCGTTCAGCGTCTTGACGGTGAGGCGGCGCTTGAACAGCCCCATGATCAGGGCAACCAGAACCCCCAGCGCCGCCGCCTCGGTCGGCGTGGCAATACCGGCGTAAATCGAGCCGACCACCACCAGGAAAAGCCCAAGCGGCGGCAGCAGCTGCGGCAAGGTCCGCAAGCGCACGGCCCAGCTGGCATGGATGACCTCGCCATCGAAATCGGGCCGGACCAGGCAAATGATGCAGGTGGTGAGCATGAACAGCGCCAGAAGGATCAAGCCAGGCACGATGCCCGCCAGATACAGCTCGGGGATCGACGTGTTGGTGATGCTGCCATACACAATCAGATTGATGGAGGGCGGGATCAGAATTCCCAGCGTGCCGCCAGCGGCAATGGTGCCCAGGAAAAGCCGCTCGTTATAGCCATGCTTGCTGATCTGCGGGATGGCAATCGAGCTGATGGTGGCGGCAGTGGCCAGGCTGGAGCCGGAGGTCGCCGCGAACACGGCGCTCGTCGCCACGTTGGTCTGCATGAGCTGCCCCGGCAATCGATTCATCCAGGGCGCGACCGCGTCGTACATATCGCCCGCAATGCCGGTGCGCACAAAAATTTCGCCCAGCATGATGAACAAGGGCACCGACGTCAAGACATAATTCTGGGACTGGGCCCAGGCGGTGATCCCCAGAGAATCGATGATGGGCACAGGGGAAATCATGCTGATCGCCAGCGCCCCCACCCCGATCACGGTAAAAATGGGCAGCGCCGCAAAAAACAGGACAAAAGACCCCAGTACAAAAGCCAGTCCGATGATCATTGTGCGTATTCTCCGGCCTGCTCACGCTCTTCCACCAGCGCGACGACGGCCAGGTAGTCACGTCTTGCAATCCGGCGCAGGCTCTCGAGCAAAACCACGAGTGCGCTTGCCAGGAACAATAGGACACCGGCCAGATAGATGACCTGCGGAACCCACAATGGCACGCGCAAGGGCGTGTTGGACACCGCGCTGAAAGACCACGAATCAAACGACAGCAACGCGACTTGCCAGGCCAGCAGGCCGACCATGACGGCCATGGTGAGCACGGCCAGGATATCCAGCCACGCCTGCGCCGCCGGCTTCAGATTCATGTGCACCACGTTCACGCGAATGTGGCTGCCCTGCAGGAACGCATAAGACAGGGACCAGCTCGTCGCCATCGCCAGCGCATAGCCCGCCAGCTCATCCGTGCCGACAAACGCAACGTTGAACAGCTTGCGCACGGTGACATCGACGCTCACCAGAATGGCAATGGCCAGCAGAACATACAAGCCGACCAGCGCGGCAACCCGGGAGATGCCCGATACGGCTTTCAGGGCAGGGTTGAGATTAGGCATAAACACTCCAGACACCCCGGGTGCACGGCACCCGGGGATGTGAAGACAATGACGCAATCAGTGACCGGAGACGGTCATGTTCACCGCTTCGCCAACCGTCTTGTTCCACTGATCTGCACACTCGGCACCGCAGGCTTTGGCGTAGGCTGGCAGGACGCGGCTCTGAACCGCCGCCCGCACTTTCACCAGATCGGCCTCACTGGGCTCCAGCAGCTTCATGTGGCCGCGCGTCACGCCGGCCTGGCCCACCATGGTGCAGCGATCATCATCCGTATTGCACCAGACGCCCTGATTGACGTTGCCTTCCTGAATCCCGTCACTGATCTCCCGATAGTAGTAATCCATGGCTTTGCTCAGCCACTCGCGCTGCTTGTCATCCAGACGCGCAAGACTCTTCTGACTGATCACTTGCACGGTAGGTGCCCAGCCCACAATCAGCGTGTACATCGTGTCCGCCACTTCATACAGCTTGGCCGTGTTGCCCGACATCGTGCCCGTGATCACGCAATCGATCACGCCGCGCTGCAGGGCCGGGACCAGCTCGCCGAAGGCGACGGTTACGGGCGCCGCACCCAGGCCCTGAACGATCTCGGACATCGTGCTCGAGCTCACCCGAACCTTCTTGCCGTGCAGATCGTCCACGGACTTCATGTCACCCTTGCAGAAAAACACCTGCGCGCCCGACATGCCGGCCCCCTGGAGGTCCAGCCGGTAGCGCTTTGCCAGGGCCTCCTGTACTGCGGGCTCATAGGACTTCAGCACTTTCTTGATGGTGGGCACGTCCGTCGCCACCCCGGCCAGGTCGAAACCATCCAGCGTGGGGATCACGCCCGAGCCGTAGTTGGCCACCATATTGGTCATGTCGAAGGTGCCTTGCGAGACGATCTGCAATGCATCCGCCGGCTGCGCGTTGATCTCGGTGACGCTGTTGAGCGTGACCGCGAGCTTGCCCTTGCTCAGCTCGTTGACCGTGCTGCTCCAGAAGGGTTGCACCACGAACAGCCATTCGGATGTGCCCACGGGCGGTCCCAGCATGCGCAGCGAGAAGGGCTCCATCTGATCAGCCAGCGCGAGCAGCTCTGCGCGTGCATCGGTTTGCGCCTGCACGGCAGGCATCGCCAGCAAGGTGGCGGCCGCCATGATGGCGGGAATGATTTTCAGAGGTTTTATCATCATTTCAGGCTCCTCGATGGGCATGCGGATTTCAGGAATCAGCATCCGCATGCGGGCTAAAAAAACCAAACCGGTGCATCCGGACTCAGATCAATCTGAGCGCATCCGTCGACACATCACTCACCAGCATATGGCCCGGTGCATGCGTGATGCAGAAATCCAGCTTTGCGCGCATGACCGCCGCCTGAGGCGTCACTCCGCAAGCCCAGAATACGGGAATCTCGCCCGCGCGAATCTCGGTCGGTTCGCCCTCGTCCGGGCAATCCACATCGGCAATACCGATGGCGACCGGATCCCCCATGTGAACGGGCGCCCCGTGTGCGCCTGGCAAGCGGCTGCAGACCTCGTGCGCAATGCGTGCCTGTTCGGGGGTGTAGGGGCGCATCGACACCACCATGGGTCCGCCAAAGGGACCGACGGGTGTCGTGGGGATATGGGTGTGGTACATGGGCACGATCTTGCGCTCATCCACATGGCGCACGCGCAGCCCGGCCGCTTCCAGGGCATCCTCGAACGAGAGCGAGCAGCCCAGCACGAAACCGACCAGATCATCGGTCCACAACGCCGAGATGTCCTGCAATTCTTCAATCAGCTCGCCATTGCGCCACACCCGGTAGCGCGGCAGGTCGCTGCGCAAATCCACATCCTCGCCCAGCATGGGCACCAGCGGACTTCCGGGCTCAGTCATGCCGATCAGCGGGCACGGGGTCGGATTCGACTGGCAATACTTGTAGAAATCATCGGCCCATCGTCGCGGCAGAATCACCAGGTTACCCTGGCCATAGCCGGGTGCCATGCCACTGGTATTGCCGGTAAGCAGGCCCTGTCGCGCGCGCTGGCGCACCGTCGCCGGATGGGCTGTCCACGCGGGCAGCGCCGCTTCAACTTGCGTTTGGCTCACTGTTCAAATCCTCGGGTAAAAAGTTCTCCGGCATTCGCCAGCACATCGTCGCGCCCCAGTGTGCGCAAGGCGGCCCAGATCGTGGCCTGATTGGACGTCACGACGGGAACGCCCAGACCGGACTCCAGCGCGGCCACGCACGCCATCGCGCGCCACGCGGTGCATGAACAAAACAGGCCCTGCGCATCACTGACAAAATGCGCACGGGCGAATTGCGCGATGTCTTCCGGATCCTGATCGTTGACGGCCCGATGGCCATCGGCTGCGGCCCGGGCGTCGGACGCAATGCTGACAATGCGCAGGCCTTCGCTCTCGTAGTAGGCCACCAGCTTTTCATTGGTCCAGGCGGGATAGGGGCTAACGACGGAAAGGGCTTGCAGCCCCAGCGCCCGGAAGGCGAGCGACACCGCCGTACTGGTGGTGACACAGGGGACACCCGCCACCGCCGTGACGGTCTGCCGCACCTGCTCGTCCCAGGCCCGCCCCCGATAGAAACTGCCCGACGTACAGGCATACACGATCAGATCCACCTTGGCCGACGCCAGCAGGCGGATTTTCTCTGCGAGATCCCGATTCATCTCGTCCAGGAAGGCGGCCGTCATGACACCGTCCGGAATGTAGAGCCGAGCGCTGTGTGCCGTCACATCTGCCGGCAAGGTACGCTGAAAATCGGCTTCCACCGCAGTATTGGTCGACGGGACCAGAACACCGATCCGTTGGGGAATCATGCTGCCTCCACAAAAGCCCGCGCCGCCCGATTTCCGGGCCGTATCAATGCGCAATGCGAATGTGGCATATCCTATAGGGATGCATCCCAACCCGGGTAATCAAAAATGCCGAGTACCCGATCGGCAATTTCTATCATGAGAGTTTCCCTTACGCAGGTTCAGACCTTTTACTGGGTGGCCCGACTGCGAAGTTTCCATGCTGCAGCGCGCCACCAGCATGTCACGCAGCCCACCATTTCGGCCCGGATTCGCGAACTCGAGGGCATCGTCGGCTATCGCCTGTTCGAGCGCCATGCGCAGGGGGTCGAACTCACGCCCAAAGGGTCGGCATTCCTGAAGAAATCCATGAAGCTGCTGGATGCCAGCGATGATTTGCTGGCGGAAGAAACCGCGCCCATGCACGGGCTGCTGCGACTGGGCTCGAACGAGTCGGCGGCGCTGACGGGCCTGGCCGACTTCTTGCACCGGCTTCGGGGGCACTACCCCACCCTGCGGGTCGAGCTCACCATCGACGTCGGCAGCACCCTCAGGGAACGCCTGTCTTCCGGCGGCGTGGATTTTGCGATTTCCACCGACCCCAGCACACACCCACACATCCGCAACGTTCTGCTGGGCGCCCAGCAAATGTCATGGATCGCCGCACCCGGAAAATTTCCGCCGCACGCACGCCTGAGCGCGGCCGACATTGCCACGACACTGATTCTGACCGTTCCCGCGCCATCGGCACTGCACGCCATCGTGACCAACTGGTTTGCCGGGGCACAGATCTCCCCGCCGCAAATGAACTTCTGCAACTCGCTGGCCGTGCTGCTCGAACTGGTGGCAGCCGGCATTGCAGTTGCCGTGCTTCCCACCGCGCTTGTGCAGCGCAAACTCCACGACGGCCAGATTCAGATTCTCGAGGCGGAGCATCCCGTTCCACCTTTGCATATCTATGCATCCTTCCCGCTGGTAGGAGATATCCGCACCTCGGAAAACGTCGTCGCCCTGGCTCGCCAGTCACTGACGGACTCAGGCCTGATCCAGCCAAGACCTTGATCAATAGCGCTTCGGCGCTTCCGGTCAGTTGAAAAGCAAAGCGCCACAAGAAAGATGACAAAAGGCACACAAAACAGTATGATAGGCCCATGAAACCCTTTCGTTGGAATCCCGAGAAAGGCGATACGCTCAAGGCAGAACGAGGCATCACGTTTGAAGCCATGGTCGTGGCCATTGAGTCCGGCGGGCTGCTGGATATCCTGGCGCATCCCAACACCGCCAAGTATCCCAGGCAACAGATCCTGGTCGTCGGCCACGACGGCTATGCCTATCTCGTGCCCTATGTGGAAGAAGACGACTACTTTTTTCTTAAAACCATCATCCCAAGCCGCAAGGCCACGCGGAACTATCTGAATCAAGGTGATGACGATGCCCAAGACTGACCGTTTTGAAATCGACCTGCTCGACGCCTATGAGTCTGGCCAGCTCAAGTCTGTCGCCAGCAAGAGCGAACTGGCCCGCATCCGCGCGGCGGCGCGCGCCACCGCGCTCAAAGACAAGCGGGTGAATATCCGCCTGTCTTCCGGCGACTTGAGCGATATTCAGGTGAAGGCGCTCGAACAGGGCATTCCCTATCAGACCTTGATCGCCAGCGTGCTGCACAAGTACGTGACAGGGCGATTGCAAGAGCGCTGATCACCGCGTTCGACGCGCCAGCGTCTTCTGCTTGTTGGCGGACAGGGGGGGATTCGAACCCCCGATACGCTATTCACGTATACACGCTTTCCAGGCGTGCGCCTTCAACCACTCGGCCACCTGTCCGCAAATTGCGCCCGGCGGCGAATGCCCCGGGCGCGAAGCCGCCTATTTTAGCAGAGATCACCCCGCTGCGCGCCCAGCATGCGCGCGACATAGCGCGCGATCATGTCCACTTCCAGATTCACGGCGTCGCCCACGGCCAGCCGGCCCAGGGTGGTCACGGCCAGCGTATGGGGAATCAGGTTGATGCTGATCTCGCAGCCCTGGGCGTCATCGTCGACCCGGTTGATGGTCAGGCTCACGCCGTTCACGGTGACAGAACCCTTGCGCGCCATGTACGGCGCCAGCGCGGCGGGGACGTGAATGCACAACTCGCGGGATTCGCCCACGGGCGCGAAACGGCGCACTTGCCCCAGGCCGTCCACATGGCCCGAGACCAGGTGACCGTCCAGGGTGTCGCCCAGGCGCATGGCATGCTCCAGGTTGACCGGCCCGCAGCGATCCAGACCCGTCGTGCGATTCAGGCTTTCGCGCGAGACATCGACGACAAAACCTTGCCGGTCTTCGTGCATGGCCACCACGGTCATGCAGGCGCCCTGAATGGCGATGGAGTCGCCGATGCGCGTCTCGTCGCGCAGAAAGTTGCGGGCGTGCAGCGTGAGCCGCAGCCCGGCATCGGCTTTGTCTTCCTGACCGGGCTGGGGCGTGACTGCCGTAATCTCACCCAGGCCGGAAACGATTCCGGTGAACATTGCCTGCTCCTGTATCAATGCCCGGCGAGCGTCACGCCCGCCGCTTCGCTGCTCGCCACACCGGCCATGCGGCGCAGGGCCTGCCAGTGTACCGGGTCGCGCAGACGCAGGCGCACGTCTTCACCCAGGCGCTGCAAATCCATCAGGCGAAAGCGCCGCACCTGTTCGAGCGAATCCGGCGCGGGCATGCCCGCCATGGGAATGCCTTCGCCCAACAGGCAGGGCGCAAGGTAGACCAGCAACTCGTCCACGCAACCGGCCTGCAGAAAGGCGCCGCTCAGGCGCGAGCCCGCCTCGACGTGAACTTCGTTGATCTCGCGCGCCGCCATCCATTCCAGCACCGCGTGCAGATCGACGCGTCCCTGCGCCTCGGGCACGGTAATCACCTCGACATTGCGCGCGGCCAGGCGCTGCGCCTTGGCGGCCGCATCGCGGCAAGTAAACAGCCACACCGGATCGCCATCGAAAATGCGCGCCTGTTCGCTGATCTCGAAACGGGTATCGACAATGGCGCGCACCGGCTGGCGCGAAGTGGGGATATGCCGGACATTGAGCAGCGGATCATCCGCGGCCACCGTGCCCGCCCCCGTCAGCACCACGCAGCTGCGCGCGCGCCAGTGATGGCCGTCGGCGCGGGCCGATTCGCCCGTGATCCAGCGCGACTCGCCATTGGGCAGGGCGATGCGCCCATCCAGCGAGCTGGCCAGCTTGAGCCAGACCCAGGGCCGCTGGCGCAGCATGCGCGAGACGAAACCGGGGTTGAGTTCCAGCGCCGCATCGGCCGCCACGCCCACCTGCACCTCGATGCCGGCCGCACGCAAGCGTGCCACGCCCGCGCCCGCCACGGCCGGGTTGGGATCCCGCATGGCTACGACCACGCGCGCCGGCCCCGCCTTGACGAGCGCATCCGCGCAAGGCGGCGTGCGGCCGTGATGGCTGCAGGGCTCCAGCGTCAGGTAGACGGTAGCGCCGTGAATCTTGCGATGCGAGCGGCGCGCCTGTTCCAGCGCCATGATTTCCGCATGATCGCCGCCCACGGGCTGGGTGGCGCCCGACCCCAGCACTTCGCCATTGCGCACGATGATGCAGCCCACGCGCGGATTGGGCGCCGTGCTGTAGAGCGCCGTCTGCGCCATGGCCAGGGCCTGCCCCATCCAGTAAAGATCGGACTGCATCAGTACGCCACCCTATACCACGACATCGACGACCGCCCCGCCCGCCACTCAGGAATACACGGGCAGGCGCGCGGTGAGCGCATGCACTTCTTCGCGCACCCGGGCGATCACGCCGGCATCCCCAGGATTGTCGAGCACGTCGGCGATCAGGTGGCCGGTACGTTCGGACTCTGCCACCCCGAAGCCGCGCGTGGTCATGGCCGGGCTGCCCAGGCGGATGCCGCTGGTCACGAAGGGACTTTCCGGATCATTGGGAATGGTGTTCTTGTTCACCGTGATGTGGGCCTCGCCCAGCGCGGCTTCGGCCGCCTTGCCGGTAATGCCCTTGGCGCGCAGATCGACCAGCATGACGTGGCTTTCCGTGCGGCCCGAGACAATGCGCAGCCCGCGCGCCACCAACGCCCCGGCCAGGGCCTGGGCATTTTTCACCACCTGGGCGGCGTAATCGCGGAAGGACGGATCGAGCGCTTCGCGGAAGGCGACCGCCTTGGCGGCGATGACGTGCATGAGCGGCCCGCCCTGGATGCCGGGGAAAATCGACGAGTTGATGATTTTCTCGAATTCGGACTTCATCATGATCACGCCGCCGCGCGGCCCTCGCAGCGATTTATGCGTGGTGGAAGTGACGAAATCCGCGTGCGGCACCGGGTTCGGGTAGGCACCCCCGGCGACCAGGCCGGCGTAGTGTGCGATATCCACCATGAACAGCGCGCCGTTGTCGTGCGCGATGCGCGCCATGCGTTCAAAATCAATATGCAGCGAATAGGCCGACGCCCCGCCCACGATGAGCTTGGGCTTGTGGTCTTTGGCCAGCTGCGCGAGCTGGTCGTAATCCAGCGCCTCGTTGCCATCCAGACCGTAGGAAACGAAGTTGTACAGCTTGCCCGACGCGTTCACGGGCGAGCCGTGCGTCAGGTGCCCGCCTTCGGCCAGGCTCATGCCCAGCACGGTATCGCCCGGCTGCAGCACGGCCATGTACACGCCCTGGTTGGCCTGCGAACCCGAGTTGGGCTGCACGTTGGCCGCCTGGGCGCCGAACAGTTGCTTGAGGCGATCGATGGCGAGTTGCTCGACCACGTCCACGTATTCGCAACCCCCATAATAGCGCCGGCCCGGATAGCCTTCCGCATACTTGTTGGTCAGCTGCGAGCCCTGGGCCTGCATGACGGCGGGGCTGGCGTAGTTTTCCGAGGCAATCAGCTCGATATGCTGTTCCTGGCGAAGATTCTCTTTCTGGATGGCGGCCCAGATATCGGGATCGACCTGATCCAGCGTGCGCGAGCGATCAAACATGAAGTTTCCTGAAATGAAAGGGGCAGGGGCAAAACGGAAGACGCAATGCGGCAAGCGGGCATTTTAACCCGCAGCCGCGGCCAGACGCGGATTCAGCGTATACAGGCCCGTGATGGACGCGCTGGCCAGCACATGCCCCTGCATCGCTTCGCGCACCGCATCACCCGTGAAACGCCCCTGCACTGGCAGCTCGGAAATATCCAGTGCATATACCGTGAACACATAGTGGTGCACGATGCTGTCGTTCCACGGCGGGCAGGGCCCGTCGTAGCCGAAATAATCCCCGTTCATGTCACGATCCGAGGCAAACCACTGCGTGAAATCATTCAGCCCCTGGCGCGTACCGTCCAGCGCCAGCGGCCCGGCCTTGCCGCGCGGAGTGATGCCATTGGAATAGGCCCCCTGGGCAATCTGCGTCGTCGTCGCGGGCACATCGACCAGCACCCAGTGGTAGAAATCCACACGGGGCAGATCGGCCGGAATTTCGCGATCCGGCTGGTTCACGTCATCCGGCTTGCTGGGCACATCGCCATCGTGGCAGATGATCACGAAAGACCGCGTGCCCTGCGGCGCGCCCGACCACGACAGCTGTGGGTTGGCGTTGCCCGCCAGCGCCACGTGCGACTCGCGATCCATCTTGCCGAACGCCAGCGCCTCGGGGATAGGGCCCTGATCAACAAAAGATTCGCTGGAAACTTGCATGCCAATCTCCTAAAAGGGGGGGGAATTCGAATACGCCGGGAGACCGACAATTTGACGCACCCTGCGTCTTACTGCGCGGCCAGCCGCCTGTGCAGGATCATCCTGAGTGATGTAGCGCACAAGTACATTGGTGTCCAGACCTATCATTGCTCTGTCGCGCCTTGCATTATGGCTTCTTGCATTTCGGCCAGTGTGCGCGCACGCGCCGGCTTGGGCAATATCCCTTTTAATGTACGCACCGAAACCCGAACAGGTGCGAAGCGGGCGCTGCCGTCGGGCTCCATGGAAAATTGCACCGTATCGCCCGGTTTGAGATGCAATGCATCACGCACCGATTTGGATACGATGAGCTGGCCTTTGCTGCCGATCGATGTCCGCATGCGTCGTCTCCGAAGTTCTTTACCCCATTGTAAAGAACAAACAAAAGCCGGGCCACAGAGTACGCGCGCTACATTCGTCCCACGCGCCTCAATTGCCCAGGGTGACACGCGCGAAACGCCGCTTGCCGACTTGTATGACGTAGGTGCCCGCCGCAAGTTTCAGGCCCTTATCGGAAATGCGTTCGCCATCGATGCGCACGCCGCCCTGTTCGACGTTGCGCTGCGCTTCCGAGGCCGAGCTGACCAGGCCAGCTTCACGCAGCAGCACCAGCAGCCCCATGGGCGCGCCCGCAAGCGCCACTTCCGGCAGGTCTTCGGGCAGGGCGCCGTCGCGAAACCGCGCATCGAAGGCCTGCGCCGCCGCCTGGGCCGCGGCGGCGTTGTGAAAGCGCGTGACCATTTCCTGCGCCAGCAGCACCTTGACTTCGCGCGGGTTGCGGCCCGCTTCGGTTTGCTGACGCAACTCGGCAATGTCCGCAAGGCTGCGCGAAGAAAGCAGCTCGTAGTAACGCCACATGAGCGTGTCCGAGATCGACATCAGCTTGCCGAACATGGCGTCCGGCGCTTCGGTGATGCCGATGTAGTTGCCCTTGGACTTGGACATTTTTTCCACGCCATCCAGGCCTTCGAGCAAGGGCATGGTGAGCACACACTGCGGCGCCTGGCCGTATTCCTTCTGCATTTCACGCCCGACCAGCAGGTTGAACTTCTGGTCTGTACCGCCCAGCTCCAGATCGGCCTTCAGCGCGACGGAGTCATAGCCCTGCAGCAGGGGATAAAGCAGTTCGTGGATGGAGATGGGCACGCCGGCGCGAAAGCGGCGCGTGAAGTCATCGCGCTCCATCATCTGCGCCACGGTATAGCGCGCCGCCAGGCCGATCAGGCCGCGCGCGCCCAGCACGTCGCTCCATTCCGAGTTGTAGCGGATCTCGGTGCGGCGGGGGTCCAGGATGAGGCTGGCCTGCTGATAATAGGTTTGCGCGTTCACGCGGATCTGCTCGGGCGTGAGCGGCGGGCGCGTGACGTTGCGCCCGCTGGGATCACCGATGGTGGCCGTGAAATCCCCGATCAGGAAAATGACGGTATGGCCCAGATCCTGCAGCTGGCGCATCTTGTTGAGCACGACGGTGTGCCCCAGGTGAATGTCGGGCGCGGTCGGGTCCAGCCCCAGCTTGATGCGCAAGGGCACGCCCGTGGCTTCACTGCGCGCGAGCTTTTGCATCATCTCGGATTCGACCAGCAGCTCGTCGCAACCGCGCTTGACCACGTCGAGCGCGGCCCGGGTGTTGGACGAGATCACGGCCGCCAGCGCGGCGTCCATTCCGGCCTGTGTTGCGGCATCTGTCGCACTATCCATGAAAGCATCTGATTGTGACATATGAAACTAAAAGTTAAATCAAAATCCAGGAGGTCGAAAAATCTTTTTCGATGGGTTAGGATAGCGGCAGTTATCGTGCCCTTGCGGGCAGGCCGTTGGCCGCACGCTGTCAGCCAGTCATTCTATCAGAGCCGCCCGGCAGGCGGCCTGGTTCATCAGGTTCGGAGCCTATGCACAGCAACGGGAAAAAAGATCTGCCCTCGTATCGCGACATCGTCAGGGCACGCCAGAAAAATCGTCATTTCCTGCGCAACAGCGTCGTCATGGTGGCATTGGGCCTGTTCGGTGCCGCCGCCGCGCTCGCCGTCGTCAAGCCCAGCGAAGCGCCGGAAATCCAGTACACCCAGAAGCGCCTCGCGCTGCCCTCGCCCCTGCCGGCGCCGCTGGGCCAGGCCGAAAGCACCGATGGCGCCGCCGCCCAGCCCTACCTGAGCGAAACGCGCATCCGGCCCGGCGATACGCTGGCCGCCCTGCTGCAACGCCTGCAGGTCAGCGAAGAAGGCCTGCAGGCCTTCCTGGTGCAGGAAAAGGCCGCGCGCGCCATCTACAAACTCTATCCCGGGCGCAGCGTGCAGGCCGCGCTGGATGGCGAAGGCCACCTGGTCTGGCTGCGCTACAACCACACGCCCTCGGCCACCGAAAACGGCCAGGCCGTCGCCAAATGGCTGGAAGTGCGGCCCGATGCCCAGGCCCCGCAAGGCTTTACCGCCACCGAGCTGAGCGCGGCGGCCGACACGCAGATCCGTATCGCCGAAGGCACGATCGAATCCTCGCTGTTCGGCGCCACCGACAAGGCCGGCATCCCGGACGCCGTCACCCTGCAGATGGCGGACATCCTGTCCAGCAAGATTGATTTCATGAAAGACCTGCGCAGCGGCGATCGCTTCCAGGTCATCTATGAAACCCTGTCCCACGAAGGCCGCGACAGCGGCGCCGGGCGCATCCTGGCGCTGGAGTTCATCAACAAGGGGCAATCCTACCAGGCCGTCTGGTTCCAGCCCGAAGGCGGCACGGGCGCGTATTACGATTTTGACGGCAAGGGCCTGAAAGGCGCCTTCCTGCGCACCGCGCTGAAGTTCACGCGCATCAGCTCCACCTTCGGCATGCGCAAGCACCCCATCCATGGGCGCTGGATCGGCCACAAGGGGGTCGATTACGCCGCGCCCGCCGGCACGCCCATTCATGCCACGGCCAATGGCGTGGTGGAATTCGTCGGCGTGCAGCGCGGCTACGGCAATGTCGTCATCATCAGCCATGCCGGCAAGCACTCCACCCTGTACGCGCACCAGAGCCGCTTCGCCAAGGGTCTGCGCAAGGGCCAGAAGGTCAGCCAGGGCCAGCTCATCGGCTACGTCGGTTCCACCGGCTGGGCCACGGGCCCGCACCTGCACTATGAATTCCGCGTGGCCGGCAAGCCCGTGAACCCGCTGTCCGTGAAGCTGCCCGTGGCCACGGCGCTGGAAGCCAGCCAGCGCCAGGCGTTCGACGGCATCATGGCGCAGTACCGCGACCAGTTCTCGCTGCTGATCGCCCGGCACGATACCGACGCCAAAGCGGACGCCGAAGGCTAGGCGGCGCGTCGCCGCGTGCTCGCCATGCCGGCTACCATCACCATCGGCCTGATGTCGGGCACCAGCACCGACGGGGTCGATGGCGTCATGGCGCAGTTCGCGCCGGAGGCGCCGCCCCGGATGCTGGCCTGCCACAGCCTGCCGCTACCCGCCGCCCTGCGGCAGGAATTGCTGGCGCTGAACCACCCGGGCCCCAATGAGCTGGAGCGCGCCGCGTTGGCGGCCAACCAGCTGGCCGATCTCTACGCACAAGTCGTGGCCGCCGTACTGGCGCAAAGCGGGCTGGGCCCCGCGCACATCGCGGCCATCGGCGCGCACGGCCAAACGGTGCGCCACGACCCGGCCAACGGCTACACCGTCCAGCTCAACGCGCCCGCGCGCCTGGCGGAACACACCGGCATCGCCGTCATCGCGGATTTCCGCTCGCGCGACATCGCTGCGGGCGGCCAGGGCGCGCCGCTGGTGCCGGCCGTACACCAGGCCTTGTTTTCCGCAGCGCACCCGCGCGTCATCCTCAACCTTGGCGGCATCGCCAACCTCACGGTGCTGCATCCGCAGGCCGCGCTGGCGGGTTTCGACAGCGGCCCGGCGAATCTGCTGATGGATGCCTGGATCCGCGAAAAGCAAGGGCTGGATTTCGATGCCGACGGCGCCTGGGCCGCCAGCGGCCGCTGCGACGCCGCGCTACTGGCGCTGCTGCTGCAAGACCCCTGGCTGGCGCAGGCCCCGCCCAAATCCACCGGACGCCACCATTTCAACCGGGACTGGCTCGCCGCGCGCCTGGCGCAACGCGGCGCGCCCCTGGCCGATGCCGACGTGCAGGCCACGCTGCTGGCCTTCACCGTGGCCACCATCGCCCAAGCCGTCCGGCGCCACGCGCCCGATACGGCGGAAGTGCTGGCCTGCGGCGGCGGCGCGCGCAACACGGCCCTGATGCAGGCGCTGGCGCAGGCCCTGCCCTGCCCGCTGGACACGACGGCGCGCCTGGGGGTGGATCCGCAATGGGTTGAGGCGCTGGCCTTTGCCTGGCTCGCCCACGCCTGGGGCGAAGGGCGGCCGGCCGGCATCCCTTCGGTGACGGGCGCGCGTGCCGCGCGCGTGCTGGGCTGCTGCTATCCCGCGCGTTGATGCGCACCGCCGCAGCGCGGCAGATGCAGGCTCAGGGCGTGAAGGAAGAACCGCAGCCGCAGGTCGAATTCGCGTTGGGATTGCGAATCACGAACTGCGCGCCTTCCAGATCGTCTTTGTAATCGATCTCGGCGCCGACCAGGTACTGGAAGCTCATGGGATCGATGAGCAGCTGCACGCCGTATTTGTCGATGGTGGTGTCGTCCTCGTTCACTTCTTCATCGAACGTGAAGCCGTACTGGAAGCCCGAGCAGCCCCCGCCCTCGATGAACACGCGCAGCTTGAGCGCAGGATTGCCTTCTTCGGCCAGCAGCTCGCGCACCCGCACGGCGGCGGCATCGGTAAACACCAGCGGCGCCGGCGGCGCCTGCAAGTCGACGGTTTCAGCAATGGATGACATGGTTTTCTCCTACGTGGCCGCGTGCGCTCAGGGCAGCAGGCCGGCATGACCCAGCCCGGCGCCCTCGGGCAGGCCGAACATCAGATTCATGTTCTGGATCGCCTGGCCCGACGCCCCCTTGACCAGGTTGTCCTGCACCACGAGCACGACCAGGTGATCGCCCCCGTCGGGCCGGTGTACGGCGATGCGCAGCGTATTGGCGCCACGCACGGAGCGCGTCTCGGGCAAGCTGCCCGCCGGCATCACGTCGACGAAGGGCTCGCCGGCATAGTGGCGCGCATACAGCGCCTGAAAATCCGTCGCCATGGCCTCGGGCGCGATGCGCAGGTACAGCGTCGAGAACATGCCGCGGATCATGGGCACCAGGTGCGGCACGAACGTGACGTTGACTGCCGTGCCCGCCAACCCGTGCAGGTGCTCGGTGATTTCAGGGTGATGGCGATGGCCCGGCAGGCCATACGCCTTGAAATTGTCGCTTGCCTCGGAAAACAGCGTCCCCACCGCCGCCTTGCGCCCGGCGCCGGAAACGCCCGATTTGCAGTCGGCGATGATGTGCAGCGGATCCACATAAGCCCGCCCATCGGCGAACAGCGGCGCCAGCCCCAGCAGCACGGTGGTGGGGTAGCACCCCGGATTGCCCACGACGCGCGCGCCCACAATGGCCTTGCGGTTCAGCTCGGGCAGGCCGTAGACCGATTCACGCAGCACCTCTGGGCAGGCGTGCGGCATTTTGTACCACTGCTCGAAGCGGGCCGTATCCTGCAAACGGAAATCCGCCGCCAGATCGATGAGGCGTACGCCGTGCGCCAGCAAGGCCGGCGCCTGCTGCATGGCCACGCCGTGCGGCGTCGCAAAAAAGACCACGTCGCAGCCTTCCAGACCTGCCTGTTCCGGCGTTTCGAAGCAGAGATCCACATGGCCGCGCAGGCTCGGGAACATCTGCGCCACCGGCATGCCGGCTTCCGAGCGCGAGGTGATGGCCTGCAGGGCCACGTTGGGATGCGCGACCAGCAGCCGCAGCAGCTCTACCCCGGTGTAGCCGGTGCCGCCAACAATACCTGCCTTGATGATGGGCTGTGCCATGATGTTTCCCTGCTGATGAACGCCAAAGATAAGCCTGCAAAAACCGGGCGCCCCGAACGCACGCAAGCCACACGCGCAAAAACGCCGCCCGTCTTATTGTAGTAGACCGGCGGCGGAATGCACGTGCCCCGGACGGGAGCGTGCCTGAACCGAAGCGTCTAGCGCTTGCTGAACTGCTTGCGCCGGCGGGCCTTGTGCAGACCCACCTTCTTGCGCTCGACCGCACGCGCGTCGCGCGTGACCAGCCCGGCCTGCTTCAGGGACGGCTTGAGCGTTTCATCGTAATCGATGAGCGCGCGCGTGATGCCGTGGCGCACCGCGCCGGCCTGACCGCTTTCACCGCCGCCATGGACGTTGATGTGAAAATCAAACGACTCCAGGTGATCCGTGAGCGCCAGCGGCTGGCGCACGATCATGCGACCCGTTTCGCGTGCAAAATACTCGTCTACCGGCTTGCCGTTGACGACGATGTTGCCCGCCCCTTTTTTCATGAACACCCGGGCTACCGACGTCTTGCGACGCCCGGTACCGTAATTCCATTGACCGATCATGACTCGTTACCCTCAGATTTCCAGCGCCTTGGGCTGCTGGGCAGAATGGGGATGCGTTTCACCCGCATAGACCTTGAGCTTGCGCGCCATGGCATAACCCAGCGGCCCCTTGGGCAACATGCCCTTGACCGCCTTTTCCAGCGCACGGCCGGGAAAGCGCTGCTGCATTTTCTCGAAAGACGTTTCCGTTATCCCGCCCGGATAGCCCGAATGGCGGAAATAGCGCTTGCCTTGCGCCTTGTTGCCGGTAACGACAATTTCGGCAGCGTTGATGACGATGATGTAATCACCCGTATCTACGTGCGGCGTGAACTCCGGCTTGTGCTTGCCACGCAGACGGCGCGCGACTTCGCTGGCCACACGTCCGAGTACCTTGCCCCTGGCATCGAGCACAAACCAGTCACGCTGGACTTCATGCGGCTTGGCCACAAAGGTCTTCATGATGGTTCCTGAAAAAGGGAAGAAAAACAAAGGGCCGCAGGATAAGAATGCCCCTGCAACGGCCCGCGCCGGCCGGCGCCGCCTGGGTGTTTTGACCCACCCGTACACACACCGGCACTACACTACAGAACCGGTGATTTTAGCACGATCTCGATCATTGTTTCAGACGACTGACCCGGTGCGCGGCAAGCCTCGGCCTTCAGGCCGGGGAAGGATAGCGCGGACGCCGTAGGCGTCCTTTGGGCGGTCAGTGTGGCGTTTGCTGCTGTTCAATGTACTGGCGGATGATCTCGATGGGGGCGCCCCCACAGCTACCTGCGAAGTAGGACGGCGACCACAGCGCACCACCCCACAGCTTCTTGCGAATGCTCGGGTAGTTTTTCTTGCGAATCATCCGGCTGGACACACCCTTCAAGCTGTTCACGAGGTTAGAGACAGCCACCTTGGGCGGGTAGTTCACCAGCAGGTGAACGTGGTCGTCCTCTCCGTCGAACTCCACCAGTTCTGCCTCGAAGTCGGCGCAGACGCTGGCGAAGATGCCGCGCAAATCGTCGAGGATTTCCTTTGTGAACACCTCGCGCCGATACTTGGTTACAAAGACCAAGTGGACGTGAATCAGAAACACACAGTGTCTACCGTGTCGAATATCATTTTCGTTACTCATAGACCAAGAGTATAATTCCAATCATGCAACGTCTCCAAGCCTTCAAATACGAACTTCGGCCCGACGGCCAGCAGCAGCGCCAGATGCGCCGCTACGCTGGCTGCTGCCGGTTCGTATTCAACAAGGCGCTGGCGTTGCAAAGGGCACGTTACGAGCAGGGCGAGAAGAA
>JACDJB010000960.1_pt1 | contig 24908 bp, 38 predicted proteins | sample 7454121 | NCBI WGS metagenome assembly JACDJB01 (sample SAMN14253290, study PRJNA609438) | sludge metagenome | isolation source: sludge after 25d culture with pyrite | collected 2018-12-20
CTGGCGTACGTGGTCAGGTCGCCATCGAACGCTCGACCGAGGTCGCTGAAGTTCGCGGTGCCGCTCGCTGTGAGGGGCACCGCGCGGAGGCTCTCGCTCGGCGGCTGGTCGACACGCGCCCACGCCGCCAAGTTGGAGCCTGGCAGCGCGTAGCGGTGAGCGACAGGCACGGGGGTCTGAGCGTCGTCCATGTACACGCCGCGCGAGCCCGGCGGCGGCGTCACCGCCGTGTCCGTGTGGATCGCCCGCCAGGTCGCACCTTGCGTGACGCGATCGAACAACACCACAACGACGCGGTCAACGACGTCCTCGCTGACTAGCGGCGACCACTCCACCACGATGGGCGCGAGCGTGGACGTCTCGTCCCACACCCACTCGCCGAAGGCGCGGCGGAAGAAGCCGCGGACGACGAGCTTGCCGCCCGTGACGGTGGGTAGGGTGCCCCAGCGGACGGGCGGGATGACCGACCCGGGTCCGTACGTGACACCCGCGTACTTGTAGGTGCCGCCGGTCGGGACGGTGAATCCGGGCGCGAGAGCAGCGAGAGCGTCCAGGGTGTCGGCGAGCGTCTCGAGGCGCGGCTCCCGCGGGCCGGCTTGCAGCCCGAGCAGGTCGTACGTGACGCCGCCGATCATCGGCGGGAGCGGCAAGGCGGCGCCCAGCAGGCCCGCCATCGCCGCGACGTCCCCGCCAGCCATCCACGGCACCGTGTTGATCGTCTCACCGAGGCGACTCGCGCCGCCGACGAGACGCGTCTCCACCAAGCCAGTGTCGCGAGGATCGTGACTCTCCACGACCCACCCGGCGTACTGCACGCCAGCGTTGGCAGTGCGGATAGCGACGACGTCGCGTGGCCTCAAGTCGAGGCCCTTGCCGCGGATCATCGCCTCGCCGCAGTCGCCGTCCCCGCGGCGCTGCCAAGCGACGGCATCGATAGCGTCCACCGGCGTCAAGACGCGCCGCAGGCTGCCGTTGGCGTTGTAGACGTCTATTGCGTACATGCGCTCACCTCCTCAGGTAGGCGCTGCTTGTGAGCGCCGAGGCGCCCTGCGTGCCTGCGCGTTGATCGAGCACGACGCGCACGCCGTTCTCGACGAGCTCAGCGACGTAATCACCGAACGCCTTGGTGGCGCCAGCCATCGTGGTGGCGGCGCCTTGCATGGTGCCGGCGGCCGTCATCGACAGCTGCGCGGCCTCCAACAGTGGCGTGGCGACACCGAACTGAACGCTGGGGCCGGTGCCACCGAATGTCACCTCGCGGCCGGCAGGCGGCCGGTCGCTATGGATGCGCGGGTCCGGCTCGGTCTTGTCCGGGGGATCGTACATGCCCTTTTCGAACGTGCCGAACAGCCAACCGAGTAACGCGTTGTACACGGCGATCAGGGCGTCGACCACGAAACCGACGATGGCGCCGAGCACTCTGAGTGCTGGCGCGATGACGTGCCCCAGGAGATCGCCGAGCGGCACCAGCGCCGCATTGAGTGCCTCGAACGCCTGCTGCATGGGAGCGCTCTTAGTCAGGAGCTCGCTGAAGAAGCCGACTACCGCGCCGAGCGGGCCTGCCTGCACGAAGCCATCGAGCGCGGCGCCGAAGGCGGGCACTGCTTCGCTGGCGGCTTTGAGGAGCTGCGTGCCGAAGTTCGCGAGCGGCCCGTTTTCGGTCGACATCATGGTGAGGCCGTCCACGACGGCTTGACGGGCCTCGAGCTCCTTGCGCAGGAGCGCGTCGAGTTGCTCCTGTGGGAGCGCCGAGCGGTCACCGCGCACGACCGCGCTGGGCGTGGTGCCGGTCAGGTCGACGGGCGCGGGCAGCACCGCGAATGCGCCGGGCTCCCCGATGTTGCGGGGGCGCGGCACGCCTGCGAACGGCAGCGGGTCGTTGAGGTCCCGCGCGAAACCGGCGCTGCGCGGGTCGAACACCACGCGGTTGTGAAAGGCGAGGGTTCCGGCTGCGTCGAAGCGCGCGGCCTGAGCAGCCTGCATGGCGTACTGGTCAACGCGGCCGCCGCGGTTAGCTTCGCGTTCCGCACGCGCGAACATGCGCTCGAGGTCCGCCAGGAACCTGCCGGGGGCGCTGCGCTCCCCGAACAGCGCCTCGCTGTAACGCGCGATGGCGGGCATGAACGCGCTGGGGTCGGCGGGGGCTGGTCGGCCGCCGATGCCGATGGGGGCGGGGATGTAGGGGCTGCCGGGGCCGAGCCTGGCGGGGCCGGTGGCCGGTTCGCGCAGGGAAGCGCCTGAGGTCACGTGCGCTTGCAGGGCGCCTTGCGCCAGCCAGTCCTGCACGCTGGCCAGGCCGGTGCCGAGGCGAGTCATGAACTCCGGCCACGCCGCGTTGAAGCCCTTGGCGATGCTGGCCACGATGGCCTTACCGGCCTGCACGAGCGGGCTGTCAGGCTGGTCGACGCCGAGCGCGTCACGCAGGTGCGTGGCGGCGCTCGCGCCGATGCCCTCCAGCGCCTGCTGCCACGTGATGGCCGCCTTGGCGGCCTCCTCGGCGCTGCCTTTGATGGCGGTGGCGAGCTGATCACTGGCGTCGGCGACGTCGAGCAGCGCCGGGGCGGCGTCGCCCGTGAGGAGCTTGCTCCAGTCGATAATCCGCTTGGCGCCGTTGCTGACGGCGTCCGAGACCTTGGTGACGACGGCGTTGGTGGCGTCGTCGACGTGACCCGTGAAGCCAGCCACGATCTTGTCCCAGCCACTGGCCACGAAGTTGTTGGCGCGGTCGAAGCCGTCGAGGATGCTCTCCTCGAGGCCGTCGAACGAGGTCGTCCACGCCGCCGTGAGGTCAGCGCCGAGGCTGAACCCGCCGACGTTGCGCAGCGAGTCCCAGGCGGCGGTGATCTTGGCACCATCGAAACTAGCCAGAGCGCCCAGCAGATCAGTGACGGCGGTCGCCTGCCGCCCGAGTTGCGTGATGACGTTGCCGACGGCGTCAGCGGCCTTGCGAAAGAACTCCGCCCAGTCCGTGAAACCCTTGGCCGACGCCAGGATGAGGCTGGCGATCGACGTGGTGACGCCCTTGAAGACGTCGGCGAGGCCCATCAGGACGCTGCCGACGCGGGCGATGGCGCCGCTCGGCGCAGCCAACTTGCCGAAATCCACGCCGAGCTGCACGGCGACGTCAGCGACGAGGGCACCAGCGAGCGCCATCGCGCCGAGGCGAGCCAGCAGCGGCACCACCGCCCGCACCAAGTTGATGACGGCCGGCAACGCCATACCCACGAGCGCCCCGGCGAACACGACGATTCCGTCGCGCCCGTCGACCCACAGTTGTTTGAGGTCGAGGTTCGCGACGCGTTCGCGCAGCGCGTCCAACCACCCGATGAGCGTCTCCAGCAAGCCCGTCAGGTCCAGGGCCTCACTGATCTTCGCGCCGAGGTCGGTCGCGATCAGCAAGCCCGTGTCCTTGACGGTGCTCCAGAGCCCCAGCAGGGTGGCGGACTGCTTTTGCATGGCGCCGCCGAAGCGCTCGCCGAGCCCCTCGAGGATGGCGGTGATAGCCGTGCTGGACGAGATACCCAGGGTGCCGATATCAGCAACCTGCTCGCCCGTCAGATCCAATTTCTCCTTGAGGATGTCAAAGACGGGGATGCCGCGCTCGGCGAGCTGCAGCAGCTCCTGCGTGACGACCTTGCCCTTGGTTTGCATCTGCCCGAGGGCGCGAACGACGCCCTCCAGGGTGTCCGTGCCGCCGCCCAAGGCGCTGGTGGCGTCACCCAGCGTCTCGACGATGGGGATGACAGCCTCCGCCTGGAAGCCGAACGCCAGCAGCAGGCGGCTGCTGTTCTGCAGGCCGGGGAAATCGAACGGCGTGGCGGCCGCGAAGTCCGCCAGGTCCTTGAGAAACGCGTCGGCGGCTTCGGCCGAGCCGAGCATCGTCTCGAACGCGATCTTGGACTGCTCGAGTTGCCCTGCGAGCGTGACGAACTTGAGTCCGGTGGCGAGCGCGGCGCCACCTACTGCGGTGATTGCTCCCAGCGCCACGGCGCTGGACTTACTCATTGCCTCCCATTCGCGGCGGTTGGCGGCGGCGGTCGCGCTGACCTGCCGCTCAACGCCCTGTAGGACCTTGCTGGCCTCGTCGCGGGCGCGGATGAGGATCTCGACGATGTTGGCCATGACCCTCCTCCCTCACGAGGCGGGGCGCGACGTCAGCCGCGCCCCTGCTTCAGCTTCTGCTTCTCTATCTCGACGGCTTGCGCCTCCTGATCGGCGCGGTACACCTCGAGGTCGAAGCCGACGTCAACCAGCGGGCGATTCAGGAACTGGCTCGGAGTCACCCCGTAGTACGCCGCTGCTCTGCTCACCAGCAGCGCTAGCGGGCTGGCCAGGAAACGTCTCGGTGCCAGCCGCTCCCCCCATGCGCGGCAGGTCGACCGTCCCGAACGCCAGGATGGCGTCGTGCACGGTGGCGAGGCTGCCGCCGAGCAGGCCGGCGTTGGGTTCGCCGCCGTGCACGTCGAGGGTCAGCGGCTCCCACTCCGGCTCGCCGTCCAGCGTGGCGACGCCGACGGCGGTCACGCCGAGCGCTACCACCGCCGCTTGTGACGCCAACTGCTGCTGGCTGGCGGCCTGCTGCAGCCGCGAGTCGTCCAAGAACTTGTCCTGCATGCGCTGCGCGAACTCAGCGGGTGACTCGCCCTCCTGGCGTTCGCGGGAGAGGCTGAACAGGAGCGGCACGGTACCGATGGCGGCCGCGACCTCGGCGGCACGCACCTTGCGGATGCGCACCACGATGCGCTGGTCGGACGTGAGCTCGCCGAGCTCGCGCAGCTCGCGGGTGAGGTCGGGCAGCTCCACGGCGCGAGTCGCGGCGGAACGGAGTTTGGAGACGATGGTCACGGTCAGTCCTCCTCGGGACGAGATCAGTAGGTGGCTTGGCTGTTCTTGAGCGTCGCCTGCAACGAGTGGCCGGCGACGGCGTCGAACTCGGCTTGCCCTGAGGCGCTGGCGGTGAGGCGCCCGGCGGCGCTGATGGGAGCGCCGAACGCGTCCAGGTTCAGCCGCGGGACCGACAGCTCGAGGCTGTTGCCGACGTCGACGGTCCACGTGAATTTCCACGGCCTAGTCACGTTGGCTTTGAAGTCGCCGTAGTCGGCGAGGCTCTGGAACGACATGGTCATGTCGATCTTGATGCTGGAGTCGCCGAAATCCACGCCGCTGATCTCGTCGCTGGCGTTGAGGAGCTCCTCCGTCTCCAGGTTGTTCTCGATCGTGATCGTCACCGATTCGAGCGTCAGGAACGGCCCGGCGTCGCGCAGCACCGCTAGGTGCTGATACCGGAACCGTTGCGTGGTCTCCGCGACGATCACTGTGTCGGACACGTCGGCGACGCCTTTGGCGATCCAGTCCGTGTCGACCGACAGCGCGTCGTCTTTGGGCTGGGTGAGCGTCAGGCGGTTTAGCTGGCCACCCGAGTAGCGGTGGATCATGCCGGTGTCGCGCTTGACCGTCACGCTGTACGGCGGTAGGGCCGCTGCGGCCGAGAATTTCGTGGCCGCCGGCTTGAACGCGTGCGAGTAGGGCGCGCTTGCGCCGGTGGTGGTCGGCGCACCCAGCGCGGCTCTGAGCAGGTGCCCGAGGCCGACGGGGCGAGCGTGCACGCCGCTTATGGGGCCGCTGATGCGCAGGCGACCGGCGTCAGCCGGTTGCACCGCCCGCGAACCGAACGTGATGGCCTCACGCAGGCGGCCGCGCTCCTCCGAGATGGCCTCGGTCCCGTTATAGAACTGCGTGGGTGCCACCGCAGTGCCCCACGTGGTTTCCTTGCCGATGCCGATGCTGCCGCCTCTGCCGCTGGCCATCAGTCACGACCTTTCCGCGGCCGCGGCTGCGGCTCGCTCTCCCCCACCAGCTCGGTGGGTGCCTCGAGGCGCTCGAAAGCGCCGGTGGCCACCAGGTGCTCGGCCTCCTCAAACGACACCTCGATCACCTGGCCGGGCTCGAGGGTCGGCGCGAACGCGCCGCCTTGCTTCGGGGTGTAACGGACTTTGGCCACGCTGGGCCTCCTCACACGTTGACTTCCAGGTCACCGATCGCCACCGTCACAGACGCGGTGCGCAATAGCTTGCCGTTGCGTTTGACCAGGTCGAAATCGACGGCGACGGGCCGCACGTCCTCGACGAGGCCGCCGAGGGTGCGGTCGAACGAGCTCGCGTTGAGCGCCTCCACGAGGCCCTCGACGATGGGGATGAGCAGGCGCTCGTCGTCCTCGAGGTTCGCCGTCAACGCCACGTACACGGCCAGCACGACGCTGCCGCTCATGAGCTGGTCAAGGTTGCCGGCGGCGAACGTCTGCAACCGCACGTCGGCGGGGATGATCTCAACGGCCGGCGTCGACGGCCACGCCTGGTTGATGCCGATGGCGGCGACCTTGACGTCAGGGACGCCCGCCGCCACGTTCTTGAGGGCGTCGAGCACACCCAGCAGGTTCATGCCTCACCCCCGTCCAAGAACGACTCGATGGCGTCCACGAACTCGTCGCGCCACTCGTCAGGCAAGGGCTTTCCGCGTTCCGGCAGAAAGCGCCGCGGCGGGATGATATGCCGGTTCGGGTGGTCGGGGTCGCCCTGATGGAAAACCCCGGCGGCTTGCGCGGTGCCGATGGCGACCGCGTCGTCACCGACGAGCTGCCAGCCCACGCTGCGCATCAGCGTGGCGGTGCGCACGAGGGGCCGCGTGCCGTACTCGCGCCTCCGCCGGCGGCCAGCGGCGTTACCAACCCAGGCGGCCAGGGTGCTCTCCTGCAGCGCCGGCCAGCTCGTGCCGTCCGGCGCCTTCGAGCCCTTGAACGCGCCCTGGGCGAGACCAACACCCGCCTCGCCGACGTTCTTCAGCGCGCCCCTGAGCTCGGTGGGGCTCAGGCGCCGCAGAAGGCGCCGCACGTCAGGCAAGTCGCTCTTGGTCGTGAACTCGAACCGTGCGGCCACGTCACCAGCCCCTAGGCGGGTCGCTGCTGACGAGCGGCGCTGCGCTCGTGTCGTCGGTTGGTGCGCCCGTCACGATCGGCGTGATGCTGCCGTCCGCCACGCCTTTGAGCCACTCCATGGCGGCCTTGTAGCGCAGGTAGATGGCGCTCTGCGCCGCGGGCTCAGGCAGCAGCCCGAGCTTGCTGGCCAGGTGGTACGCAGCGATGGCGCCGACGGCGGCCTTGAGGTCCTCGCCGACGCTCGTGAGCGGCAGCGTGTACCCGGCGCGGCGCAAATAGCCGTCGGCCTGCGCGGACGCCGCCTCGATCCACGCCGCGCGATCCGTGACCGTGGATTGCGCGGCCACGTCACCTGGTAGGTGCTGATCGACGAGCTCGGCGTCAGTCAGGTAGGGCACGCGTCACTCCTCAGTCGGTCAAGCTGGCGCCGTCGCGCTCGCCTGACGCTGCGCCGGCGGCTGCTGATTCGGCGGCCTCGAGGGCCGCGACTATTTCAGCCTTGCGGGTGGCGCCCTGCAGGTCGACGCCGTGTTGCTCGGCGAGCTCACGCAGCTGTGGCACCGTCAGGGTTGAGAGCGCGGGTGGCGCGACCTCGGGCTCCGCTGGGAGGGCGTCCAGGAGCTCGACGAGCCCAGCCTTGGCCCAGGCGGCCGCAACGTCGTCCTCGATTGGCATCACCGTGCCCCTCAGGCGTTTGGGGCCTGAGGGGTGCGGGTACCGCTTGGTGCGCAAGAACACGACGCGGGTCATCGGTAGATGAACTCGACGTGGGCGGCGCCGACGAGGCCGGCGACTGTGGCCGAGGCGGTGATCACAATGTATTGCCCGGCGGGCCACGCGACCGCCGCCTTGCCGTTCACGCCGCCGTTCTTGATGTTGTCGAACACGCCGGCGGCGGTGTTGACGTCAAGGCCGTCTATGACGTTGTCGGCGCTCGCGGCCCCGGTGGCGTGCACGCCAGCGTCGAGCGTGGCGACTCCGGTTGACTTCGTGGTCACGTCGAGCACCAGGCGCGTGATGATGACGTCCGCCCCGAAGTCGTTGCGGACCTTTAGGACGCCGCCCGCGGCGTTGCTGGTGGCGGCGGTGAGGGCGAGTTTGTACGAGCCAGTCTGCTTGGGCATTCTGCTACCTCCACTGGGGTGGTTCACCCCCACCTAGCGGCGGGGGTGAACCGGGTTCAGCTCAGGGGACGAGGACCGCGAACGGGTAGCGGGTGCTCTCGTTCTGGTTCGCGAGGTTGACGGGGTTAGGCAGCTGCCACGCGGCGCGGAACGTGACCCGCAGAGCGCTCATGTCCTGCTGGCCGAGGTTGTAGACGATGTTTCCGCTCGCGTCTTGGATGACGCTCTCGGTGAGCACCGTGTAGGAGATGTCCTGGCGGACGGCCCACACGAGCTGCGACCAATCACCCGAGTAGACGAGCGCCTTGGCGCTGTCGACCACGTCGTTCTTCGGTAGGTAAATCGGGTCGCCCTCGATCTCCCAGACGCTGGCGGACTGGATGTCGCGCCGGTCGGGAGAGCGCTGGAAGAGGGGGGCGCCAGCCGCGGTTAGTGCCGAGCCGTCGTAGACCTTGGCGCGGAGACCGCGGAGCTTGGACTTCATGGCCAGCGCCGCGACGTGGCCGGTGACGGCGAAGCCGTCGGCTTCGACGAGGCTCATCGTGCCGCCGTCGCCGAGCAGGACGTCGAACAGGTCCTTGCCGGCGGCGACCTGCGTGCTGAGGTCTACGGTCTGGCTGGCGGCGCTCGCGCCCGTCAGGAGGTCGTCGGGGAACGACGCGGGGGCGTCCTCGCCGAACAGCACCGTGCGGTCGAACTGGCGGCCGATCGCGGAGACGATCAAGGGGCGCAGTTGCGCCCACACGTCCCACGACGCATCAGCGAGCACGTCGTTGGGGACGGGGATGATGACGCCCAACTTCTCGGCCTCGAGGTACTTGTTGGCCCAGGCGGCAGAGGAGCCAGAGATCATGCCGGTGTCGCCGTCCACCCACTTGGTGGTCGCCAGCGCCGAGAGCACTGGGATGCGGTGCACCTTGCTGCTCATGTCCGGCGCTCGCTTGCCCAGCGTCATGACGGCGCTGCTGGACTCGATGTCGCCGAGGATCTCGCTAGCGATGGTTTCGGGGATCAACGCCCCAGCGGCCGTGCGGTCAATGATGTCCACGTTGTTGTCTCCTTTGAGCTAGGGGTTGGGGGGTCAGTTGCGAGTGCGGCGCGCTAGACGCCGGATCGAGTCGCTGAGGGCCTCAGCTGGGGTGGCGTCCGACTGGTCGCCGCTACGCTCGGACACCTCACCGAGCGGCACCACGCGCGGCGCCGACGCCAGAAACGCCCTTAGGACGTCCAGGTCGACCGTGCGTGCCCAGCCGCCGTCAGCGCACTGCGCCGGGGTGAGGCGCCCGTCGCGCCTGGCGTCGGCGAGCACCTGCTCGCGCTCCGCCTCGGACGCGGCGGCCTCGAGCTCGTCGACGCGAGCCGTCAGCGTCTCCGTGAGCTGCACGGCGGCGGCTCCCTGCTCGACGGCGCTCAACGCCGCCTCGCGAGTGGTGACGCCGAGCGCCGCTAGTACGGCGCCCTCGAAGTTGTGCAGCGCCGCGACCCTCACGGACACCTGCGCGGGTGGGGTGTCGGCACTAAGGCCGACCAGTATGGGGTCCAACTGAATCTCCTCTCCCGCCCCGCTGGGCGGTTGGGTGGCGCTAGCCACGAGCGGCAGAGCGCCGAGCGTGGCCGGATTGGGCGTCAGGGCGACGTTGTGCAGGTCAAGCACGCGACCCGACTCGTCCGCCGAGAACGACGGCGAGAGGTAGCGGTACTCGCGGTTACGGAGGTAGCGCTCGGCGTCGGCCGTCCAGCGGATGTCGACCATCCACAGTCCGTCTGGTCGCTGCTCGAGCTCGAAGCTCCCGGCTGAGCGCATCTCGTGGTCAGTGCGCGGGCGCGTGTCAAATTGCGCGTGGTTGTAGTCGACGCTGAGGTCGCGGCCGCGGCGGGCGTAGGTGGCCATGACGCTGGCGAGCGCGGCGTCGTCCACCACGAAGGTGGCCTCGTCCCCGTCGACCCAGCGGGCGTGCAGCTCGCCGAGCGGCAGTAGCAGCCACTCGGTTGGCGGCTCCGTGCCTGCCAGTTGGCGGCTTGCTCCGAGCGCGATTCGGGTCATGGTCCAGCTCCTCTCGCGGCCTCGTAGGCGCGTGCGACGGGCGCGGGGTACTTGCTCAGGTCTGGTTCCCAGTCGTCCGGGCTCGGTAGGGTGTCGAAGCCCGGCGCTGGCGCGAGCACGGGGGGTGATTCGGTCACGCCCCCGCGCCGCTCCGCTCCCGAGCGCGTCAGGCTGCGCACGCCCGACCTGCAGTTCATGTGGTTCGGCGGATACCTGGTCACCCAGAACGGGTGGTCGGCTGGAAGCAGGGTGCCGTTGAGGCCCTGACACAGCGCCGACGTGTTCGAGTCGAGCACGCTGTCGTACAGCCAATAGGGCCTGGCCCTTAGCACGTCGGGGTCGGTCATTTGCGCGTGCCTACCAGCCGCGTACGCCGACTGCGTATTCGTGCGGTAGATGGTCTCGAGGCGGTGCGACGGGTTCGTGACCGTGTGGCCCCAGGCGCTCACGAGCTTCTCGCCGACCGCCTTCTCGAATTCTTCGTAGGGCAGGCCCTGCGCGACGGCTCTGTCGATCGCTCGCCACACGTCTGTCACGAGTGACAGGCGGGTAGCGCCGGCCACGCGGAACGCGCGGCGTTTGGTCGCCGCCGACAGTCGCCGCCAGGCGCCAGGCGTGATCGGCACGCGAGCGCGGAACCACGTCAACGCCGCGCCGGGGTCGACCATCGGGTCCGGCCACGCCATCAGCCGCCACCATCGTCGAGCACCGCCAGGCGGCCTGCGAGGCTCGCGAGCACCAAGCTCGCCTCCGTCAAGTCCGCCAGGTCGTCAACCGCCAGGTTGCCGTAGGCGGCCAGCAACTGCGTGCGCAGCGCGTCGTAACTCCCTGCGGTGGCGACGAGTCCGAGCACCTGCTCGAGGGCGGGCGCGAGCGCCTCACCGCCAGCCGCGCGGGCACCGTCAGCGATCCTGTCCGCGTAGAGCTGCCCGCGCGCGAAGCCGCGTGCCGTGTCGACGTTGTCACCTGACGCCAGGCGGACGTGGTCGGTTGACAGGAACTCGCCGCCTGCTGGGCGCGGTGGCGCCAGCGGCGCCCCCTCCACCAGCGGGATGCCCAGCTGGCCGGCCAGCTGCACCCAGTCGATCGGCAGGCCGGTCTGCAGCTGAGCGGTGCTGAGGGTGAGCAGCGCCTGCGCTCGCGCCCCGAGGGCGGTAGCGACGGCGGCCTCGTCAGTCGGTGGCTCGGCGTCCCAATCCGGCCACGGCGCTAACGCCCTGTCGCCGACGTTGAACTCCGTCCACCACACGACCACCTGGTCGTGCGTGGCGGTGGCGAGCAGCTCGGCGTCGTTGGCCACCAGATCGTAGCGGACGCGCTCGTGGACTTCGGCCGCCGCCAGGCTACCGCCCTCGACGTCCGTCGTGAGGTTCTGGCCGAGAATCGAGATGGCCATCGCTTTGTCGGCCCACGAGATCAACTTCTCGAACACATCACCGCTGCCGACCTTGGCCTCGAGGAGCTCGAGCTCCCAGCCGGGCGGTAGGACGATCGCGGAGTCGTTCGCCAAGGTCGACAGGTCGTCGCGGAACGATCGGCGTTCTTCCGGCGTTGCGCCCGTCGGGGCCTTGCCGACGCGGGTGCCGGAGCCGTGCAGCTCGCTGTAGCGGTTCCAGTCGCCAGTGGCGTAGGTCTTGCTGAGCCAGGGGATGGCGACTGCGCGGAGGAGCGCCCGCGTGCCTGCGCGGCGTTCGCCGAACGGCGCTAGCAACGCCCACTTGCCGTCGCCTGGCGTGATCTGCTGCCACTTGTCGCCTGCGAGTCGCACTGCCCAGGTGCCAGCGTCCTCGTCGCGCTTGAGGTTGCTGGGGTGCCAGACGCGCAGGCGCGGCAGTGACCGTTCGCCGCTGGTGTCCCACACGAGCTCTGCGGCGCAAGCGCCCAGCAGCAGCGCGTAGGCGAGCCACTCGGAGAGCATCGCCTCGTCGGCGATCTCCCACCAGTCTGCCTCGAGGAGCTCGGCGACCTGCGCCGCCTTGGGCGTGTCGTCGGCCGCCTCGAACGCGAGGGGCAGCGACAGCAGCCCATTGATGCGCGTGCCGATGACGGCTTGCACGCGGTCGTCCGCCAGCACGGCGTCAGCCAGGATGCCTGCGCGGGAGAACTCGCCGCGCTGCAACTGCGTCAGGACGCTCCGGACGGCGGCCGGTGACCAGGCGGCGAGCGTCCTCACGGACGGCTCGCTGTACATCTTGGTATCAGGACCAGCCACGGGGCCTCCTCGGCAGCATTTAGTACGGCGTAGTGCAGCCCGTACAAGGGGTAGTACCCGCACGCGAGCGGGTGGAGCGACATAAGTGGGCGTTAAGCCGGAGCGAGGGCCTTAGCGTCGATTCTGCGGCGTCCAGCGGTCACGGGCGACGGTCATGCTCTCGTAAGGCGCATAAGCCCCCGACGACTGCGCGTGCGTGGCGAGCGCCAACGCCCAGAAGCGATCGGCGTGTCCAGCCGAATCGCGCTCGGCGTCGAAGCGGATGTTGCCGGCGCTGGTGACGACGCGGCGGACGCTGTGCAGGTCTTCGCGCACCTCGTTAGAGATCGGGATGCGCACGGTGCGGTCCTCGAAGGAGCGCCGCAGCGTCGTGGCCAGGTCGGACTTGACGGCCGCCGTGAACGTCACGGGCTCGACTTGCGGGAACTTGCGTTGCGCCTCCTCGGCGAGCTGCATGCCTAGGCCGGTCGCGTCGATGCAGGCTCGCTTGACGCGAGGCAGCAAGCCGTAGAGGACTTCGCGTTGCGCGGCGAACGACGTGCCTTGCAGCTCGACGACGCGCCGCGTCCAACTCACATCGGCAACGCGCTGCAGCAGCCACATCACCGTCAGGTCGCGCTGCCGACCGATGTCAACCCCAAGGTAGAGGTCGCCCTGGGTCGGGTCGATCTCGTCCAGCAACAGATCAGTGGTGGCGTCGGCGTCCTCACAGGTGGCCAGCAGCTCGTAACTCAAGTATGCGGTGGACTCTTCCAGGAACTCGAGGAGGTACTCCTGCTGCCACGCCAGCTCGTCGTTGAGGCCCTCCCGCAGCTCCTCTGGGTCAACAGGCAACCCGTCAGCCACCGCCTCGTAGATGTCGGTGCGGTGCCGCGACCACACGCTCTGTGTGCCGAGGCGCTCAGCGCCCTCCCACAGGCGGTAGTAGGCGTTGCTTTTGCCCCGCGGGGTGCTCGCCACGCGCAACCGCAGGTCGCGGCTGCGAGTGATCGACGGGAACAGCGCCGCCCAAATCGCCTGTGAGTCCGCGTGGAACGCGAACTCGTCAAGCGCCACGTTCGCGGTGTAACCCCTAGCCGTGCTCGGGTTGGCCGGCAAGAAGATCAACCGCGAGCCGTTCGGCAGGCGCATGAGCAGCTGCTTGTAGCGGATGCCGTCCTCGTCGAGAAAGTCGTCGTTGAGCTCAGCCGCCGCGATCTGGATGGCCTCCAGGTGGAGGCGGGTCTTCTCGGCGAGTTCGAGCGCCTGGCGCTCACCGGCCGACAGGAACACCCACGTGGTGCGCCGCTCCACCGCGTCTAGCACCGCCTCCAACGTCAACGCAAACGACTTGCCGATCTGCCGGCTAGCCAGCCAGATCTTGAAGCGTGAGCGGTCGTCCACCCAGCGGCGTTGATACGGCAACAGGATGGACACGGCGACTCCTCGCTAGCGGCGGTTGTAGGTGCTCTCGCGCATGATGGCGCCCGTGACCGGGCAGCGAATCCAACCCTCATGCGGGCGGCTGGCGAAACGGAAGCGCTGGCCACGGTGCGGGCTGTAGAGGCGTGCGTAGCGCCCCTTGGCTTCGCGGTCACGCCGAACGAACTCGCTCTGGTAACGCTTGGGCTTGGGTGTCAGCAATCCGAGCACGTTGCCTCCTCAGGTGACGAGGCCGTAGACCTCGCGGCGAATCTTGTCCAGCACCTCGTCGCTGAGCCCGGCGGCGGTGAGCTTGTCGTCGATCTGCTTGGCGACCTCAGGCGACAACGCCGCCTCGGCCTTCTCCAACTTGAGTCCGACCTCGGCCGCTCTGAGCGCGATGCGCAGCAGAGCGTCAGGGCGCATTTCGCCGACGTCCATGTCGTCGAGCAGCCGGAGTGTCTTGGTGGCGATGACGTTGGCGACGGCGCTGTGGAGCGTCAGGCGGCGGCCGGTGGCCTCCGCGATCGCGTCCATGTGCCGCTGCGTCTCCAACGCCATCTGCAGCGACGGCTGCAGGTGGTTGTGACGGTGACGGCTCAAGCTCGACGCGGTGAGCGTCACACCCTCGCCGGCTGCGAACTCGATGATGGCGTCGTAGGTCAGGAGCTGATCGTCCGATCCGCGTGTCTCGCCGAGCAGCATCGCGTCAACGGCGTTGCGGACCGAGCTGGTGCAGACCTTGCAGCGGCGCTCAGTGAGTAGGAACGGCGTGCGGTCGATATCCACGTCGCCTCCCCCTCACCCCGTCAACAGTTGAGACGCTGCCAGGAGGCAGGCCGCCAGGCCGAGCAGGAACGTGCCGCTGGCGAGCAACAGCATCCACACCGGCGTCGGCTGCGGTCGCGAGAGAGTCTGCGTCACCAGCTCACGCAGATGCGCGATGTCCTGCCGGAGCTCCCCGAAGCCGTGCGCGGTGGCGACCTCGAGGCTGCTCACCTTGTCCTCGAGGCGAGGCAGGCGCGCCTCCTCCATCACGAGTCACGCCGCCGCGCGAACGAGATGCCGGGGTCAACGACGGCGCCCTCCACCAGGTCGATGCCCAACGCCAGCAGGCGCAAGCTGACGAAATCGCCGGTGCCGTCGTGCCGCCAGGCGACCTTCACGGCCGCCTTCTCCTCCAGCACGCGCAGTGCGCCGCGCAGGTCCTCGCTGGCGGGCAGCTCGCCTGCGTGCTCCAGGGTGCCCACGAGCACGCCACGAGAGACCGTGTAGGGGTCGTCGGGGTTGCCGGCCTCGCTCATCGCGGCCAGGTACAGCAGCTGCAGGACGCGGCCGCGGAGCTGCCGGAGGCGGGCAGGGTCAAGGCGTCTGAACACGATCGTGCCTCCTCAAGGCAGTTGGCCGAACAACAACAGGGTGCCGCGCAGACTCAGGTACCACTGGTCGGCGCGGAAGTCGCGGCCGGCGTACAGGCCGAGGCGCGACTCAAGCGCCTGGCCGAGCAGCTGACTGCTACGGAATATGTAGTAGGCACCCAAGAACGCCTCCGTCGAGCTGCGGTACCGCCCCTCGACGCCGACCTGGCCGGTCTCCAGGAAAGCGCGGGCGTCGACCACGTCGCGGTGCGCCTGGGCGTACGCCAGCGGGTTGGCCACGAACTCGAGCACCGTCTGGTCGATGGGCAGGTCGACGTCGATGCGCACGCCCCAGCTGGCCTGCGCGGACGCCGCGCCGATCAGGAGGGGCGTCAACAACACCAGCAGGAGGCGGCGCAAGCCGCCCGGCCTCACAGCAGCCGCGCCTTAGCGGCCTCAGCCGACGCGGCGTCCTCAGCACGCTGCACGGCACCCGCGAGAGCCTGACGGTCGGCCTTGGCCGACGCGTTGGAGCCGAGGTAGGCGATCAGGGCGGTGCCGATCGCGGCTACCGCTCCACCTATACCGCCGGCTCCGGCGAACGTTCCGAGGGCGAGGTACCCGCCGATGCCGCCAATGACTGCGGCGATGACTGCCGAGAGGATGACAGTGCTTTGCCCGGAGGTCTTAAACCAGTCCTTGCCGAGCGCGGTCGCCAACTTGGTGACGTACGCGGCGATCACCCCGGCGATTGAGAGGACTGCGCCCACACTCGTGTACCAGGTCGACGGGTCGAGCAACTGCGGCTCAGCCGCCTGCGCGAACGCCCGACCCGAGAACACGAGCCAGAGCAACGCCAGCACGGCCACCCCGATGATGGCGACGACCGCCTTACCCAGCCAACCGGACTCCCAGACTTTGCCTATGAGCTTGATCATCTCTGCCTCCTCGTCGGCGCCTGTGGCGCCTAGGCTGGCCGCGACGGCCAGCGGTTGCACAGCCGCACGAAGCGGCCCGATACGCTTGACGTAGACCTTGTCGGTGCCGTGAATCCTGCTGCCCTCGCCGATCTGTTCGTTGCTCGAGGGGTCAAACAGCCGGACAGGCACCACGTCTCCCACCGCCAAGCCGAACGGCTCGACGGGAGTCACCAACTCCTTGACCAGCCCAACGAACCCGACGAACGGGAACCCAGGGCCAGGGCACCGCGGTTTGCGTGGATTGATGCTCGAATGCGGCACGATCGTCTCGACGCTCGGCGCGATGCCGTGCCGCAGGCAGATCTCCGCCACCAACTTGGCGCTGGCCTCGAGCTGGATGCGGCCGGGCACCCAGTCGCCGCCCTCAGGATGACGACCCTCGTGCTCGATGCCGACGCTCTCGCGGTTCGCGGTGGCGTCGCCAGCGTGCCAGGCGGTCTCCGCCTCGCCGACGTGCTGCACGACCCGGCCGTCGACGCCGACCGTGTAGTGAGCGGAGACGCGGGCCGCGGGATTCGCGAACCACGCGGACGTGCCGGCCAGCGACCCGTCAGCCAGGTGGATGACGACGCGCCTGACTCTGTGGCCGAAACGGCCACTGTCGTAGTTTTCCGGATGCGCGGGGGCCGACTCGATGATCACAAGATCCCTCCGATCTCGACGCCCAGCAGCGCGGCGATGGTCGCCGCCAATATCAGGGCCAGCGTCAGCAACAGTGGCAGGAGCTTCCACCAATCAACGGCGGTGCTCGGTTTCGGTGTGGGCGGGGGTTTGAGTTTGCCGGTGAGCTCCATCGTGAGGAGCAGCTCGCGCAGCTCGGCGATCTCGCGGTCAGCCGGACGAGCGCCAGTCAGTTTCTCGAGTTGATCGAGGACCCGGCGGTTGAACTCCCGCTGGAGGTCGGACATGTCTGCCTCCAGTGGGCTGCGGCTCGCCGGCCGTGGGCCAGCCAACGAGCCTTCGCCCTGAGCTCCCGAGGAGGGAACGAGAACAGCAGGAGCGCCGTCTCCGACACTCCTGCTGCTTAGTGCTAATCTAACCGGAAACTCACCAACTTGTCAAGCCATGCTCACGCGCGCGTCCTCGGTCAGTGCCGCAAAACGCGCTGGGCCAATCCCGGCACAAGCCGGGCAGATTGCCAACAGGCTACACAAAAGCGCCCCGGGATGTCACCCGGGGCGCACGAAATCGAATGCCCACACGCTTCAACTTATATTGAGCTTAGGTCATTGATCCTACCCGCGATTTTCGCCACTGCTCTAGCAGCCTTTGGTTTTACGCCGCGAAGCACGTCTTCATAGTCAGCCTCATTCCGCAGACGGCGGTATTGATCCAAAGCATCCGCTACCGCCAAAGCCGCTTCCCGCCTGGCGGCGTCACTGAAGGAGTACGCCTTATCTCGATACGCTTTTTCTAAGGCCGTGTGGTTGGACTCCCCCTCATAAGTCAACGGGTCACCCCACTTACTCTTGTGATGGGCGAGGCACTTGTTATACAGCGCATAGTAGGAGCGGCTAATTGCAGCTCGGCAAGCAGCTTCCTCAATGTCGGACTCTGTGTCTGCCAGGGCGCACATACGCGCCGCAATCTGCATGTAGTCCCCCCACTCGAAACTCATGCCAGGTGCACACCAACGGACTCGTGCAGGGCAACATCTTGCTTCAACCACCAGTCACCCTCAAAGGCGTCCATCTCAGCCGCCCACTCGTCGTTGCCGTAGTCAACATCAATTGAAATCGCTACAGGTCTTGCGGAATCTTGACCTTCAACCCACTCAAGGCCCAGCGTAGCCTCCGCAAAGTACCGCCGAATGCCACTAATGACTGTCTGCACATCAGCCGCAAGCCCGTGCTGGTTGATTTGGAGCAGCGTCTTGGTAGTAAACTCCACACCCTCGAGAGACTCCGGAGACAGAGTAAGCCCCGGCCGCTCAGGCTTCACAGCCTTAATAATCTCTGGAGACTCGGCCCAAAACAGCAAGTCAAGCGCTTCCGCGCCTCTGGCGTTACTAACTATTCGAATAGCCGATTGCCTCTTCCGCCTCACAACGTACGAGGTGACAGCCTCACGGAACAGGGCCTCGAAGGGCTCACCGTACGAGTGAGCGTCGGAACTAAGCATAAGGTCAGCGCTCCCTGCTAGGTTAGCCAGGCTGTCTGCCGTCTTGCCAGTGTATTCCTGCATGCCAAGGCTGGCCACAAACTGCATATGTGGCGCCAGGGACGGAATCCCGGCCTCCTTCATTTGACGTCTCCCTTTTCCATTATCTCGAATGCGACACCCATTAGCTCGCTGTACACCGCTTCCAACCGCTCCGGGGTAATCGGCGTTGCCAACTCTGTTCCAGTGCTAACGTCCACCGCCAGTCTCACCATGTACTTGTTGGTGGTGGCCATCTGCTCTCCGGTCCCAGTCTCGGTCAACTCCACGTCTGTGAATCGCGCTACGGACCACTGGCTAACCCGGTTTGTCGCAGCAGCAACAACAGTAGACTTCCGAGGCCGATTAATCTGATAGACGAAGTCTGAACTCTCGGGATCGACAACCACTGAGTCACTTAGGAATTGACCTAGGCGCTCGTAGCCCGCCTCTCGCGAAGCGACTGGCTCCAATAGCACTGCCCCAAAAGCAACTCGCTTACAAGGCAAATTGGCGTTACGGGAAAACCCTTGCAGAATCTCTTCGAATGCCGGCCGGTACTCATCAATCTCTCCTGCAATCGGGTGACCGTCGTCCTGGCCAAGTAGCGAAACCCGACCAACCATCCAGTCGATACGTTCGCCCCCCTGCCCAACCCGAAGCGAAATCGCCCCGTCTCCCAGATCCGATTCCACCACATGTATCGTCACGCCACCACGGCGCTGAGTAGTTTCAGCCTCAGGCTCAACCCCTAAAACCGACAGCCAATGCTCCCCTGGCTCTTCAATCGGATTCAGAAGAAATGCCGTAAGCCGTAAGTGTTCTAGTTTCCAATTGTTCAACGTGGCTGCTCCCCCGGCTCTGGACGAAACACAATTCACCGGAAACCCACTCTACCGGTCAATCTGTAAACATGAGGCATCATATGCCTCAAAACGTAAAACCGTGAAGCCCCCCCAAATTGGGTGTACACGCGCTACTTACACCAGCTCCGTTCCCCTCGGCGTAAGAGCAACGGCCGGAACCCAAGGCCCCGGCCGCACCATCTCCCCAAGCGCAGACCCTACCAGACGTCGTTGCCGTCGGCCCCCGATCCCCTGGCCACCACAGCTCGCCACGACCTGACGCGGTTGCGGGCGGTGTCGTACGTCACCACTGCCCGGTCGACGCGGTACCGCGCCTGCCGCGTGGCCGCCTTGGCAGCGTCCACCGCCGCCCGCAGCTCGACCGTCTGACTGGCGAGCGCCGCCTCGCGCTCCGCGGCGTTCTTGCCCTCGACACCAGCGAGCGTGAGCTCCTGCGCGCGCTCCGCGAGCGCAGCCGCCGCCACGTCCTCGGCCTCCTGCGCCTCGAGCAGCTCGCGCTGCATGCGCTGCAGGCGCTGCGCCACGAGCTCGAGGCGAGTCTGCGCCCTGATCAGTTGCTCCGGGTCCAGCAGCCGCTCTTCCACGTCAGCTGGCGTCTTGTCCACCTTGGTAATGCTCATCGGTCTTGCCTCCTGTTTGTGATCCAAATCATTGCCACGACGGCCGCCATGCTCGCGATCGTCACCAACGCCTCAGGCCAGCTCATCGGTCGTCCCCTTGTTCTTGGCGTCCTCAGCGACTTGCCGGCCTTTCGGCGTTAGCCACCAGGCCACGAGGGTGTCGTCAACGCCGAGGAGGCCGAGTTTGACGAGCGCACGAACGCTCGTGAGCGTGACCTGCCTCTTGCCGGGCTCCCGGACCCAGCTCGTGCGGATGCTCGTGCCGCGGTCGATGAGGTGCCGCTCGTCCGGACCCCCGGCCATCTCGATGAGGAGCGCGAGCTGCGTGCTACTAGGGCGGGTCACCGGTCGTCCCCCTTGGCCGTGGCGGCCGACAGCAGCTTGAGTGCTGCTCGGGCCAGGTCCTCGCTGGCGCCGTGATTGCGGCGCACCGTCGCGCCCTCGAGGCGGAACACGGCCGAATGCCGATCGCGGTGAAGCCAGTCCTCGAGCGCGAACGACTCGTCGGGCTTGAGGCCCTGCCACGCCACGCGCAGACTGCCGCGCCACACGCGCAACTGGTGGTCCTCGAAGCCGAGGCGGGCCACCCCCGGCACCATCACGTCAAAGCAGGCGGCTCGCAGGCTGGCGAGGCTGCCTGCGCCGGCCACGACCGTGCCGCCTCCACCTGGCGCGGCGCCGTTGCGGGTGATCACCGACCAGTGGGCGCGGCCTTGCATGATGCGCCACAGGTCGCGTGTGACGTGCTCGGCTCGCCAGCGCTGCAGCTGCAGCGCCTCACGCGTCGAGTGGTCGACGAGCAGGGGATCGAGGACGTTCATGCGGACCGCCGGCGCGTCGAGCGGCTCCGCTCGAACGCGTTGAGGATTGACTGCCACTCTTGCGTGCTGAGGTCGTCCCACACGCTGCGGCGCTGCGTAAACACCTCGGCGTGCTGCGGGAACTCCTCGACGAACAGCCGAGCGAACAACGCGCTGGCGTTGTTGTTGATGGCCACCACGTCGCCCTCGGCCCTCAGTTGCGAGTTCCAGCGCACCACGTGCAGTACCTGGTCAGCCGACAACTTGGTGGTCGGCCGCGAACGCAGCATGTCGAGCGTGAGCCTGCGAAACTCGCTGTAGACGTGAGCGCCATGCACCACGTACCACGCGCCCCAGCGGGCAGGGTTATCCGCGAAGTTCGGGGCCGTCACGCGTCCCAAGCGACCCACGATCTGATTCACGCTCTCGCCTCCTTCGCGGCCACCATGGCCGCGGCCAAGTACCAGTCCTTGGCGTCCTCAGCGGTCTCGGGGTTGCGGCTCAGGTGATCAGCGGTGCCGCGCACGCTCGCCGCCGTCGGCCACTCGCCGCCCGTCAGTTCGGCGGACGCCTCGAGGTCACGCACGATGCGCCGCGCTCGCGCCACCTGGCTAGTTGGCGGTCGACGCCGCGTCATGACCGCACCTTGCGCAGGTGCCACGTGCTCGGCTCGACCTCGCAGGCGTAGAGCTCGAGCGGCGTGCCGCGCTTGCGCTCGGCTCGCTCCAGCGCCTGCTTGGCCTCCACCAACGAGTGGTAGCGAGCTTTAGCGCGTCCTAGACGCGAGTAACAGCAATTATTCGGCTTGCGCACGTCGCCCTCCCATCTGCGGCGTCCACGGTCGCGCCCGCTCCGCGGCTCGCCGCTTGGCCGACGCGTTGCACGCCGGGCAGCCGTACACCCCGACCATCTCGCCTGGGTGCTCAGTGCATGGCGTGCCGAGAGTCCGGACGCGGGAGAGGGCCTCAGGCCGAGGCGGCCGCGGGTCAGGCAGCGGTCGCGGCGCGACCGACGCGGACGCGGCCGCGGCCACTGACGGCCGCGGTGACCTAACCGGCCGCGGCTCGCGCGGCTTGCGCGGCGCCGGATGCGCGTGCCGCCACGCCGTCGAGCACGAGCGGCAGCAGAACCTCTGCGCCGCGAACTCGCGCGGCGTCTGGTACCCGTCGCGCCCCGTGCGGCGCTCGAACGGCCGACCGCACTGCGCGCACGCCTTCGAGGCGGCCACTTGCGCCGCCGCCTGCGCCTTAGCCTTGATCGTCCTCTGGCGCATCACCCCGGCGCAGCGCTGGTCGCAAGCGCGGCGCTTCGCGAACGTCCGCGGCGTCTCGTGCGGCTTGCGGACGAGCTCCTCGCCGCACACGGGACAATGCCGCGAACCGCGCACCAGCTCGGCCGTCACGTCAACCACCGCGCGCACGATGCTCGCCAAGCGCTCCTGCAACTCCGGAGCCGAACTGCCAATCGCCCCGCCCTCGAGGCGATCCGCCAGGGTGCGCAGGGCGGCCGCGGACGCGTGACGACGAGCCTCAGACCCCTGCAGCTCGACGCGACTCACGACGGCTCCTCTTCCGTTGCCGCTATACCCACTGGTCCCGGTAGGGCGTCGTCGAACAGGGGGCCCGTGAGGCGCTTGCTCATCTGCCTCACGCGATGGACTGTGAAATCCTCCCGCGGCTCGTTGCGCTCGGCGCACCACCACGCAACCCAGTGCTGGGCGTCCAAGTCGCTGTAGAACGTGGCGATGGGCACACCCAAATGCAGGACGGCGTGGACGATGAACCCGGCGATGTAGTCGGCGCTGCCGCGGTAGGCGGGCGGCAGGAGTGGTGCTCCTGGGCCCATGGGCGAGAGACCGCGCGCGAGCCGCTCTCTGGCCCAGCGCAACCCCTCCTCTAGCCGCCGCGCAGCCTCCAAGCGCTCCATGTACTCGTCGGCCTCGCTCACGAGCCCACCACCGGATGCAGCTGCGACGTCAACACCCAATGGGCGTCACCAACGCGGTCGCGGACCTGCGTGAAAGCGCCGTCGAGCTCGACGACCGTCATGAGCTCTGGCTTCCCACCCCAGGAGCGGTGGCAGCACTCGCCGCCGACACGCGGCACCCACGCCTCGAGCACCACGCGTGACACGCCGCCCGCAGCCGGCTCACCAGGCACCGCCTGATAGGTCTTCTGCCGCGTCAGCTGCTGCGCCCAAGCGTTGCCCGCGTTGCGACGACCGTACTCCTGCAGCACCTCAAGAGCGTCCCTCATAGTTGACCCTCGCCGGGCTTGGTGGAGGTCCACCATGGCTCCCACTCGACCGTCCACCAGAACTCGTGCTCGCAGGCGGAGCAGCACCCGATGCCGCTATGTTCATTGCCCATCAGCAGCTCTGTCGGCTCGGCCACCATGTAGCCACAGTGCGGGCAGTACAAGTCGAATTGGCGGCGTGTATCGAACGTGCCGTCAGGTCGCTCGAAGGCTTGCTCGGTTGGCATCACTCGCCCCTTCCCTCGGACGCGGCGAGAGCGGCGCGGGCTTCCGGCAAGTGGTAGTCAAGCAAGGCGCGCATCCACGCCTTCTTCTCCGCAGCGTCGTGGTAAGTGTCAAGGTGCTCAACAAGCTCGGCCAGCGCCGCCCTTAGCTCCGTCGCGTCATCACGCGCCCAGCCATCCACCTCGGCGGCGCCGATTATTTCTGCCACCTGCTCCTCCACCATTCGAGCCACGTCAGCCTCCTGCGACCCGAAGAAGGTCTGCAACTCAGCTCGCAGGCGGTCGCGTTCGTGCTCGGCTCTGCGCCGCCCTATCCGCTCATCGGAGACGCGGCGCTCCAATTCGCCGACTAGCCCACTCACCTCGTCACGCGCCACGACAGGCACGCCCAGGACGTGACCCGCGATGACCTCCCACTTCGAGGAGGACAACTTCCGGCCGGTGAGAACCGCGCGTATGATGCCGCGCTCATGCATCTCGCGGAAATGGTCGGGCATCTCTTCGGGCTCGTTGTATTCGAGCAACCAGTCGCCGTCCGGGGTGACGGAGAGCTTCACGTCCTCGCACCCCCGCTGCGTGAGGGCGTCCCGCATCAGCGGCAGGGCTTCTTCTAGCGTGAGGGTTTTCGGTTCTCTGCTCATGGCTCCCCCTGGGACGCGGTTCGCGCCAAACCCTCCGCGCCCGCCGCATCCAACGCGGCCTCGATCAACGCCAACGTCTCCTGCCTCACGACTCCACCTCCAACCCCACCAGCGCCCGCAGGCGCCGACGGGTGCTCACGACCATCTCCGCCACCACCAACTCCTGCGCGGGGGACAACGTCTCCCGCTGCGACAACTCCCACGCACTCAAGTGCGCCGTAATGGCCTCCTCCAGCACCTTGATGCGCCCGGACGACCCGCCGTTGAGCGAGTCCGTTACGCCCAGCTCGGCCGCCAAGCCTCTCAGCAGCCCGACCACCGTGCGCGGCAGTTCCTCCTCGGCGCGGCGTGCCGCCTCGAGGTGCTCGCGCTTCGCCGCCTCGAAGTCCGCGTCGAGCTTCCGCGCGTATTCCTCAAGGGGTTCCCGAGACTCGCGGCGGAACTGCTCAACTAACCAGCGGCGGTTCACGCGTCTACCCCCCGCACCTTGCGGCTCGTGACCACGTCCGCCAGGATCCGATCAGAGTGCAGCTGCTCAATCACCGACGCGTACTCGCGCTCCAACGCGGCCTTGAGTGCCTTGCGCTCGTGGTCGAGGCCACTCAAATCCGCCTCGACGCGCTCGATGGTCGTCGTGAGTTGGTCGACGCGCTCCACCAGCTCGCACCACTGGTCGTCACCATGCAGCGCCGCCTCCATGAGCAGGTCGCGCTCCTTCTGGTTCGCGGCCGCCCGGTAGCGCTCGTCTTGGTCCATCAGCTCGTTTAGGACGAGCACCCGCTGCCTGACCACCTTGGCCTCCGTCGTGCGGCGCTCCGCCCTCAACGCCACCCGCTGACGCTCCAACGGCACGATCAACGCAGGCAACTCCAGGAGTCGCTGCACCCGCTCAAGCACCCGTTTGTCGATCACTGCGCCTCGCTCCCCTCCGGGTCACCAGGACCCACAACGCCACCAACAGCCAAGCTGGCCACGTCACGACGACCAGCGCGAACACGATCGGTGCGCCCGACTCGCTCGGGATCTCAACGACCCGAGACGTCGCCGCGAACCACGCCAACGCCACGACGTTGCCGACCACCACGTAAGCCGCCGTGTACGCCAGCCAACCGAATACGGTCACGGTCGACGCTCCCGACCGCTAACCTCGCGAGATGACCGAGACCGAGAAAGACCAGATGGAGGCCGCGATCGCCCTACTGCTCCTCCGCTGCTACTGGCTGAGCGTCCACCTAACCGCCCACGACGCCCTACTGCAGCCGATAGCCAGGCGACAACTCGACTACAACGACCTGCTGCGAAACTCCGTAGAC
>JACDJB010000961.1_pt1 | contig 24902 bp, 15 predicted proteins | sample 7454121 | NCBI WGS metagenome assembly JACDJB01 (sample SAMN14253290, study PRJNA609438) | sludge metagenome | isolation source: sludge after 25d culture with pyrite | collected 2018-12-20
AAAAGATCCTTTCCCTGCTGATTCTGCTGGGCGTGGCGACCGTTCTCGCCTGGTACGGCTGGTCGCGCCATGCGAACGACGATCCCGGAGACGGTTTCGTCCGCGGCAACGGCCGGATCGAAGCCACGGAAATCGATGTCGCCACCAGGCTGCCCGGCCGCGTCATTGAAATCACCGTCCGCGAGGGCGACTTCGTGACCGCCGGCCAGATCGTGGCGCGCATGCAGATCGACACCCTCGAGGCGCAGCGCGAAGAAGCGCTGGCCGGCCATCAGGAAGCCCTGCATGCCGTCGCCGCCGCCGCAGCGCAGATCAGTCTGCGCCGGAGCGATGTCGCCGCGATGAAAGCGCAGGTCGCCCAGCGCGAGGCCGAACTCGATGCGGCCCGTCGCCGGCTCGCGCGCTCGACGACGCTGAGGGCGCAAGGCGCCACCTCGCAGCAGCAGCTCGATGACGACCAGGTGCGGGTGCGCAGCGCCGAAGCCGCACTGGCGGCGACACGGGCACAGGTCGTCGCGGCCCAGGCGGCCGTCGAGGCGGCCCGCGCACAGGAGACCGGAGCACAATCGCGCGCCCGGGCGGTGCAGGCGACCATCGCGCGCATCGATGCCGAGATCGCCGACAGCACGCTCAGGGCGCCACGTGACGGCCGCGTGCAGGTGCGCGTGGCGCAGCCCGGCGAGGTGATCAGCGCTGGCGGCCGGGTGCTCAACCTGCTCGACCTGTCCGACGTCTACATGACCTTCTTCGTGCCCGAGACGGTTGCCGGTCGGGTCGCGCTCGGCAGCGAAGTGCGCATCGTGCTCGATGCGGCAGCCGGTGTCGTCATTCCGGCCCGGGTCTCCTTCGTCGCCAGCCAGGCCCAGTTCACGCCGCGGACGGTGGAGACCGCCAGTGAACGGCAGAAGCTGATGTTCCGCGTGCGTGCGCAGTTGCCGCCGGAGCTGCTGCGCCGGTATCTGGAGCAGGTCAAGACGGGGGTGCCGGGAGTTGCCTGGCTCAGGATCGATCCGCAAGTGCCCTGGCCGGCGGCGCTGGCCGTCACGCCGGCGCTGCAGGTGCCCGCGGAAGACTGACGACGTGCCGCCCGGAGCATCGATAGCGCCCGTGGTGCGTTTGCGCGATGTCCGGCTGCACTATGGCAGGATCGAGGCGCTGGCCGGCATCGACCAGGAGATCCCGGCCGGATGCATGGCCGGCCTGATCGGCCCCGACGGCGTCGGCAAGTCCAGTCTGCTGGCACTGATTGCCGGTGCGCGCCGGATCCGGCAGGGAACGGTCGAGGTGCTGGGCGGCGACATGGCCAGCCGGCGCCACCGCCATCGGGCCGGTCCACGCATCGCCTGGATGCCGCAGGGCCTGGGCAGGAACCTCTATCCCACGTTGTCGGTCGAGGAGAATCTGCAGTTCTTCGCGCGCCTGTTCGGCCACGATGCCGGCGAACGGCGCCGGCGGATCGATGACCTGACCCGTGCCACCGGGCTGTACCCGTTTCTCGCGCGCCCGGCCGGCAAGCTCTCGGGCGGCATGAAGCAGAAACTGGGCCTGTGCTGCGCCCTGATCCACGACCCGGATCTGCTCATTCTCGATGAACCGACCACCGGCGTCGACCCGCTGGCACGCGCGCAGTTCTGGGACCTGATTGCACGGATGCGCCACGAACGCCCGGGCATGAGCGTGCTCGTGGCCACGGCCTACATGGACGAAGCGCAGCGCTTCGACTGGCTGATGGCGATGGACGCCGGCCGGGTACTCGCCGCGGGCAGTCCGCAGGCGCTGCTCGAGCACACCGGCACCGACTCGCTGGAGGCGGCGTTCATCGGTCTGCTGCCGGAGGAGAAGATCCGCGGCCACCGGGCGGTCGACATTCCGCCGCTGGCGGCGGATGAGGCCGACATCGCCATCGAGGCACACGATCTGACGATGCGCTTCGGCGACTTCGTCGCGGTCGATCACGTCAGCTTCCGCATCCGGCGCGGCGAGATCTTCGGCTTCCTGGGCTCGAACGGCTGCGGCAAGACGACGACCATGAAGATGCTGACCGGCCTGTTGCCGGCCAGCGCGGGCAAGGCCTGGCTGTTCGGGCACGAACTGGACCCGCGGGACCTCGACACCCGCCGGCGCGTCGGCTACATGTCGCAGGCGTTTTCGCTGTACGGCGAACTGAGCGTGCGTCAGAACCTGGTGCTGCACGCGCAGCTGTTCGGCGTGCCCGCGGCGCAGATTCCGGCCCGGGTGAGCGAGATGGTCGAGCGCTTCGGCCTGGACGAAGTGATCGACAGCCTGCCGGCGAGCCTGCCGCTCGGAATGCGCCAGCGGCTGTCGCTGGCCGTCGCCATGGTGCACAGACCCGAGCTGCTGATCCTGGACGAACCCACCGCGGGCGTCGATCCGGTCGCACGCGACGCCTTCTGGCGGCTGCTCGTCGAACTGTCGCGGCGCGACCGCGTGACGATCTTCCTGTCCACCCACTTCATGAACGAGGCCGCGCGCTGCGACCGCATGTCGATGATGCACGCCGGCAAGGTGCTCGACAGCGACGAACCGGCCAGGCTGGTGGCCAAACGCGGCGCCAGGACGCTGGAGGAGGCCTTCATCGGCTACCTGATGGAAGCCGATCGCGAAAACAACCGCGAAACCGGCAACGCAATCGATGGCCGGAGCCGCCATGAAGCCGACAGCCGGACCGGTCGCAGCGCGGCCGATCTCGCGTCGGGGCGGACGACGGCCGACGGGCCGTCCGCCGCGGCCTTGACGGCACCGGTGTCGACGTCGACAGGCGCATCGGCGGGGGCATCGGCGCCGGCCGCTGCGCCCGGCCCGGGCAGCGGCGGACCCCGCCTCTTCAGCCTGCAGCGCATGTTCGCCTGGGTGTGGCGCGAAGCGCTGGAGCTGCGGCGCGATCCGATCCGCGCCACGCTGGCGCTGGGCGGCTCGATCCTGCTGATGTTCGTAATCGGTTTCGGCGTCAGCATGGACGTGGAGAATCTGCGCTATGCGGTGCTCGATCGCGACCAGACGACGCTCAGTCGCGACTACGCCCTGCAACTGTCCGGATCGCGCTACTTCATCGAGCAGCCCGCGATCATCGACGACCACGAACTGGACCGCCGCATGCGCAGCGGCGAGCTGTCGCTGGCCATCGAGATACCGCACGGCTTCATGCGCGACGCGCTCGCCGGGCGCCAGGTGCAGATCGGCGCCTGGGTCGACGGTGCCATGCCGATGCGTGCCGAAACCGTGCAGGGCTACGTCCTGGGCATGCACCAGCACTGGCTGCACACGCAGATGACCGATCGCGCCGGCGCGCTCCCCGCCGGCGCCGCCATCGAGACGCGCTTTCGCTACAACCCCGACGTGAAAAGCCTGCCGGCCATGGTGCCGGCCGTGGTGCCGCTGCTGCTTCTGCTGCTGCCGGCCATGCTGACCGCGCTGGCCGTGGTGCGCGAAAAGGAGACCGGCTCGATCGTCAATCTGTACGTCACCCCGGTCACCCGCAGCGAATTCCTGCTCGGCAAGCAATTGCCCTACGTCGGCCTGACGATGGTCAATTTCGCACTGATGAGCCTGCTGGCGGTCACGGTATTCGGCGTGCCGATCACCGGCAGCGTGGCCCTGCTCGTCCTGGCGGCACTGGTTTTCGCCTTCGCCGCCACCGGCATGGGTCTGCTCGCTTCGGCACTGACCAAAAGCCAGATCGCCGCGATGTTCATCGCCATGGTCGGCACGATGGTGCCGGCCACGCAGTTCTCCGGCCTGATCGACCCGGTGTCGTCGCTGGAGGGCAGCGGCCGGCTGATCGGACAGATCTATCCGGCCACGCACATGATCACGATCAGCCGGGGCGTCTTCAACAAGGCACTGGGATTTGCCGATCTGACGACGGCCTTCGGCGCGATGCTGCTCTCGGTGCCGGTCATCATCGGTCTGGCGATCGCGCTGGTCCGGAAACAGGAGCGTTAGCATTGAAGACGCGCCATCTGGCCAACATCTACCGCTTGGGCGTCAAGGAACTGTGGAGCCTGGCGCGCGACCCGATGATGGTCGTGCTGATCGTCTACGTGTTTACTGCGGCGGTCTATGCGGCCGCCACCGCCATGCCCGAGACCCTGCACCGGGCGCCCATCGCCATCGTCGACGAGGACGATTCGATGCTGTCGCAGCGCATCGTCTCCGCCTTCTACCCACCGCAGTTCCGACTGCCGGACCTGATCACGATGGCCGACATGGACCCGGGCATGGATAGCGGCCGGTACACGTTCGCGCTTCATCTGCCGCACGGTCTGCAGCGCGATGTGCTGGCCGGACGCAGCGCCGGAATCCAGCTCAACGTCGACGCCACGCGCATGGGCCAGGCCTTTACCGGCAGCGGCGCCGTGCAGCAGATCGTGCTGGGCGAGATCGACGAGTTCGTCCGGCGTCAGCGCAGTACGGCCGCGCCGCCGATCGACCTCGTCCTGCGGGCGCGCTTCAACCCGGCACTGGAAGGCAGCTGGTTCGGCGGGCTGATGCAGATCATCAACTACATCACCATGCTGTCGATCGTACTCACCGGCGCAGCGCTGATCCGCGAGCGCGAACACGGCACCATCGAGCACCTGCTGGTGATGCCGGTGACACCGGCCGAGATCATGCTGTCCAAGATCTGGTCGATGGGACTGGTTGTCCTGGTCGCCTCGGCCCTGTCGCTGAACCTGGTGGTGCGCGGCCTGATCGGCGTGCCGATCGAGGGCTCGCTGCCGCTGTTCTTCAGCGGTGCCGCGCTGTGCCTGTTCGCCACCACCTCGATGGGCATTTTCCTCGCGACGCTGGCGCGCACGATGCCGCAGTTCGGCATGCTGATCATGCTCGTGCTGCTGCCGCTGCAGATGCTCTCGGGCGGCAGCACGCCGCGCGAGAGCATGCCCGAACTGGTCCAGACGCTGATGCTGGCGGCACCCACAACCCATTTCGTCGAGCTCGGCCAGGCCATCCTGTACCGTGGAGCCGGCCTGGAAACGGTCTGGAAGCCGTTCCTCTGGCTGGCGCTGATCGGCACCATCCTGTTCACCCTGTCGCTGGCACGTTTTCGCCGGACGATCAGCCAGATGGCCTGATCATCGTTTCATGCCTGCAGACTGCTTCCCGGACCCGGAACGAGGGGATTCGCCATGACTGCCACGAGCAAGTCGTCCACCCGGCGGCCGCCGGCGGAGCGCCAGCCGCAGGCCCTGCCGGACAAGCGGTTGGACACCCGGTCAGACAAGGGGCTCTCGGCCGCGACTGCCGCTGCGGCTGCGTCCGCGAACACGGGCCGACCCGTCACCGGTAACGACACCATCGACCGGGTCGGTCCGCTGCGCCTGCCGTACGAACTGATCGACACCCTGGCCTACGCGCGCCGCGCGCGCCTGACGGGCGGCATGGCGCCGACGGCGGCGGCACTGGCCTGGTTCGACTGGGCCATGCATCTGGCCTTTGCGCCCGGCAAGCAGCTCGGCCTGGGCGTGGAGGCTGCACGCCTGCAGGCGCGTTTTCTGCGCTATGCCGCCCGCGTCGCCCGGCACCCCGACTGTCCGAACTGCATCGAACCACTGGAGCAGGATCGCCGCTTTGCCGACCCGGCCTGGCAACGCTGGCCGTTCAACGTGATCCATCAGGGTTTTCTGCTGCAGCAGCACTGGTGGCATCAGGCCACGACCGGGGTGCGCGGCGTGTCGAAGCATCATGAAGACATGGTCGAGTTCGCCGCACGCCAGTGGCTGGACATGTTCTCGCCGGCCAACGTCATCGCGACCAACCCCGAGGTGCTGCAGGCCACGCTGGCCAGCGGCGGCGTCAATCTGTGGCAGGGAGCGGTGAATTTCATCGACGACGTGCAGCGCACGCTGACCGGTGCCGGCCCGGCCGGCGCCGGAAGATTCGAAGTGGGCCGTGACGTCGCCGTGACGCCCGGCAAGGTCGTCTATCGCAACCGCCTGATCGAGCTGATCCAGTACACGCCGACGACAGCACAGGTTCATGCCGAGCCGGTGCTGATCGTCCCCTCGTGGGTCATGAAGTACTACATCCTCGATCTGTCGCCGCACAATTCGATGGTGCGCTGGCTGGTGCAGCAGGGCCACACGGTGTTCATTGTCTCCTGGAAGAACCCGGATCCGGAAGACGGCGAGCTCGGCCTGGAAGACTATCGTCGGCTCGGCGTCATGGATGCGCTCGACGCCGTGGGCGTGATCGTGCCCGAGCGCAAGGTGCAGGCCGTGGGCTACTGCCTGGGCGGCACACTGCTGGCGATCGCGGCCGCGGCGATGGCCCGCGACGGCGACGAGCGCCTGTGCAGCCTGAGCCTGCTGGCCACCGAGACGGATTTCCGCGAAACGGGCGAGATCAAGGTATTCGTCGACGAGAGCCAGCTCGCCTGGCTCGAGGCCGGCATGAAAAGCCGCGGCTATCTGGAAGGCTGGCAGATGGCCGGCTCGTTCCAGCTGCTCAATGCGCGCGATCTGATCTGGTCGCGCCGCGTGCGTGAATACCTGCTCGGCCAGCGTCAGGAGATGATCGACCTGATGGCCTGGAACGCCGACACGACGCGCATGCCCTGGCGCATGCACGGTGAATACCTGCGGCACCTGTACATGGACAATGATCTGTCGGAAGGCCGCTGGCGGGTCGGCGGGCGGCCGGTTGCGCTGGCCGACATCCGCCTGCCGATGTTCGTCGTCGGCACGGTGCGCGATCACGTCGCACCCTGGCGCTCGGTCCACAAGATCCACCTGCTCAACGATTCCGCCATCACCTTCGTGCTCACCAGCGGCGGCCACAATGCCGGCGTCGTCAGCGAGCCCGGCCATCCGCGGCGCAGTTACCAGATCGCCACGCGCGCGGCCGGCGGCCGCTACGTCGATCCCGACCAGTGGCGGGCCGATGCGCCGCGCCACGACGGTTCGTGGTGGCCCGCCTGGGACGACTGGCTCGCACAGCGGGCCAGCGGGCGGATCGCGCCGCCGACGATGGGCGGCGCAATCGGCGGCGCGATGGGCGGCGTCAAAGGCAAGGCAACCGGTTCCGGCGCGACACCGGCGGTGCTCGATGACGCACCCGGGCACTATGTGCGCCAGAAATGAGCGTGCCGGGTACACACTCGTTCTGCCCGCCGGAAAACATCCGCCTTGTCGATAAACGGGCGTCCGCCCGATGAACCCGCATGTCTGCGCCTTGCGCCTCGCCCGGCCGCTACCCGACGAGGCTCCCGGGTGGGGCCGATTGCCTCACGCGTTCTGACCCGTTCCGACCGATGACCCATTGCCCCGACACGCTGATCCTCGTTCTCAACTGCGGCTCGTCGAGCATCAAGTTCGCCGTTTTCGACGCCACTGCCGAGCCGCTGCCGCGCCAGCCCCTGTGGAACGGCAAGGTGCAGGGCATCGGCGGCCCGGCACCCGATTTCGGCGAGACCGGTGTGCCGCCGTTCCCGATCGCGCTCGACGCGCAGCGCCCGTACCGCGGCGCCCTGCAGTTCATCCGCGAGCGCGTGCTGGCCCGCCTGGCGGGCCGGGCGCTGCGGGCCGTCGCGCATCGCGTGGTGCACGGCGGCAGCAGGTACTTTGCACCGGCGCGCGTCGACGCGGGCGTGCTGGCCGATCTGAAGTCGTACGTGCCGCTGGCGCCGCTGCACCAGCCCTTTGCGCTGGATGCGATCGAGATCCTGCTCGACGAACAACCGGACATTCCGCAGATCGCCTGCTTCGATACCGGCTTTCACCACACCCTGCCACCCGTCGAGCAGATCCTGCCACTGCCCTGGGAGGCCTGGGAGCGCGGCATCCGCCGCTACGGCTTTCACGGACTGTCCTACGAGTACATGGCGGTCGCACTGGCCGAACGCCATGGCGAGGTCGCGAACGGGCGCACCATCGTCGCCCACCTGGGCAGTGGCGCCAGCCTGTGCGCGCTGCATGCGCGGCAAAGCGTCGCGACCACGATGGGCTTCTCGGCCCTGGACGGCCTGATGATGGGCACGCGCACCGGCGCCATCGACCCGGGGGCGATCCTGTACCTGATGGAAGTCGAGAAACTGTCGCTGGAAGAAGTCGGACAGATGCTCTACCACCGCTCCGGCCTGCTCGGCGTCTCGGGGATCTCGGCCGAACCGCGCGTGATCGTGCAGCACGAGGAAGACGCCGGCGAACCCGGCACGCGCGCGCGTCTGGCGCTCGCGCTCTACGTGCGCCGCATCGTGCGCGAGATCGGCGCGCTGGCGGCGGTGCTCGGCGGCCTCGATCTGCTGGTCTTCACCGCCGGCGTGGGCGAACACAACGCCTTCATCCGCGAGCGCGTCTGCCGCGACCTCGCTTTCCTCGGCGCCGACATCGACGCGGCGGCCAATGCCGCCCATGCACCGGTGCTGTCCACGCCCGGCAGCCGTGTCGTCGTGGGCGTGGAACCGACGAACGAGGAATGGGTGGCGGCGCGTCATGCGCGCCGGTTGCTGGAAGGCGCGGCGAGCGGCGCAATGAACGGCACGGCGTTGCCGGACGGGCCGGCAGCCGGTGGATAGGGAGTACGCGAACAGGGAAATACGTTTCGCCGGATCATTACGCTGAGTCAGCCACTGCGGCATCGGAGAAACCGTGAAGCAGCACATTGCCAGGGGCATCGGGATCCGGCCGGTCTTCGTGCTGGTCCTGCTTGCACTCGCCTCCGTTTTCGCTGCACCGGAAGTTCTCGCTGCAGACTGCCGCGATCCGTCTGCGATCCGCTCGTCCGGCACCTTCAATCTGCGCGTTGACAACGATCTGTTCGGCGGACTGGGTCAGGACCAGGGCTATTCGAACGGCATCCTGCTGAGCTGGGTCTCGCCGAACCTGACGAGCTACCGCGACGACCCATGCCTGCCCGGCGTCGTGCGCGTCCTGAACCGCCATCTGTCGTTCCTGCAGCGCGAAGGGCTCGACGAGCAGAACATGACCGTCGGCCTCGGGCAGCTGATGTACACGCCGACCGACCGGCGCGCGCGCGAACTGATTCGCGACGACCGGCCCTACGTCGGCGCCCTGCTGTTCAGCCTGGGCTACAACGCCCGCCGCGGCGATGCACTGCGCACTTCGCAACTGCGTGTCGGCCTCGTCGGACCGGCCGCCCGGGCCCGACAGACGCAGAATTGGTGGCATGGCGTGATCGGCGAGAGCCGCTTCCAGGGCTGGGACCATCAGCTGCGCAACGAACCCGTCGTGCAGCTGATCCACGAACGCCGTGCACGGGTCACGCGGGCGCAGGACGCCAGCGGCTGGGGCCACGATCTGACCCGGCACTGGGGCGCGAGCCTGGGCAACTTCGCAACCTATGCCAACGTCGGCGCCGAATGGCGCTTCGGACTGCGCGTGCCCGACGATTTCGGTACCGCGCCACTGCGCCCGGCCGGCGAGAACACCGCGCCCGTCCATTCGACGAGCCGCGACGGCTGGAGCGGACACGCGTTCGTCGCCGTCGATGCCCGCTGGGTGCTGCGCGACATCACCCTCGACGGCAATACCTTCCGCTCCAGCCACAAGGTCGACAAGCGCCCGCTGGTCGCCGATGTCGGCTACGGCATCGCCATCTACCGCGGTCTGTGGCGCTTCGCCTTCGCGCGCTACCACCGCACGCGCGAATTCGACGGACAGAAGCACATCCCCGTCTACGGCACCGTCACGGTCGGCCGACGCTTCTGAATGCGTTGTGAACACCAGACCCGATCGGCACCGTGAGGACTCTTTCCCGGACACTTCTCCGCCGCCCCTTCGGGTACCCGTCCGGCGCCCGGCCAGAGGCTCCGTGCAGTCAGCAGGCGGCGCTGCGGCCCTCCTGCCCGCTCGCCTGGTACGGCCGGCGAAAACCCGATATATTCGCTGCGTCGGTATCGGCTCACGCCTGATCGTGAGCCGATCGAAAAAGGGAATCCGGTGCAAGTCCGGAACTGCCCCGCAGCGGTAAGTGGAAACGACCGGCCTCAGAAGCACTGGATCACCGATCCGGGAAGCGGGGCTCAGTAGGAGGGCCGATGGGATGCACATCGACCCGGGTCCACGAGTCCGAAGACCTGCCGACACACCATCCCGTCCGGGATGGTGCGGGTGACGGCTTCCGCGGGGAAGTACGTCGCGGGCCGGGACATCCTGGCCCGGCGATGCGCGTGCACGCACGAAACGTCCCCACCGGGCCCTGCGCGAGGGAGCAGGCATCTGGTTCACGAGCCGCCGCAGGCGCGGCTTGCCTTCGGGATGTCTCCGTGCTGGAACTCATCATCAAACGCGACGGCCGTGTCGAGCCGTTCACGCCGTACAAGCTCAACCAATGGGGCCAATGGGCCGCCGCCACGCTGGGCGACGCCGTCGACTGGCCGTCGGCGGTACTCGAGGCCGTCTCCGTCATGGCCACCACCGCCAGCTCGCGCGAACTGCAGCAGCAGCTCATCCGCACCTGCCTGGATTTCGATACCTGGTCATACAACCGCATGGCGGGACGGCTGTACGCCACACTGATCCGCAAGGATCTCTATCGCAACGATCGCCCGACGGTGCTCACCCTGCATCGCCGGTTGCAGCACCTCGGACTGATGGAGCTGCTGGATTACTCGGAATCGGAGTACGCGGTGATCCAGGAGTGGATCGACCACGAGCGCGACTTCGAGTACGCGCACTACCAGCTGCATACGCACCTGACCAAATACGCCATCGCCGACCGGGTGCAGGGCGTCTACTACGAGTCGCCGCAATTCATCTACATGCGCATGGCCATGGCGCTGGCGGTCGACCAGCCGCGCGAACGGCGCATGCAGGACGTGAAGTGCTTCTACGAACATCTGTCGAAGAACCGTCTCAACGCGCCCACGCCGAACCACGTCAACCTGGGCACGCCGCTGCGCGGCTACGCCAGCTGCTGCCTGTACACGGTGGCCGACAACGCGCGCTCGATCGCGGTCGGCAACCACATCGCCAACACGATGACCTACATGAGCGCCGGCATCGGCGCGCATCTGGCGACGCGCTCGCTCAACGACCCGGTGCGTGGCGGCGTCATCCGCCATCAGGGCAAGCTGCCCTATTTTCGCGCGCTGGTGGCCGAGGTGAAGTCGAATCTGCAGAACGGTCGCGGCGGCGCCTGCACCACCTATTTCCCGATCTTCGATCCCGAGATCGACACGCTGCTGCGGCTGAAGAATCCGATGTCCACCGAGGACCGGAAAATCCGCGGCATGGATTATTCCTGGGGCGGCAACCGCTTCTTCGCGCGCAAGGTGGCGCGCAACGAAGACATCTTCCTGTTCAACAGCTTCACCGCGCCCGAGCTGCACGCGGCGCTGTATCGCGGTGACGAGGCGGCATTCGAGGAAATCTACGACCGCCATGCCGCCGACGAGGCATTCCCCAAGGTCTGGGTGAACGCGCGCGAACTGCTCATCACCGCCAGCAACGAGTGGAACGAGACCGGACGCGTCTACGAGCACAACATCACGGAGCTGAACCGGCACACGCCCTTTCGCGACACCATCTACAGCTCGAACCTGTGCGCCGAGATCGCGCTGCCGACGGCACCCTATGAGCACATCACCGAGCTGTACGCCGACGACGACATCTCGTTCGTCGACGTACGCCTGATCGACGGCGCGCGGCGCCGGCTGCCCGGAAAGGTACGGGTAGACACGCAGCGCGGCGCGATCTGGCCAGATGAACTACAGGCGGGCGACGTCGTCGACGGCGTGCCGATCGAGGCCATCGTGCGCCGCCACGCGCCCGAAGTGGCGACCTGCAATCTGGCCGGCATCGTCGTCGCCAACATCGAGAGCGAGGAACAGTACGCCGAAGTGGCGTACTACGCGCTCCTGATGATCGACAAGTGCATCCATCTCGCGCACTACGAGCTGCCGCAGGTCGGAGTGACCGCGCGCCGGCGCCTGAACGCCGGCGTGGGCATCCTCGGCCTCGCGCACCTGATGGCCAGGACCGGCCGGCGCTATACCGATGAAGCCGGCAAGCAGTTCATCCACGAAGTCGCCGAGCGCCACTACTACCATCTGCTGCGCGCCAGCCTGCGGCTCGGCCGGGAGCTGGGCAATGCGCCCTGGATGCACAAGACGCGCTGGCCCGAAGGCTGGCTGCCGACCGACACCTGCAACCCGCACGTCGAGCGGATCGCACCGTTTTCCCTGCGCTACGACTGGGAGGCATTGCGCGCCGAGATCGTCGCCAACGGCGGCATCCGCAACTCGGTGCTGGCCGCGCACATGCCGACCGAAACCTCGGCCAACGCCTCGGGCACGACGAACGGCCTGTACCCGGTGCGCGAGCTCACGCTGATCAAGACCGACAACCAGCGCGTGAACTACTGGGCCGCGCCCGAGGGGGACCTGCTGGGCGGGCGCTACCAGTCGGCCTGGGACGTTCCGGCGCGCGACCTGACCGAGCTGTACGCGATCGTGCAGAAATGGACCGACCAGGCGATCTCGGCCGACTTCTACCGACGCGTGATCGGGGATGCCTCGATCGGTTCGACCGAACTGATCGAGGACTACCTGTACCGGGTCAAGCTGGGGCTGAAGTCCAAGTACTACATGAACCAGAAGACTTCCAGCGGCATGCAGCCGGTGCGTGTCCCGGGCGCCGCGCAGGACGAAGCCGACGCGCCCCGGCCCGCGCTCTGCGAAGGCACCGGCGGCGAAAGCGACTGCGAGGTCTGCACGCTGTAGTCCGCCCGTCACCCGCCGTCGCCGGGTTCGCCCGCGACCCGGCCCGGCCGCCGCGACCCGATTCGGGCGATACCCGCCTCATGTTCCGCTGGCCGCCCTTCCCTGCCCTTCCCCACCCTTTGCCACCATTTTTCCGCCCGGTGCCCGCCCGCGTGCGGCGCACGGGCAACGGAGCCCCCCGACCATGACCGACACCGTCTTCAACCACGCCAAGACCGATTACGAAAAACCGCTGCTGCTGCTCGGCCAGCGCCCGGGCCTGTTCGACACCGTCCACCGCCACTACCCGGCGATCTGGGCCCTGTACAAGGCGCAGAAGTCGCTCGACTGGGACGAAAACGAATTCGACTACTCGTCGTGCAACGCCGATTTCAAGTCCTGCTCGCGCGCCACCTACGACATGATGATCAAGACGCTGGCCTGGCAATGGGAGGCGGATTCGGTCGCCTCGCGCGCCATTGCGCCGGTGCTCGCGCCCTTCATCACGTCGAGCGAACTGTGGGCCGCCTGGCAGCGCATCTCGGACAACGAGGTAGTGCATGCGGCGACGTACTCGGAGATCGTGCGCAATTCGTTCGACGATCCCGGCGTCATTCTCGACGAGATCCTGCGCGTGCAGGAAGCGCACGATCGCCTGGATGAAGTGGCGCGCGCCTTCGCCGCCGGCTACGACGCCTCGCACCGCTACGCCATCGGCCTGCTGCCCAACGACCAGGACACCTACAACACGGTGTTCATGACCATCGTCGCGCTGCTGTGCATGGAGCGCATCCAGTTCATGGCGAGTTTCGCCGTCACCTTCGCCATCTGCGACACCGGCCTGTTCCAGCCGATCGGCAAGGCGATCCAGAAAATTGCGCAGGACGAACTGGAGATCCACGTCGAACTCGACCGCGCCGTGCTGCGCCACGAAATGGACACCGAACGCGGCCGGACCGCCTTCACCCAGTGCCGCGAACGGATCGAACGGATGATCTCCGAAGTGGTGGACAGCGAACTGCGCTGGATCGACTATCTGTTCTCCGAAGGCCGCGAACTGGTCGGCATGAACGCCGAACGCCTGGCGGCCTGGACGCTGTACTGCGCGCGCGACGTCTATCAGCTCTTCGGACTGAGCACCGACCGGTACACGCTGCCGGAGCACAATCCGCTGCGTTTCATGGAGAAATGGCTCGACATCTCCGGCACCCAGGCCTCGCCGCAGGAGCAGGACATCGCTGCCTACAAGGTCGGCGTGATGCGCCGCAACGACGAGAATCGCGTGTTCGACGTCGATTTCTGAGCGGACGGTCTGCCACCGGACGCAGACTGGACGCAGCCAAACCGCAAGGGAGCAGACCAACCCTCATGGATTCCGACACCCCCACCCACCACGACCAGCACGGACGCTATCCGGAGGCCAGAACAGTCGACGACTTCCGGCGTCATCTGGCAGATGTGCACACGCGCATTGCCGATGCCTGCCGGCGCGCCGGACGCGATCCGGCCACCGTACGCCTGTTGCCCGTCAGCAAGACCAAACCCGAAAGCAGCCTGCGCCTGGCGTACGCGGCCGGCTGCCGCCAATTCGGCGAAAACAAGGCGCAGGAAGGGTTTCGCAAGTGGGAAGCGATGCAGGACCTGCCCGACCTCGAATGGTCGGTGATCGGTCACCTGCAGACCAACAAGGCGCGCCTGGTCGCACGCTTCGCCAGCGAATTCCAGGCACTGGACAGCCTGCGCGTCGCCGAAGCGCTGGATCGCCGCCTGCAGGGCGAAGGCCGCGCGCTGGACGTATTCGTCCAGGTCAACACCTCCAGCGAAGCCAGCAAGTATGGACTCGCGCCCGATGAGGTTGCGGATTTCATCCGGGCGCTGCCGGCCTTCACCGCGCTGCGCGTGCGCGGCCTGATGACGCTGGCGCTCTTCTCCGCCGACGCCGCGCGCGTGCGCCAGTGCTTCGTGCGGCTGCGCGAGCTGCGCGAACGGCTGCGCCAGAGCGCGCCGGCCGGCGTCGGTCTGGAGGAACTGTCGATGGGGATGTCCGGCGACTTCGAGATCGCGATCGAGGAAGGCGCTACCGTGGTGCGTGTCGGGCAGGCGATCTTTGGTGCACGGGCGCTGGCGGACAGTCATTACTGGCCGGGGGAGGCTGGTCCCCGTCCGCGGTGATCTGTCCCCGGAATTTCAGACCTCCCTTACCTTCAGACTAGCTCATGGACGCCTTGACACCCTCCGAACTAAAAGCAATTCTCCACTCTAAACGTGCCAATATCTATTATCTGGAGCATTGCCGCATTTTAGTAAAAGATGGCCGTGTCGAATATGTTACTGATGCCGGCAAGCGCAATCTGTATTGGAATATTCCAATCGCCAACACCACCAGTATTCTGCTGGGCACAGGCACATCTATTACTCAAGCTGCCATGCGCGAACTTGCAAAGGCGGGAGTGCTGGTCGGTTTTTGCGGTGGCGGCGGCACCCCGCTGTTCAGCGCCAATGAGGTGGATATAGAGGTGGCGTGGCTATCGCCGCAGAGTGAATACCGTTCCACCGAATATCTGCAGGCCTGGGTTCAGTTCTGGTTTGACGATGCGTTGCGTCTGCATGCAGCCAAGCAGTTGCAAAACCTTCGATTGCAGCACCTGTATCAGCGGTGGGATTCCCGTGCACTGCGAGACGCAGGTTTTACGCCTGATCCGCAAGCGCTGCACTCCTTGCTGGATCAGTTCAAACTATTGATTACGGATGCACCGGACACCGCTGCACTTTTGATTAGCGAGGCGAGACTTACCAAAGCGCTTTTCAGACTCGCTGCGCACACCACCGGGTATGGTGAATTCACGCGCTCCAAGCGTGGGACTGGAACCGATCCCGCAAACCGCTTCCTGGACCATGGCAACTACCTGGCCTACGGTCTGGGCGCCACAGCCACCTGGGTACTCGGTTTGCCCCACGGGTTGGCTGTTTTACATGGCAAGACACGACGTGGCGGATTGGTGTTCGATGCTGCAGACCTCATCAAGGACGCGTCTATCCTGCCACAAGCATTTATTTCCGCCATGCGTGGAGATGATGAACAGCAGTTCCGTCGCGCCTGCATCGAGACCTTCACGCGTTCCGAGTCATTGGACTTCATCATTGACTCGCTAAAGCAGATCTCCGCAACCACCGCCGCGTTGGCAGGCGCAGCCGGGAAACCGGCATGAATGTAATGTTCGTGTCGCAGTGCAGCAAGCGCGCGCTCACTGAAACACGCCGCATCCTGGATCAGTTTGCAGAACGCCGCGGCAATCGCACCTGGCAAACGCCCATTACGCAAGCAGGTCTGGATACCGTACGCAAGCTGCTGCGCGCCAGCGCGCGCAAGAACACTGCGGTGGCCTGCCATTGGATCCGGAGGCATGACCACAGCGAGTTGCTGTGGATCGTCGGCGATGCACGCCAGTTCAACGCCGAGGGCGCAGTACCGACCGACACCACCCGCAGCGATGTACTGCGCAGGGATGACGAGAACCACTGGCATGCACTACCGTTGATGACAGCGCTCACCGCACTGGCCGCACTCATGCACGACCTTGGCAAAGCCACGAGGGCCTTCCAGCAGCGCCTGGCAACGCCCGGCTCGCGCGAGCGCAACCACTATCGCCACGAGTGGGTCTCGTTGCGCTTGCTCCAGGCTTTCGTGGGCAATGATGACGACGCAGGCTGGTTGCAGCGACTTGCGGCTGGCGCGGATGAGAGCGCAGACGTGCAGGCTTTTGAGCGTCTTTGGCTGGACCACGCCGATGGACGCCTGCTACGCGACGGCCTGGATACGGAAGAGACAAGGGACGGACCCTCGAGTTCGCACAACCCGTTTCGCCGCTTGCCGCCGCTGGCTCAGGCTGTGGCCTGGCTCATACTGACGCATCACCGGCTGCCCTGCAAGCCTGTGCGTCGCGAAGATGGTCCGCCCGTGAATGCCGACGAAGACGCTGCTTCCATCTGGCGACCATTCGGTGCGCGGCTGTACAGCGTCAATCGCAAGGATCTGCGCGACTTGCTGCAGCAAGTCAATGCCGACTGGAACGAACCACGCGATCCGGTTGATGCAGTGCGCTTGCAGAATGACTGGACATTCGACCATGGCCTGCCAGTAGTCATGCCGATCTGGCGCAGGCAGACGGCGCGCTACGCCCGCAAGCTGCTGCAGATGACGCGCGCGCACGACAACGACGTCCTGCATGACCCCTTCATCATGCACGTCTCGCGCCTGTGTCTGATGCTGGCCGACCACCACTATTCCAGCATCAAGGACGCAGAGCGGCGCAAACCCTGGCTCAGCCCCAGGTCCGATTACCCGCTCTACGCCAACACCATCCACGAGCGGCATGGGCAAGGCAGCCCAGGCAAGCCCGTCTACAACCAGACGCTCGACGAGCACCTGCTCGGCGTGCAGGCGCATGCCACGCTGGTGGCGTGCTCGCTGTCCTCGCTGACGCGCAGCCTGCCGGCGCTGCAAAATCATCGCGGTCTGAAGAAGCGCAGCGCCGACGCGCGCTTTCGCTGGCAGGACAGGGCCGCCGACCTGGCCACCAGTGTGCGCGAGCGTGCGGCCCGGCAGGGTGCATTCATCGTCAACATGGCATCCACCGGCCGCGGCAAGACGCTGGGTAACGCCCGCATCATGAATGCCCTGGCGCACCCGGCCACTGGCCTGCGCTGCGCGTTTGCCATCGGCCTGCGCACGCTCACGCTGCAAACCGGCCGCGCCTTTCAGCAGGACCTTGGTCTGGGCGACGATGAATTGGCCATCCGCGTTGGTGGCGCAGCCAGTCGCGCCTTGTTTGATTACTGGGAGCAGCGTGCCGAGGACACGGGTTCGGCCTCTGCGCAAGCACTACTGGCCGATCCGCCACTACCCAGCGAGAATGATGCCACCAACGCGCAGGAGCAGTTCAGGGAGGATGGCATCCTGCTGTACGAGGGCAATGACCGGCACCCGTTGCTGCAGCGCCTGACCGACGATCCCGCCGTGCGTAAACTTATTGCCGCACCCATTCTCACCTGCACCATAGACCACCTGACACCAGCGACCGAGAGTCTGCGCGGCGGCCGGCAAATTGCGCCCATGCTGAGACTGATGAGCAGCGACCTGGTGCTGGACGAGCCTGACGACTTCGACATGGCCGACCTGCCCGCGCTCACGCGGCTGGTGCACTGGGCCGGCCTGCTCGGCGCGCGCGTGCTGCTGTCCTCGGCCACGCTGCCGCCCGACCTGGTGCACGGGCTGTTCCTGGCCTATCGTACCGGACGAACCGTATTCCAGAAGCACCGCGGCGAGCGCCCGCACGAGACCGTCAGCATCTGCTGCCTGTGGGTGGACGAGTTCGCTGCCGATACCCATGATTGCGCAGACGGCACGAGCTTCCGTCAGCGACACGAAAAATTCGCGCAAAAGCGCGCTGCCAAACTGGAACAAGATGAAATTCGACGCTTGGCTCAGATCGTGCTCTTGCCAGAACAACAGACTTTCGAGTCTCACCAGCCGGATTCGGCTGCGGCACGGAGCACGCGCCATACGCACTGGGCCGGATTGCTGCTGCGGGAGGCCTGGCAGTTGCATCAGCGGCCGCAGAATCACGTAGTCGACCCTGCCAGCGGCAAGTGCGTGAGCTTTGGCCTCATCCGCATGGCCAACATCGGCCCGCTGTTCGACGTCGCGCGTGCCATGTACACAAACGGATTGATGCAGAACGACGTTCGCGTTCATCTGTGCGTGTATCACTCGCAATTTCCGCTGCTGATGCGTTCAACCATCGAGTACGAACTCGATATCATCCTGAAACGTCCACCGAACAGGGACGGCAGCGATCCGGCACTGCAACACGCCAGCGTCCGTGCGGTACTAAACGCTTGCCCGGAGCAGCATCAGATCTTCATCGTGCTGGGCTCACCGGTAACAGAGGTCGGGCGCGACCACGACTATGACTGGGCCGTGGTCGAACCCTCATCCATGCGCTCGTTCATCCAGCTGGCTGGCCGCGTGCGCCGGCACCGGTCCGGTGCAATCAACGACGTCAACCTGAGCGTGCTCGATCGTAACCTGCGCAGTTTCAAATCGGATGATTCCAAAGCCGCGTTCTGCAGACCCGGCTTCGAGATGGACAAAGTGAGCGAGGACATAGTGGACGAGAACTATTCCGAACCGGACACCGCGCGCTTCTTTCATCTGCGCTCGCATCGATTACAGAACGTGTTGGTCAAATACACGCGGGGACGGGAGCAGTGGCCGATAAACGCCACACCTCGAATCCGGGTGGATGACGACGCGTTCGATCCACGCACCAACCTCATCGACCTCGAACATGCGCGCATGCACGACACGACACTGCCGCACGTTGATGGCGAGAAACTGCGCACGCCACCCAAGCGGTCGGCCAGCCTGCACTGGCACAGTCGGGAAGCTCTTTGGCTCACCGGTATCCTGCCCCAGTTGCAGCGCTTTCGTTACGACAGCATGTCGCACATGGACGTGGTTTTACTGCCTGACGAAAACGACGAAAAACTGGTCTTCCACCAGGTGAAGAAAGGCCAGCGGCGCGGCGAGTTCGACTGCATTCCCTCAGAAAACCTGCGCGCACAACTTCGTGACGATGAGTTGTTCCGCGCTGGCGACGTCACTCCATGGCTGCAAGTCGACCTGATGCAAGCACTGGAGCACATCGCGCAGGAACAGGCGCTGACCCTTCGCAGTGCCGCTCAGCGCTACGCCACCGCCAGCTTGCCCGTCTGCCATCAGAATCATCAAGGCTGGGATTGGCACCCCGCACTGGGCTTCAATTCACGAAAAGACTGATCACGCCGGTTGCAAAGGCTGCACCTGTGTGATGGCTGCCTGCGCATCGACGTCCAACTCGGTCTTGCGCAGATCGTAGGCCGACTGCAGATTCAGCCACGACTGCGCATCACCGCCAAAAAATCGGCTCAAGCGCAGGGCAGTGTCAGCTGTCACGCCACGTCGCTGCAGCACGATGTCGTTGATGCGGGACGCGGGCACGTGCAGATGCCGCGCCAGCGCGCTGACGCTCATGCCTATGGGCTCCAGATAGTCCTCACGCAGCACCTCTCCCGGGTGTACGGGACGCATGCCGTTCCTGAACATTTGCTTGCACTCCTGGCAAGTTTCGTCGTGCTGCCTCAATGGTAGTCCACGATTTCCACACTCGCCGGACCTTCCCTGGTCCACACAAAGCACACTCGCCACTGTGCATTGATGCGCATGCTGTGCTGCCCGCGCCGATCGCCTGTCAAAGCCTCCAGTCGGTTGCCGGGAGGGCTGCGCAAGAAGTCCAACGTGACCGCCGCATCAAGTTGCGCCAGCTTTCGCTCGGCCGCCCGCTGAACAGAGAAAAACCGTCGGCTCCTGCCGGTTTCAAACAGCTCCTGCGTGTCTGCGCACTTGAAGGAAAGAATGGCCACAGCATGATTCCATTATAGAACGGATACCGGTATTCGGTAAGCTGCCTGTTCGGCAGAAATGTCCATCCAGCATTGGATATTTTCTAAGCTATCTGTTCGATAGTTCATCCAGCAATGGATATGGATATCATTTATGTTACCATACGGCTTGACGTATGGAAGAAGAAGGAGCGCCATGAGTTCAGCAGAAACCAGGTCCATTGCCTCCCTTGGTTTTCGCGACACAGTAGATGCGTTTTTGCAGGAACGCCTGCAGTCCAAATTGGACGGACTCAAGGCCAAACTGGACAAACTGGACGCGGATGACCCCAAGCGCGAGCAGTTGCTCACCCGAAGCGAGCAACTGCGTATTCAGTATCAACGGCAGACCTGGTGCTCGGATGCGGCCCGGCGCGTTGTTCAGATACAGGCCGTCACCCACTCGCTCAAGGCTGTGCACCCCGACGCCAGAGGGAGCAACTTGTACGTGGAGCCCCATCAACTGCCGCAATTGCAGGAGGTCGGCAGTCACGTCCTGCGCGATTCATTCTCCAGCGACGTGGTGGGCAACGCAGCCGCGCTGGATGTCTACAAATTCCTGAAACTGGAAGCCGGCGGCCGCAGTCTGTTGGATGCCATGCTGGAAAACGATCCTGCCGCACTCAAGGCACTCAGCGATGATCCGGTGCAAGCCGGTGAGTGGCGCAACGCTTTCGTGAGCCTCGTTCAACCGCGAGATGTCCAACCCGCCTCGCATGCGCTGGCAAAACAACTCTACTGGCTCACCGGCGATGACCCGGGCATCGATACCGACTACCTCCTGCTGGCACCGCTCCACGCCACCTCGCTGGCGCATGCCGTGTACGCCAGGATTCAGGAAGCACGCTTTGGAGAAGCTAACAAGGCAGCACGCACTGCTCGCCGCGAAGGCAAAATGCACAATGGCGTGCTGCAAGAGTACGCTGACCTGGCTGTACAGAAACTGGGCGGGACCAAGCCGCAGAACATCAGCCAGCTCAACAGCGAGCGCCGTGGCGTCAATTACCTGCTGACCTCATCGCCACCGAGTTGGAAAAGCCGCAAGAACCGCCTGCCGGTGAAGGCTGCATCCGTGTTCGATCGCCTCTTTGGAGCGCGCCCGTCAGTGCGTGACACGCTCCGCGACCTCCGTGATTTTCTACAGAGTAATCCACCAGCCAACGTCAGAACGCGTCAGCGGCGAGAAAGCCTGATCGACTTTCTCATCGACGAGCTGAGCTGCATGGCCGCAGAACTGCAGCAAGGCGAGCCAGCGGGTTGGACAAGGGATCACATCCGTTTCGGGAATCTGGTTCGCAGCGAACAGCTGTGGCTGGACCCCGGCCGCGCGGCGCTCGACGGAGAGGAAGCCTTTGCCAGCGACTGGCTGGCCATCCAATGGCCCGCAGACGTCGGCAGATACTTTGCCAACTGGCTCAACAGCCAGCTGGATCGCAAGCTGCCCATGGGGGAAATCGAGGCCCGGCACTGGCATGACGAACTGCTGGCCTGGGACAGCACCTTTGCCGAGCAACTGCGTCGGCTGCACCTGAAGATTCCGACTGCGAATGAAATCACGGAGACTGCGTCGTGACAACCGCAGCTGAAGCCATTCTGGTGCTGCCACACCTTCGTGTGCAAAACGCCAACGCCATCTCCAGTCCGCTGACGCACGGCTTCCCTGCCATCACCGCCTTCATGGGTCTGAAGTGGGCGCTGGAGCGCAAGCTGGCGGCCGCTCGCATCCCCCTGCGTCTGCATGGTGTTGGTGTCATCTGTCACGCACACCAGGAGCAGGTGGCTGCCGGTTACGTCAAGACCTTCCGACTCACACGCAACCCCGTGGGTCGGGACGGCCAGACCGCTGCCATCGTCGAAGAAGGCCGCGTCCATCTGCTCATCACACTTGTCTTCAGCGTGTCCGAGAAAATCAGTGGCGACGGGCCCGCGCAGCTGATCGAAGGCAACGATGCCGGGTTCAAGGACTGGGCTGAAGAAGCAGGGCGAATTCTGGCGCGCATGCGTGTTGCGGGCGGCGCTCTACTGCCATCGCAGGATCTACCGGGTCGCAGTAGCCAGCCATGGCTGGCCATCCTGCCTGACGATGCCGAGGAGCGCCAGCACCGTTTCAAGCGCTGGCGTCGCCGCTGGCTACCCGGCTATGCGCTCATAGGTCGCGATGATTTGCTGACTGAACGCCTGAACGATTTGCGAGAGGAAGACCCACAGATCACCCTGCTCGATGCCTGGCTGCACGCCAGTCGGCTGAACCTGCAGGCGCAGGAACCTCTGCCGGATTTGCCACCGTTGCCCAACCAGAAAATCAAATGGGCAGACCCTTGGCGCGGCAAGGGCAGCGGCTGGATCGTTCCCATTCCTGTTGGCTACGCTGCATTATCGGCCAAGCATGCGCCTGGCGCAGTCCGTAACGCTCGCGATGCCACGATCCCACTGCGTTTTGTCGAATCCGTGTACTCGCTGGGCGAATGGATAGGCCCACACCGTCTGGACAGGCTGGAGCAGCTCCTGTGGCACGCCCAGACCGACGAGGATCAAGGTCTGTATCGCTGCCACAACGGCGACGGACCACGTGCCTCAGATGAAGACAATTATGTCTACGCCCCATATTCAGCCTCCTTCGACTGACCCAAGGAAACAGAAAATGAGCGAAAAACTTCAAACAGCGTCTGTTCTCGCCTTCGAGCGCAAGCTGGATCCGTCCGATGCCATCTTTCATGCCGGCACATGGAGTGCACAGGAGAATGAAGCCGATTGGCAGCCCATCGAGATCCGCACCAAGGCGGTGCGCGGCACTATTTCCAACCGTCTCAAGACCAAAGACCAAGACCCGGCCAAGCTCGACGCGGCGATCGAAAACCCCAACCTGCAAACGGTGGATGTCGCAACCCTGCGATCCGATACGGACACCCTGCGAGTCCGCTTTACGTTGCGTGTCCTGTCCGGTCTTGGAAAACCGTCGGCCTGCAATAACGCCGACTACCAGGCCAAACTTCAGGAAACGGTGAACGGGTACCTGCAAGCCAACCGTTTCACCGAACTCGCCAGGCGCTACGCGCATAACCTGGCCAATGGGCGCTTCCTGTGGCGTAATCGCATCGGCGCCGAACAGGTACAGGTACAGGTGGAACAAATGGAGCATGGGCGACCCAGTCCGGATCGCAACTGGGATTTCGACGCGCTGCAACTGAGCCTGCGCAATTTCGATGCCGGCGATCAGCAAACCGACCGGGATGCACTGGCCAGCCTGATTGAAAGCGGCCTTGCGGGCGAGCAGCACGTGTTGTTGCGGGTAACGGCCTTTGCGCGCATGGGGACTGGGCAGGAAGTCTTCCCCTCGCAGGAACTCATCCTGGATCGTGGCCGCGGCGACAAGAGCAAGACCCTCTACGATGTAGACGACATCGCGGCCATGCACTCGCAAAAAGTGGGCAACGCGCTGCGTACCATCGATACCTGGTACGAGGGGGCATCATATCTCGGCCCGATTGCTGTGGAACCCTACGGCTCGGTCACCACACAGGGCAAAGCTTACAGACAGCCCAAACAACAGCAGGACTTCTACTCCCTGCTGGACGAATGGCTCCTGAAAGACAAGGCGCCTCCGTTGGAGCAACAACACTTTGTCATGGCCATCCTGATTCGTGGCGGCGTGTTTGGTGACGCCAACTGAACCATCATGACCACACACTACGTTGACATCACGCTGCTACCAGATCCTGAGTTCAGCCGCGCGCACTTGTTGGGTGCGCTCTATGACCGGCTGCACCTCGCTCTTGTGTCGGGGCAGCACAGGGACATCGGGATCAGTTTTCCTGGCTACTCCAGGCACCCACGCACCTTGGGCGATGTGATGCGTCTGCACGGTGGTCAAGAACAACTTGCAGCTTTTACGCAGTCAGATTGGTTGCGTGGCATGCGTGACCATGTGCGACTGGGCAGTGTCGCGCCAGCTCCACTAGATGCTCTGCATCGCACAGTACGCCGCAGGCAGTTCAAAACCAACGTGGAGCGGTTGCGCCGCCGCCGCATGCGGAGAAAGGGCGAAACTTTGGAGGAGGCTACGCGGGCCATTCCCGCAACGGTCGTGCACCATCCGAAGTTGCCTTTTGCCCGTCTGCACAGTCACAGCACGGGCCAGATTTACTGTGTCTTCATCGAACTTGGTGATTTGCAGCCGAATGGTCAATACGGACTTTTCAGCAGCCATGGCCTCAGCGATACAGCCACCGTTCCATGGTTTTGACCCTTTTTTGAACTCACCAAATAAATCTTTGAAAATCAGATAGATGAAGGGGATTCCAGAAAATTGGTTATTTGATACAGATCCCTGATCTTCCTTGACAGCTCTACGGTTAGAACCGTTTTCCTCTTGTTCGCTGCCGCGCAGGCAGCTCAGAAACGCCGGCAAGAAGCGCAAGCCGGCGACGAAGAGTTCGCTGCCGCGCAGGCAGCTCAGAAAACGAAGGGCGACAAGGAAGCGCGCGCTGCCCGGTTCGCTGCCGCGCAGGCAGCTCAGAAATGCTCGCGCTGCTCTTCGAGGTTGCGATACACGTTCGCTGCCGCGCAGGCAGCTCAGAAACAACGTCGTGAGCAGGCCCACCACCAGCATCCGTTCGCTGCCGCGCAGGCAGCTCAGAAAAGTGAGCGATAGCAGCCGTGGGCCGTCCGATGAGTTCGCTGCCGCGCAGGCAGCTCAGAAAAGCGTGAATTCAAACGAGACGCCCTGCAATTTGTTCGC
>JACDJB010000963.1_pt1 | contig 24843 bp, 22 predicted proteins | sample 7454121 | NCBI WGS metagenome assembly JACDJB01 (sample SAMN14253290, study PRJNA609438) | sludge metagenome | isolation source: sludge after 25d culture with pyrite | collected 2018-12-20
TCTTGCCACCCTCTCCCACAAGGGGAGAGGGGAAAAGGGTTTCAAAGCTGCGACAGCAGGGTGTCGCCGCCGGAGACTTCGACCTTGCCTGGCGCGGGTTCAAGATTGAAAATTTTCACCACGCCGTCGTCCACCAGCATCGAGTAACGCTTGGAGCGGATGCCGAGACCGTTCGCGGAGGCATCGAGCTCCATGCCGATGGCCTTGGCGAATTCGGCATTGCCGTCGGCGAGGAATACGCCCTCATCGCGCTGGTCGGTGTCGCGCTTCCATGCATTCATCACGAACGCATCGTTGACCGAGACGATGGCGATGGTGTCGACACCCTTGTCCTTGAGAGCGTAGGCGTTGAGGAAAATGCTGGGCATGTGCATCTTGTGGCAGGTGCCGGTATAGGCGCCCGGCACTGCGAACAGCGCAACCTTCTTGCCCTTGAAAATGTCGTCGGTGGTTTTGACCTGCGGGCCTTCCGCGGTCATGACGCGAAACTTGGCCTCGGGCAGCTTGTCGCCAACTTTGATGGTCATCGGGTCTCTCCGTGGGAATGATGCGCTGTCATAGCGCGCTTTTCCCGCGCCGGGGAGCACGTTTTACGGAGGGCAGCCGCGCAATGGTCCTGTTGCGCCGCAATGCCTTTCGCTATGGCAGCTTGGCGTTGACCTCGTATGCGCTGCCCGGTGCGGCAACCGTCAGCTTCAGCGCTGCGCCGTCGGCGCTCGCGCCGGGCGGCAAGCCATCGAGTTCAAACGTGAAGTGCCGGAGGCCCGGCTCGCGTTTGACAAGTTTCGGTACCGGCAGGGCCCAGTCCGGCGTCGGGCCTTCGACAAAAAGCTGAACGTCCTTTTCCTTTTCTTTTCCAGCGGGCGCCTTGTCGTCCTGCAGGGCGACATCGACATGCACCACATTGCCCTCACGACGGACATCGCGAACGGAAACCGGCGCGGTGTCGCCGATTTTCGCCGGTTTCGGCACGGTGTCGAGCGCGGCGGAAATCGCGCCGTCTTCGGTCGAGGCGACGCTGACAAAGGCAAGCTCCGCCTGCGCCTCGACCGGGATGCAGAGTTTTTCGCAGACCGCGTAGCTGATCGCGGCGCGCAGCGTCACCGGCTTGTCAGGACTCTTTGCGATGATCCGCAGCGGCAACACGACCTGATTTTTGTACCCGAACGAAATGCCGCCGGCGCCGTCGGGAAATTTCGTCGGCGTGGGCCAGAGGATTTTCACGGATTCGACATTGTCGGATTCTGAAAAATCGATCCGCGGCGGCACGCCGGAATCGCCCGGGGTGCGCCAGTAGGTCTTCCAGCCCGGCTGCAACTGAAAACCGATGCCGCCGAGCAGCATTCCGCCGCTGCGCGAACCGGCGATCAGTCGCACCGAGGAATAGGTGTCCTTGATCCATGGCGAGACGTCCTGCGCGCTCGCGCGCAGCGGCGCAAGGCAGGCGAGGGTCGCAAGGGCTGCGGTGGAAGCCGCGCGAACGGGAACCATCAGTGTCATGAAACGTCCTTACAAGGTGGTATCCCTGTGCACCATTGAATTGCCCGTGATCCAGTCTTTTTCGCGGCTAAACACGGCTGGTGGAGTGGATTTGACATTCGCGGCCCGCTGGCAGCGAGTCCTCAAAGCGGACATTCGCAAAGCGCGCCTGCTGAAACGGAACGCGAATGTTGGACGCGGACCACTCGCCCGATTGCCGCAGCGGGTTGATTGACAGAACCGGCACCCGATATCAGGATGGATGAACAGCATGAGAGTCGTTTGCGAATGAGCACCACGCGCAAGAAGACCGGAAAGCCTGCTGGCGGCCCCATCCTGGCCGAAGACGAGACGTCTGGCGCTGGTTATCTCGACGGTCAGTTGCTGATTGCCATGCCGGTGATGGACGATGAGCGCTTCGCGCGATCGGTGATCTACCTGTGCGCGCATTCCTCCGAAGGCGCCATGGGTATTATCGTCAACCGTCCTGCCGGCAGCATTGATTTCCCGCAACTGCTGGTGCAACTCGACATCATCAACAAGGCTGACCAGATCAAGCTGCCCGGCAGCGCCGAGGACATGAAGGTCCTGAAGGGCGGGCCGGTCGATACCGGCCGCGGCTTCGTGCTGCATTCAAGCGACTTTTTCATCAAGGATGCGACGCTGCCGATTGATGACGGCATCTGCCTCACAGCGACGCTCGATATCCTGAAAGCCATCGCCGCCGGGTCCGGCCCGAAGCATGCACTGCTGGCGCTGGGTTACGCCGGTTGGGCGCCGGGCCAGCTTGAGGATGAAATCCAGCACAATGGCTGGCTGCATTGCCCCGCCGATCCCGATCTGGTGTTCGGGATGGACGCCGAGGGCAAATACGAGCGCGCGCTGGAGAAGATCGGCATCGAACTGGCGATGCTCTCCAACGAAGCCGGGCACGCCTAAAATCGCTTCGCAATCATTCCGTTTGTCTCCGCGAAAGCGGGGACCCAGTTTCTTATGCATCTGGATTCCCGCTTGCGCGGGAATGAGCGAAGCGAGTGTGCACAACTGCGACCGTAGTTCACGCCGGTCCCGGGCCGGGAGCGGCGGCGGGCGCGGCGGCCGGTGTGGCAGGTTTCAGAAGATTGCGCGCACTTTGCCGCCGGTTGCGCGGCTGCGGCACCTTCTCGCCGGTGAGAAGACGGATGGTGGCGTCGGCGTCAATCGGCTCGCCGAACGCAAAGCCCTGCGCATACTCGCAGCCGAGCTGGAACAGCTCCACCGCGTCCGAATCCGTCTCCGCGCCTTCCGCCACGACGGCCATGTTGAGGTCGTGCGCCAGCGCGACAATGGATTTGAGCAGCACCGGCCGCGCGCCGCGGCTTGAGGTGCGCACGAAGGACTGGTCGATCTTGATGGTGTCGAACGGGAAGCGCTGCAGATAGGCCAGCGAGGAATGGCCGGTGCCGAAGTCGTCAAGCGACAGCCCGACACCAAGCTCCTTGATCCGGTGCAGCATCTGCGCCGCATGTTCCGGATTTTCCATCACCAGTGATTCCGTGAGCTCGAGCTTGAGCGAACCGCGTGCGACCGCCGAGCGCGACAGCACGCCGCGCACGTCATGGATCAGGTCGTGACGCAGCAACTGCCTCGACGACACGTTGACGCTGGCGAAGATCGGTTCGCGCGAACGAACCGTGCGCTGCCAGACCGCAAGCTGCTTGGCGGTGGTGTCCATCACGAACAGGCCAAGCTCGACGATCAGGCCGATCTCTTCGGCGATGGAGATGAATTCCGACGGCGACATCCGGCCGAGCTTGGGGTGATCCCAGCGCGCCAGCGCCTCGAACCCCGCGATGGAGCGATCTTCCAGCCGCACGATGGGTTGATACAGGATGGTGATTTCCTCGCGCTCGATGGCGCGGCGCAGTTCGGCTTCCAGCGCAAGGCGGTCGGTCTTGCGGGCGCGCATCGCGGGCTTGTAGACGTCGATGCGGTCGCCGCCGATGCGCTTGGAGTGATACATCGCCAGTTCCGCATCCTTGATGATCTCGTCGGACAGCGGGTTCTGCGGATCGCTCAGGGCAAGGCCGATGGACGCGGTGAGGAATATCTCGCGGCCGTCGAAGGCGATCGGCGCACGGATGGTCTTGCGGATGGTTTCGGCGAAGGCGGTGATGCGCGCAGGTTCGTGCTCTGATGTGAGGATCAGGCCGAACTGGTCACCGGCGAGACGGGCCAGCGTGTCCTGCGGCTTGAGAATGCGGGCAAGACGCCGCGCCAGCGTCAGCAGGATCGAGTCCCCGACCGCGATGCCGACGGAATCGTTGACCTGCTTGAAGCGGTCGAGGTCGATCACCATCACGGTGGGACGCAGGTTCGGTGCCGTCTTCGCGAAGGCCGACAGGGCGCTGAGGCGGTCGATGAAAAGCTGGCGGTTCGGCAGGCCGGTCAGGTTGTCATGGACCGAGTCGTGCAGCAGCCGCTCTTCCGAATTCTTGGTTTCGGTCACGTCTGTGAGGGTGCCGACCACGCGGGAGACTTCGCCGTCGGAGCCGACCACGGGCCGCGCCTTCAGCGCGAACCACATGAAATGCCCGTCCGGCGTGCGCAGCCGGAAGTCCTGCACCAGACGGCCGCGGCGCTGATCGAGCACGCTGTCGAGCGCGGCGCGGAAACGATCCTGGTCGAGAGGATGCAAAACCTCTAGCCACTTCGCGGCGGGGCCTTCCAAGGTGCCGCGCTTGAGGCCGAGCAGGCCTTCGGTCTCGGGGCTAGTGAAGACCTTGTCGGCGGAAACGTCCCAGTCCCAGATCAGGTCGCCCGAGCCGGTCAGCGCCAGCGCGCGGCGCTCGACATCGGAGACGACACCGTTGGTCGCGCCGCCACCGGCGAAGGCGTGCTGCATCACCGTGAAGCCGATCAGCATCACGATCAGCACAAGGCCGCCGAGCAGGGCCGGGCCGACGATATCGTTGGTGACGCCGCCGGCGATGGTCATGCCTGCCGCGATAACCCAGACCACCAGCAGGAACCATGTCGGGATCAGCAGCACCGCGCGGTCGAAGCCATGCGTGGAGAGATAGACGATCAGTGCGAAGCCGAACACCGCGATGAGCGCCAGCGAGATGCGCGCGATGCCCGATGCGACAGCGGGATCGAACAGCGCGAGCGCGACCAGCGCGCCGAGGAACACCAGCCAGCCCATGGTGATGTGCGAATAGCGCACATGCCATCGCGACAGATTGAGATAAGCGAACAGGAACACCAGCAGCGTCGCCGCCAGCATCGCTTCGCCCGCCGCGCGCCAGACGCGCTCCGCGCCGGCGGACATGTCGAAGACCTTGCCCCAGAATCCGAAATCGACGCCGATGTAGACCAGCACCGCCCAGGCCAGCGCGGCGGCGGCGGGGAACATGATCGAGCCCTTGACCACGAACAGGATGGTCAGCACCAGCGCCAGCAGGCCGGAAATGCCGATGACGATGCCCTGATACAGCGTGAACGAGTTGACCTTGTCCTTGTAGGCTTCCGGCTCCCACAGATAGAGCTGCGGAATCTTGTCGGTGCGCAGTTCGGCGACATAGGTGACCACCGCGCCCGGATCGAGCGTGATGCGGAATACGTCGGCGGTCGCGTTGTCCTGCCGTTCGGGGCGGTCGCCGGTCGATGGCGTGATCGAGGCGATGCGGGAGAGGCCGAGATCCGGCCACAGAAGTCCTGAGGACACGATGCGGTAATGCGGCACGACGATCAGGCGGTCGAGCTGGTCGTCGGTGTTGTTGGTAAGCGCGAACACGATCCAGTTCTGGCCGCCTTCACGCGCGCGCACCTCGATGCGGCGGACGATGCCGTCGGTGCCGGGCGCGGTGGAAACCTGGATGCGGTCGGTGTCGCTGCGCTGAAACTCGAGCACGCCGGTGAGGTCGATGGCAGGCGCGTCGCTGCGCACGCTGATCGCATCGAGCGCGTGTGCCGGCTGGGCTGCGGCAAAAAGGATCAAGCTCAGCAGACATGAGAGCGCTGCGGCACGAAGCGAACTTCGCATTGGGAACAGGTGCAGCGCGAAGCCTCTGATCGAGCGCAAAGTCAGCTCTCCGCGTGGAAGATGACGGGCCGCGCACGGCCCGTCGCAGGAACGCGATAAATGCCACGAATATGAAGCAAATCAAAGGGTTTCGATGGGTTCCCGGGCTTTAAACCACCAGTGTGGTGGTTCGCAAGTCCGCCACATTTTTCCGCGCGCCCACTTTGCGGACTTGCGAACCAAAACCACACTGGAATCATAATGTTCTCGTGCTCTTTTGAATCCGAAGTTCGCTACCGAAGGCGCTGCGGCGCTTGGCGAACTTCGGATTCAGAGCACGAGCACAATTTTGCCAATATGTTGGCTGGATTCCATCCGCGCATGGGCTTTTGAGGCCTCTTTCAGAGGGAATGAGCTGTCCATCAGGGGTTTCACGCGGCCATCGTTCAGCCACGGCATGGCGTTGGCCTCGATGGCGGCGACCATGGCGGCCTTGTCGGCCACCGAGCGGGGGCGCAGCGTCGAGCCGGTATGGTGCAGCCGCTTCATCATCAGCTTGGCGAAGTTCGGTGTCGCCTTCGAGCCGCCGAGGAACGCGATCTGAACGATGCGGCCCTCAACGGCGGCGGCCTCGTAATTGCGGTCGATATAGTCGCCGCCGACCATGTCGAGGATGACATCGACGCCCTTGCCGCCGGTCAGTTCCTTGGTGCGGGCAACGAAGTCCTCGGTCTTGTAGTTGATCGCCGCATCAGCGCCGAGCTTCAGGCACGCATCCACCTTGTCCTGACCGCCGACGGTGACGAACACCTTCGCGCCATGGGCCTTCGCCATCTGGATCGCCATGGTGCCGATGCCGGACGAGCCGCCGTGGATCAGCAATGTTTCGCCGGGCTTGAGGCCGCCGCGCTCGAACACGTTGTGCCAGACGGTCATCAGCGTTTCGGCAATCGCGCCGGCGTCGGTCATCGACATGCCTTTCGGCACCGACATCGCGTGGCTTTCATGGGTGATGCAGTACTCGGCATAGCCGCCGCCTGCGACCAGCGACATCACCTTGTCGCCGATCTTGCGCTTGGTGACGCCTTCGCCAAGCGCGACCACTTCGCCGGAGATTTCAAGGCCCGGCAGATCGCTCGCGCCCGGAGGCACGGGATAGAGGCCGAGGCGCTGCAACACGTCGGGGCGGTTCACGCCGGCGGCGGCGACCTTGATCAGGATTTCGTTCGGCCCTGGCTTGGGCACCGGCCGCTGCTCAGGCACCAGCACCTCGGGGCCGCCGGGTTTGGAAATGGCGATGGCGGTCATTTGTGCGGGCAGCTTGTCCATGATGTGTCCTTGCGGCGGCGGGGCTGACGATAAAAGATGCAGATGGAACAGACCTATAATCGGGTCAGCGGCAGGAGGAAAGCATGGCCGGTGATGAGGACAACACGCCGAGAAAGAAAGTGACCCATGAACTGGGGCAGGATCTGTCGGCGCTGTCCTTCGACGACATCGAGGAACGCATCGCAGCACTGGCGGCGGAGATCGAGCGGCTGAAGGCGGACGCTGCGAAGAAGCGCGCCAGCCGCGACGCGGCCAATGCCTTCTTCAAATCGTGAGCGGCTCTCGCGGGGCGCGGGTTCCGCCCAATGGCAAAGGAACCGTAAAGGAAATCGTTAATTTACGGCGTATTAATCTTTCGCGTTTATGACTGAGCTTGTCCTTGTTTGGACACCGAGTGGCTCCTGTCACTCTGTTTGACGCCTCCCTGTTATCAACTTTCAAAAGCCGCCGGTTTCCGGCGGCTCTTTTTTTGTCCGGTCCCTCGGTTGCCCTGCCGTTAGACTTTGGCCGGGTCTGTTTTTCCGCGGGCGGCAGACGGCTGGAAACCATATCTCCTCATTGTTCCGCGGCGTGGCTGGACTCCCGGCCTCGGGCGAGCAATGATTTGTTCATCATAAAAAAATCAGCGTAACCGCGTGAGGCGTTAACCATGTCCGACCAGGGCGCAGCCGATCTCGTTCTTCTGAGCGAGAGGATCACCAACTCACCCGCCTTCGGGACCTTGTTCAGGGAAGGCATGGATCTCGTCGAAGAAACCGCCGCCTATCTTGATGGCCCGGGCCGCACCGAAGCCAAGGCGCTCGAGCGCTCGGTCAGTCTCAGCTATGCCACCGAAAGCATGCGGCTCACCACACGGCTGATGCAGCTCGCCTCGTGGCTACTGCTGCATCGCGCGGTGAAGGAAGGCGAGATGACGCTGCATCAGGCCAACCGCGAGAAGACCAAGGTGAAATTGACCGCAGCCGATCCCGGTCCAGCGGACATCATCGAAAAACTGCCGGAGCGGCTGCAGGATCTGGTGGCGCGCTCGATGGCGCTGCAGGCCAAGGTGCGCCGTCTAGACGTGACGATCCATTCGCCCGCGCCGGAACATCTGTCGATCGGCAATCCGCTGGTGCCGCAGATGAACATGCTCAAGGCTGCATTCGAGCGGTAAGCACCTCTCTTAACCTCTCCCCGCGAGCGGGGAGAGGTGAAAACAAGACGTGCGCACTGCGCTAGTCACCCCCCGAACGAAAAACGCCCCTGCGAAAGCGGGGGCGTTTTTGTATTCAAGCCAAGGTTTCCGGAAGGATCAGTCCTTCTTGAGGAAGCCCGAAAACTTCTTCTGGAAGCGCGAGACGCGGCCGCCGCGATCGAGAATCTGCTGGGTGCCGCCGGTCCAGGCCGGGTGCGACTTTGAGTCAATGTCGAGGTTCAGCGTGTCGCCTTCCTTGCCATAGGTCGAGCGGGTCAGGTACTCGGTCCCGTCGGTCATGACGACCTTAATTGTATGATAATCCGGGTGAATTTCGGGTTTCATGGCAAATCCTCTGGCGCCGCGCGCCCACAGATCAATGATGTTCGGGACGAATTTGGCGGCTCTATATCGCAGGAAGGGCCGCAAAACAAGCATCGACGTCATTTGCCAGCCCCCCAATCGGGGCCTATTGGAGGGCCGAAAACCAAAAGGCGGCCGACAGAATGAGTGCAGTGGAACGCGCTGAAGACCGGGGATTGGCATCCGCGCCGGCGCGCGAGAGCGATGTCACCAAGGACACTTCCGCGCCTGCCGCCGGGCCGTCACCGCATGCGCCTCAGAAGAAATCGCGCGGCATGAAGCTGCGCCCGCTGCTGGCGCTGGCGCCCTATGTTGCGCGCTATCGCGGACAGGCCTTTGCCGCGCTAGTCGCGCTGATCGTGGCCTCCGCCGCGACGCTGGTGGTGCCGCTTGCCGTGCGCCGCATGATCGACTTCGGGTTCAGCCCCGAAGGCATCGCCCTCATCAACAGCTACTTCGCGGTGATGATCGCGGTGGTCGCCGTGCTCGCCGCCGCCAGCGCGTCGCGCTACTACCTCGTCATTACGCTGGGCGAGCGCATCGTCGCCGATCTGCGCCGCGATGTGTTCAAGCATCTCACGTCGCTGTCGCCGTCGTTCTTCGACACCGCGCATAGCGGTGAACTGGTCTCGCGCCTCACCGCCGATACCACGCAGATCAAGTCCGCGGTCGGTGCGTCGGTGTCGATTGCGCTGCGTAACCTTGTGCTGTTCATCGGCGCCTCCGCGATGATGGTGGTCACCAGCCCGAAGCTGTCGGGCATTGTGCTGGCGGTGATCCCACTGATCGTGCTGCCGCTGGTGGCGTTCGGCCGCCGGGTGCAAAAGCTGTCGCGCGGCGCGCAGGACACGCTGGCGGAAGCCTCGTCCTATGCATCTGAACTGATCGGCGCGATCCGCACGCTTCAGGCGTTTACGAACGAGCGTCTCGCCGAAACGCGGTTCGGCGGCGAGGTCGAGCGCGCCTATCTCGCGGCCCGCAATTCCACGCGCGCGCGCGCCTATCTGACCGCGACCGTGATCTTCCTGATTTTCGCCAGCGTGGTGGCGATCCTGTGGATCGGGTCACATGACGTGCTGACGCATCAGATCAGCGCGGGCCGCCTCGGCCAGTTCATTCTCTATGCCGCGTTCGCGGCGGGCGCGCTCGGCGAACTCAGTCAGGTCTGGGGCGAAATCTCGCAAGCGTCCGGCGCATCGGAGCGGTTGTTTGAAATCCTGCGCATCAAGCCGGACATCGCCGCGCCTGCCAATCCGCGCGCGCTGCCGGTGCCGCCGCGTGGCGACGTCGCATTCGACAATGTTCGGTTCTCCTATCCGACGCGGCCCGATCATCTCGCGGTCGACGGCGTGTCGTTTGCGGTGAAGGCCGGGGAGAAGGTCGCGGTGGTCGGCCCCTCCGGCGCGGGCAAGAGCACGCTGTTTCATCTGCTGCTGCGGTTCTACGATCCGGCGTCCGGCACCATCTCGGTTGATGGCGTTCCGGTTCGGGAGGCGGACCCGTCCGCCGTGCGCTCACGCATCGCGCTGGTGCCGCAGGATTCAGCGGTGTTTGCCACCAGCGCCCGCGAGAACATCCGCTTCGGCCGCCCCGATGCGAGCGACGCCGAAGTCGCGCGCGCCGCCGACCTCGCACACGCCACCGAGTTTATCACGCGCCTGCCGCTCGGCTTCGACACGCAACTCGGCGAACGCGGCGTGACGCTGTCCGGTGGTCAGCGTCAGCGCATTGCCATTGCGCGTGCGATCCTGCGCGATGCGCCGCTGCTGTTGCTGGACGAAGCGACCTCCGCACTCGATGCGGAGAGCGAAACACTGGTGCAGACCGCGCTGGAAGAACTGATGAAGCATCGCACCACGCTGGTGATCGCGCATCGGCTTGCCACGGTGCTGTCCTGCGACCGCATTCTGGTGATGGAGAACGGCCGCATTGTTGAGCAGGGCACCCATGCCTCGCTGGTCGCGGCGAACGGGCTTTATGCGCGCCTCGCGCGGCTGCAGTTCGAGGGCGTGTAATTCTTTCTTCCCCTCTCCCCCTGTGGGAGAGGGTGCTGAGCCATAAGCGCGTTTACGCGCGTCGTCGACGCGCTATGGCCGCGAAGCGGGTGAGGGGTCGAGGTTCTCACCCTGAAACCCCTCACCCGGCTCAGTTTCGCTTCGCTTAACTTCGCCACCCTCTCCCGCAAGGGGAGAGGGGAAAACAAGCGAGTTGTTCTCTAGCCTTTCGCGAACACCGGCTTGCGCTTCTCGACAAAGGCCTTCACCGCTTCCTTATGATCCGCCGTGCCTGCGGACTTCACCATCCGCTCGGCTTCGTGATCGAGCGAGGTCAGGAAGTCGTTCATCAGCGCTTCGTCGAGATTGTCCTTCAGGAAGCGCAGCGCGGTGGTCGGTCCCTCGGCGAGTTTTTTCGCCCAGGCGAAGGCTTCGTCGCGCAGCTTGTCATCCGGCACGACACGATTGACGATGCCGAGAGCTTCGCATCGTCGGGCGTCGATCTTCTCGCCGAAGAACATCAATTCGCGGGCGCGCGATGTGCCGACAAGCCGCGTCAGCAGCCAGGACATGCCGTAGTCGCCGCTGAGGCCGATCTTCACATAGGCCGTGGTCACGAACGCCGACTCCGCCGCGATGCGCAGATCGCAGGCGAGGGCCAGCGACAATCCTGCACCTGCCGCGGGACCAGGCAGCGCCGCGATGGTCGGCTTGCGGACATTGACCAGCGCGCCGGTCAGCGTGCGCTGGCGCTCCTGCAGCCGCGCCACTTTCTGATCGAAAGTGAGTTCGGGGGCATTGCTGCTGCCGGGCTTGCCGCCCATGCCCTTGACGTCGCCGCCGGCGCAGAACGCATCGCCCGCGCCGGTGATGAGAAGTGCGCCGATAGTCGGATCTTCGCCGCACTGCTTGATCATGCGGCGCAGCGCCGGGGTCAGGTTGTCGGAGAGCGAGTTGCGCGCCTGCGGCCGGTTGAGCGTGATGACGGCGACGCGCTCGCGCACTATGCAAAGCAGTTCCTCGGTTCCGGTGTCGATGATGGTGTCCGATGCAGTCGCGGTGGCTGTCATGGTCGCTGTCCCGAGTTGGTTTTGAAAAGGAACTTAGTCCTCTCCCGGCCGGTTTTGCCAGTAAAACCTCGCGCAACGCTGTCATGTCGCGCGAGGTTTGAGTTTGTTGCAGCGCCGTTATGCGTCGGTCCAGTCTGTGGACGTCGCCACGCTGCGCCAGTCTGCCAGTTCGCTTTCCACGCGGGCATGCTTGGCTTCGATCCGCTCCACCGTGTCGCTGCCGAGCGGCAGGCGGCTCGGAGGTGTTTTGGCGTCGGCCAGTTTCATGAAAGCCGCCGCCAGCTTCGCTGGATCGCCGCGCTGCGCATGATTGACGTCGGCGGCGATGTTCCGTGTCTTGCCGACGGTATCGGCATAATCCGCGATCTCCTGACGGGTGCGGATCAGCGACTGGTCGTCGAGGAAGTCGGTGCGGAAGAAGCCGGGTTCGACCACCGTGACGTGGACACCGAGCGGCGCCAGTTCGGCATGCATCGCCTCGCTAAGGCCTTCGACAGCGAACTTCGTTGCACCATAGACGCCCCAGCCGGGATAGCCGGCATATCCGCCGACTGACGAGATGTTCATCACATGCCCCGAACGCTGGCGGCGCATATGCGGCAGCACGGCGCGGGTGATATTCAGCAACCCGAACACATTGGTGCCGAACACGCGTTGCGTTTCCGCATCGCTGGCTTCCTCCACCGCGCCGAGCAGGCCGAAACCGGCGTTGTTCACCAGCACGTCGATCCGGCCGAACTTTTTAACGGCGGCGCCAGCGGCGTCATGAGCCTGCGCTTCGTTGGTGACGTCGAGCTTCACCGCCAACAGCCGCTCGTGCGAGCCGAACTGCCTGGTGACGGTGGATGGATCGCGGGCGGTGGCGACGACGGCATCGCCACGCGACAGAGCTTCCGCCGTGATCCGTGCGCCGAAACCCCGGGATGCTCCTGTGATGAACCAGACACGCATGATGTTTCTCCCTTTGTTGTCCCGGCAGGCTGTCTGCCGGGCTGATGGGAGAAAACTAGCGGCTGGCCATTGATGAGATAATCCGGTAATTACTCCTCAAGCTACTGAGAAAAATTCATCAATGGCGCGCATCGATTCCTCCGATCTAGCGGGCTTTCTCGCCATCGCCAGGCACCATAGCTTCAAGGCGGCGTCGGTCGAGCTTGGCGTGACGCCGTCAGCGCTCAGTCACGCCCTGCGGACGGTGGAGGAGCGGCTGGGCCTGCGCCTTCTCAACCGCACCACGCGGAGCGTGGCGTTGACCGAGGCCGGCGAGCGTCTTTTCTCGCGCGTCAGCCCGGCCTTTCGAGATATCGAGGATGCGCTGGAAGACCTCAACACCTTCCGCGGCAAACCGGCAGGCACGCTGCGCATCAATTCCGCGCGGCAGTCGGCACGGCTGGTGCTCCTTCCGCTGATCACGAAATTCCTCAAAGCCTATCCGGATATCCGCGTCGATCTCGTCATCAACGATGCGCTGGTCGATGTGGTGTCGGCGGGATTCGACGCGGGTGTGCGGTTCGGTGAAACTATTGCGGCGGACATGATCGCCGTGCCGATCGGCCCGCGTCATCGCTTTGCGGTGGTCGGTTCGCCCGGATATTTCAAGACCCACAAGGCTCCGGTTACGCCTCATGACCTCAGCAAACTACCGTGCATCCGCTACCGGTTTTCAAGCGGCGCGATGTATCGTTGGGAGTTCGAGCGCGGCGGCTTTGAGCTCGATATCGAGGTCGATGGCCCGCTGACGCTGGGCGATCAGGATTTGATGCTCGAAGCCGCGCTCGATGGCGCTGGGCTCGCCTATGTGTTCGAGGCACAGGCCGAGCAATTGATCGCGAGGCGCAAGCTGGTGCGGGTGCTGGCCGACTGGTGCCCGGCCTATCCCGGATTCTTCCTCTATTATCCGAGCCGCCGTCAGGTTCCTGCGGCGCTGCGTGCGTTCATCGACCATTCAAGAGCAAAGTAGCTAAGAGAACGAGCGGAGCAAGATGACCCGGTCATGCAGGCCGTGTATGCTCGGTGTCACAAGGCCATCTAATGGTCTGTGCAGAATCTTTACTGGAGATCATTCATGCGCAAGATTTTGACTGTCCTCGCAGCGCTCGCTTCCCTGAGCCTCACCAATTGCGGCTACAACGCGATCCAGCAGAACGACGAGTCGGTGAAGTCGGCATGGTCCGAGGTCGTGAACCAGTATCAGCGCCGCGCCGATCTCGTCCCCAATCTGGTGAATTCGGTCAAAGGTTTTGCGCAGCAGGAAAAGGATGTGCTGATCGGCGTGACCAATGCGCGTGCCAAGGTCGGCACCATCCAGGTGACGCCGGAGGTGCTGAACGATCCGGCGGCGTTCCAGAAATTCCAGGCCGCGCAGGGCGAACTCAGCGGCGCGCTGTCGCGCCTTCTCGTCACGACTGAGAACTATCCGCAACTCAAGTCGGATCAGTTGTTCCGCGATCTGGTGGCGCAGCTTGAGGGCACGGAGAACCGCATCACTGTGGCCCGCAACCGCTACATCAAGGCGGTGCAGGATTATAACGTCGGCATCCGCACCTTCCCGAACAACCTGACCGCGATGGCGTTCGGCTACAAGGAAAAGGCCAATTTCACCGTGGAGAACGAGAAGTCGATTTCCACCGCGCCGAAGGTCGATTTCAACGCGCCGGCCGCGCCCGCGACGCCCGCACCCGCGAAGTGAAGGAATAGCGGTCGCGTGCAATGAAGGCGGTCAGGACGGTCATTCTCGCGTTCATGCTGTGCTGGGCGTTTGCCGGCGCGGCATTCGTCGCGCGGGCGGACGTCGCGGTGCCGCCGCTGACCGGGCGTGTGGTCGATTTGACGGGGACGCTGTCGTCCGACCAGGCTGCCGCGCTCGACCAGAAGCTGAAAGCGTTCGAGGACCGCAAGGGCAGTCAGGTCGCGGTGCTCATCGTGCCGACCACGCAGCCTGAAACCATCGAGCAGTATTCGCTGCGGGTGGTCGAGCAATGGAAGCTCGGGCGCAAGAAGGTCGATGATGGCGTGCTGCTGATCGTCGCCAGGAACGACCGCAAGCTGCGCATCGAGGTCAGCTACGGCCTCGAAGGCGCGCTGAATGACGCGACCGCCAAGCGGATTATCGACGAAATCATCGCGCCGAAATTCCGCAGCGGCGATTTCGCCGGCGGCATTTCCGATGGCGTCGACCGCATTCTGAAAGTGATCGACGGCGAGCCGCTGCCCGCGCCGGAGCCGGAAGGCGAAGTGCCGGATCTGGGCTTTATCGGCGAATACTTTCCGTTTCTCCTGATCATCACGCTGGTGGGCGGCGGCATTTTCCGCACGATCTTCGGGCGGCTGCTCGGTTCGATCATCGCCGGCGGCGGTGTCGCGGCCTTTATCTGGTTTTTCCTCGGCACCTTGTCGATCGCGGCCATCGGCGGAGCGATCGCCTTCTTCATCACGCTGATCGGGGACGCGATCCTGAGTTCCGGCGGCGGTGGCCGTGGCGGTTATGGCGGCGGATTCAGTTCGGGCGGATCGAGCAGTTCAGGTGGCGGATTCAGCGGAGGCGGCGGCAGCTTCGGCGGCGGCGGCGCTTCGGGTAGCTGGTAGCCGAGAGAACGCATATGGGCATCAGGCGCATCGGCAAGCATCTTCTTCTCAATCGCTGGCGGGTCCGGCGCGCGTTTCCGAGTCAGGCGCTCGCCAACATCGAGAAGGCGATCAAGGCCAGCGAGGCGGCGCACGGCGGCCAGATCCGCTTTGCGGTGGAAGGCGCGCTCGATGGCGCGCCGCTGTTCAGGGATCAACCGGCGCGCGCCCGCGCCATCGACGTGTTCGCGAATCTGCGGGTCTGGGACACGCAGCAAAGCAACGGTGTGCTGATCTATCTGCTGCTCGCCGACCGCGATGTGGAGATCGTCGCCGACCGCGGCTTCAACGACAAGGTCACGCCGGCGGAGTGGGAGAAGATCTGCCGCCTGATGGAGACGGAATTCCGCGCCGGGAACTTCGAGGGCGGTGTGCTCAAGGGCGTGACCGCCGTGACGCAAGTCCTGGCGAAGCACTTTCCGCCCGGCGGCGCGCCGCGCAACGAACTGCCGGACAAGCCGGTGGTGTTGTGAGATTTCCGCGAGCCTCATGGTGAGGAGCGCATCTCGCGCGTCTCGAACCACGAGGCGTCACAACTTCATCCTTCGAGACGCGGCCAAATGGCCGCTCCTCAGGATGAGGATTGTGTAAAAACTTGCGCTCTCATTCCTCCGTCATCAGCCCGACATTGCCGCCCGCGGCGGCGGTGTTGATCGTCACCGTCTGCTCGGTGGCGAGGCGCGGCAGATAATGCGGTCCTCCCGCCTTGGGTCCGGTGCCGGAGAGGCCATGTCCGCCGAACGGCTGCACGCCGACCACGGCGCCGATCATGTTGCGGTTGACATAGATGTTGCCCGTTGCGAGCCGCTCCACGATGCTTTCGATGGTGTCGTCGATCCGCGAATGGATCCCGAGGGTGAGGCCATAGCCGCTGGCGGCGATGGATTGCAGCACGCGCTCGAGGTCGGCGGCCTTATAACGCACCACATGCAGGATCGGGCCGAACACTTCTTCGGTGAGCTGATCCGCGCTGGCAAGTTCAAAGATATGCGGCGCGACGAAATTGCCGGACGCCGGGGCCTCGCCTGCAAGATGAACTCGCGCCGTCTCTCGCATGCGCGCAATGTGCGCATCGAGTCGCGTCCTGGCCTCGGCGTCGATCACGGGGCCGATCTGGGTCGCCGGGTCACACGGATCGCCGACCTTCAGTTCGCGTGCCGCGCCCGCGATCATTTCGATCATGCGGTCGGCGATATCCTCCTGCACGAACAGCAGACGGAGCGCCGAGCACCGCTGACCGGCGGAGCGGAAGGCCGACATCACCACATCGTCCGCGACCTGTTCCGGCAGCGCCGTCGCATCCACAATCATGGCATTGATACCGCCGGTCTCCGCGATCAGCGGAACGATCGGTCCATCCTTTGCCGCGAGCGTGCGGTTGATCGAACGTGCGACATCTGTGGAGCCGGTGAACACCACGCCCGCGATTTCAGGATGTGCGACCAGCGCCGCGCCGATGGCGCCGTCGCCCTACACCAGATGCAGCGCGGAGTCCGGAATGCCCGCTTCATGCAGCAGCGCGACGGCGTCCGCCGCGATCAAGGGCGTCTGTTCGGCGGGCTTTGCAATCACGGTGTTGCCCGCCATCAGGCAGGCCGCCACTTGCCCCGTGAAAATCGCCAGCGGGAAATTCCAGGGCGAGACCGCAACCATGGCGCCGCGTCCGCGCAGGCGCAGCGTGTTGCTCTCGCCGGTGGGGCCGGGCAGCGGCTGGCCTTGCGCGAACAGCCTGCGGCCCTCGCCGGCGTAGTAGCGGCAGAAATCCACCGCCTCGCGCACCTCCGACACCGCGTCGTCGATGGTCTTTCCGCCTTCTGATTGCAGCAACGCGATGAAGCGCGGCATTCGCCGTTCCAAGAGATTCGCGGCGCGCTCAAGCGCATTGGCGCGTGTGTCCGCCGCCGTCCGGCTCCAGAATGCGAAGCCGGTGCGCGCCAGCGCGACGGCGATCGCAGCTTGTTCGGCCGTTGCGGTCCTCGCCTGGGCCTGTGGTGCGGACTGCCCGTGGATCGCCGCGCGCAAATCGTCAAGCGCCGCTCTGTCACCGAATTCGACGCCGCGCGAATTGATGCGCGGCAGATACATATCTCGCGGCAGGGGCAGGCGCGGATTGTGCGCCCGATCCGGCGTGCGGATGGTCTGCTGCGGCCGTTCGAGCAATGCCGCGACCGGAATGCTGTCATCCGCCGCCAATGCGACGAAAGACGAGTTTGCGCCGTTCTCCAAAAGCCGCCGCACCAGATAGGCCAGCAGATCGCGGTGGCTACCGACCGGCGCATAGGTGCGGCAGGCGAATGACGGCTTGTCCTCGTGGAGCCGCGTGTAGAGGGCGTCGCCCATGCCATGCAGGCGCTGGAATTCAAAGCCGCCACCGTCACCCGCGAGTTCGGCGACGGTCGCCACCGACAATGCATTGTGTGTGGCGAACTGCGGAAAGATGCGCGGGCGCAAGGCGAGCAGCTTGCGCGCGCAGGCGATGTAATTGAGGTCGGTCATCGCCTTGCGGGTGAACACCGGATAACCGTCCAGCCCGCGTTCCTGCGTCCGCTTGATCTCGGTGTCCCAGTAAGCGCCCTTCACAAGGCGCAGGGTGATGCGCCGGTCAAGACGTTCCGCGAGGGCATGAACATGGTCGATCACCGCCCCGGCGCGCTTCTGATAGGCCTGCACCGCAAGGCCGAAACCGTCCCAGCCAGCAAGTGACGGATCGGCGAACACCGCGCCGATCACGTCGAGCGAGAGTTCGAGGCGGTCGGCTTCCTCCGCGTCAACGGTGAAGTTCATGCCGTGCGTTTTGGCGCGGCGCGCGAGATCGAGCACGCGCGGCACAAGCTCGCTCATCACGCGCGTCCGGCTCAGTGCCTCATAGCGCGGATGCAACGCGGAGAGCTTGATCGAAATGCCCGGCCGGTCTTCGGGTTTCCGGTCGCCTGCGGCCGCGCCGATGGCGGCAATCGCAGCGGCATAGGACTCGAAATAGCGCGCGGCGTCGTCCACTGTGCGTGCGCCTTCGCCGAGCATGTCGAACGAATAGCGGTGATGATGGTGAGGCGCGTCGTGATCCGCCGCGCGGGCCAGTGCGGATTCGATGGTTTCGCCGAGCACGAAGTGATTGCCCATCAGCCGCATCGCCTGACGGGTCGCGGTGCGCACGGCGGGAAGGCCGATGCGCTTGGCGATCAGGCCGAGGGTGCCTTGCGGTGTTTCGCCGGGCTGGATCACACGCGCGGACAGACCGAGCGCCCAGGCAGAGGCGTTGACCAGCAGCGCGCTGGATCTTGTCCGGTGATGGGCGAAATCGCCCTGGCCGAGCTTGTCTTCGATGAAGCGGTCCGCTGTGGCGGCATCGGGAACGCGCAGCAGCGCTTCGGCCATCACCATCAGCGCGAGGCCTTCCTTGGTCGAGAGCGAAAATTCCCGCAGCATGTCCTCCACGCCGCCGAAGCCGCCGTCCTCGCCGCGCACCGCCTCGATCAGGCGGGTGGCTGTGCTGTCGATCCGGGCATTCTGTTCGGCGGAGAGCGAGGGCAGCGCCAGCAGCGTTGCAGCAATCTCGCTGTCGTCGGGCGAGTACGGGGCTGAAAACGGCGGAAATGGGTTGGCGGGGTCTGGCATGGCGTCCTCTGGAGAATGCGCCATCCTAGCGCCAGTCCGCACCGTGGTTCGATAGGAGATTTAGAGATTTTACCTTACATATTGCGAGGATATGGTATAAAAACTGGAAAAATGAGCGATATTGACAAAATAGACCGGAAAATCCTCGATATTCTGCAAGCCGACGGGCGGATCGCCAATGTCGAACTGGCGGAGCGCATCGGCCTGTCGCCGACCTCCATCGGCGAGCGGCTGAAGCGGCTGCAGCGTGACGGTTTCATCGAGGGCTATGGCGCGCGGCTCAATCCGCATCGCCTGGGGCTGGGTTTGCTCGTCTTTGTCGAGGTGCTGCTCGACAAGACCACGCCCGATGTGTTCGCGCGCTTCGCGGAGGCGGTGCAACTCGCGCCCGAAGTGCTGGAATGTCACATGGTGGCGGGCGGGTTCGATTATCTGATCAAGGCGCGGTTGCCGGACATGACGGCCTATCGCCGGTTTCTCGGCGAGACGTTGCTGGCATTGCCGGGGGTGCGCGAGACGCGCACCTATGCGGTGATGGAGGAGGTCAAGCGTGATGCGCCGCTGCCGGTGTAGCGGAACTGCCGCCGCTGAATCTTTTTAAGTGTTGTATTCGCGCTGTTGATTGCCGGGCAAATCCGGAGATAGTTCTGCCGGGCAGATTTTGCAGGATTGTGCGTTGTTTCAGTTTCCTTCCATGACGCGAACTGTTTCATTCCTCGCGTTCGTTCCCGGCCTCGTTTTTGGCTTTGCTTTTGCGGCACAGCCGTTGTCGGCGATGCAGCTCACGCCGCAGCAGAGCGAGCTTTATACGTCGGTGTCGACCAGCCCGCCCACGGCGCAGACCATGACGGTCTGCTACGGTTTTGTCTGCCGCCGCCGGGTCGAGCTTGATTTCAACGCAGCGGACCAGAAGACGCTGACCCAGATCATGGCGTCGGGCAAGGCGTCGGCTGTCGCGGAGCGCGCTGCGATCCAGAAAGCGGTGCAGTGGTTCGACAAGCGGATGGGGCCGGTGATCGGCACGACGACGCGCGTCGCGCGCGCCGATATCCGCAATCGCGCCGACGCCAACAACTACGATTGCTGGGATTCGACCCGCAATGTCTCGAGCCTGCTGCTGGTGCTGCAGGAATGGGGACTGCTCAGGCATCACACTGTCGGCAATCCGCGCTATCGCGGCAACATTTTCGCGATGCAGTTGCCGCACAACACCGCCGTGATTGCCGAAAAGGAAAGCCGGATCGAGTGGGCGGTGGACATGTGGACCACCAGATATCTTCAGCCGCCTGACGTCATGCTCGTGGAGCAGTGGCTGAAGGAGGAGTGAGCGTCAGGCACATTTACAGCGGTGCTGTGCCGTCACCCTGAGATGCGCGGCACTTGCCGCGCCTCGAAGGGCGGCGGCATTGTTGCAACGCCATCCTTCGAGGCTCGCCAGAAGATGGCTGGCACCTCAGGATGACGGGCCGCGTCTCATTGCCCTCACCCCAATCCTCTCCCCGCAAGCGGGGAGAGGGAGCAGGTCACGCCTGCGCCGGCGTTTTCTTCACCTTCGCCCAATACTTGTCGCGCAGATGACGCTTCACCAGCTTGCCGGTGGGGGTGCGCGGCAGTTCGGGTTCAAAGTCGACGCTCTTGGGGCATTTGATCGGCGACAGGTGCTTGCGACAGAACAGGATGAGTTCGGCCTCAAGCTCCTTGCCGGCGCGTGACATGTCGTGCGGCTGCACCACGGCCTTGACCTCTTCGCCCATTTCCTCGTTCGGAACGCCGAACACCGCGACATCGGCCACCGCGGGGTGCGAGATCAGCACGTCCTCGGTCTCCTGCGGGTAGATGTTCACGCCGCCGGAGATGATCATGTAGGCCTTGCGGTCGGTGAGGTAGAGGAAGCCGTCAGCGTCGAGATAGCCGACATCGCCGAGGGTGGACCAGCCGCGGTCGTTATAGGCGCGCTGCGTCTTGTCGGTGTCGTTGTGATAGGCGAATTGCGGGCCGCCCGCGAAATACACCGTGCCTGTTTCGCCGACGGGCAACTCAGTGCCGTCGTCGTCGAGAATCTTGATCTCGCCGACCACGGCGCGGCCGACGGTGCCGCGATGCGCGAGCCACTGCTTTGAATCCGAGACGGTGACGCCGTTGCCTTCGGAGCCGGCATAATACTCGATCAGGATCGGGCCCCACCAGTCGATCATCTTCGCTTTCACGTCGGCGGGGCAGGGGGCGGCGGCATGCACCGCGCCTTGGAGCGTCGATGTGTCGTATTTCGCGCGCACATCATCCGGCAGCTTGAGCATGCGCACGAACATCGTGGGCACGAGCTGCGACTGCGTCACCTTGTGCTTTTCGACCAGCCGCAGGAACTCTTCGGCATCGAACGATTCCATCACGATCGAGGTGCCGCCCAACATGCCGCTCATCATGTTGAAGCGCAGCGGGGCCGCGTGATAGAGCGGCGCGGGCGACAGATACACGCTGTTCTCGTTCATGCCGCACATGGTCGAGCACAGCAGCTTGAGCAGCGGATTGGGCACCAGAATGGATGGCTCGGACAGCGGGCGCTTGATGCCCTTCGGCCGCCCGGTGGTGCCGGACGAATACAGCATGTCGTAACCGGCGGCCTCGTCCGCAATCGGCGTCGCCGGTTGCGCCGCGAGCGCGTCGTCCCACGATTTGAAGCCGCCTTGCGCCGGTCCGGTGATGAAGAACTGTGTTCCGCCGGAGCCGCTGCCGACGAGCGGCGCGATCGAGGGCATGCATTTCGGTGTGGTGATGACAACTTGCGCGCCGCAATCCTTGACGATGTAGGCGATTTCGTCCGGCGTGAGATAGCGGCTGATCGCCGTGTAGTAGAGCCCGCTGCGCTGCGCCGCCCAGCAGATTTCCATGAACGCGATGTTGTTTTCCATCAGCAGGGCGATGTGATCGCCCTTCTTCAGGCCGAGCGACCGGAACAGTTGCGCGCCCTGATTGGAGCGGCGGTCGAGTTCGCGATAGGTGATCGCCTCGCCGCTGCTCGCCATCTGGTAGGCGATCTTGTCCGGCGTCGACTGGGCGTGAATCGATGGATGAGACATGGTGCTGCCTTGGCGCTCCCTGGGCGTTTCCTCAAAAAGCTCTCGGCGGATTTTTCCGTTCCTGGAGAGAGAAGCGAGTGGTGAGTAGCGAATAGCGAATAGCGGCAGCGAGAACGAAGCCGTTCTTCCTGCTACTCGCTACTCCCTATTCACTACTCGCTCACTTACAGCCGCTCGACGATGGTCACGTTGGCCATGCCGCCGCCTTCGCACATGGTCTGCAGGCCGTAGCGCTTGTTGCGCTGCTTGAGCGCGTTGACCAGCGTGGTCATCAGTTTGGTGCCGCTTCCGCCGAGCGGATGGCCGAGCGCGATCGCGCCGCCGTTGACGTTGAGCCGCGCGGGGTCCGCGCCGGTGGTCTTGAGCCAGGCGGTCGGCACCGACGCGAAGGCTTCGTTGACCTCGAACAGGTCGATGTCGTCGACCTTCATGCCGGCCTTCTGGAGGGCGCGCTGGGTCGCGGGCAACGGGGCTTCCAGCATGATGACGGGGTCGCCGCCGATCATGGTCATGTGGTGAATGCGCGCCAGCGGCGCGATGCCGAGCGATTTCAGGCCCTTTTCGTTGACCACCATGACGCCGGAGGCGCCGTCGCAAATCTGGCTGGCGCTGGCGGCGGTCAGCTTGCCGCCTTCGGCAATCGTCTTGACGCCGCGAATGCCTTCGATGGTCGCGTCGAAGCGGATGCCTTCGTCAATGTTGTGAATGTCGGTGGAGCCATCGGCGCGGGTGATGGTGAGCGGAACGATCTCGTCCTTGAACGCGCCGGCCTGGGTCGCGGCAATCGCGCGCTGATGGCTTTCGTAGGAATACTTGTCGAGGTCATCCTTTGAAAGACCGTACTTTTCCGCCATCATTTCAGCGCCGGTGAACTGGCTGAACTGGATGTTCGGATATTTCGCCTGGATGTTCGGGCTGTAATAGTTGCCGAAACCGTTCTTGGCGGCCAGCGTGGCGGGAAGGCCCATCGGCACGCGGGTCATGCCTTCGACGCCGGCGGCGATCACGATGTCCATCGAGCCTGCCATCACGGCCTGCGCGGCGAAGTGCAGCGCCTGCTGCGACGAACCGCACTGGCGGTCGACCGATGTGCCGGGCACGCTTTCCGGCAGCTTGGACGCCATCACGGCGTTGCGGGCGACATTGTTCGACTGCTCACCGGCCTGCATCACGCAGCCCATAATGACGTCTTCGATCTGCGCCGGATCGACACCGGTGCGGTCGACCAGCGAATCCAGCACCGAGGCTGCGAGATCGACCGGATGCCAGCCGGCAAGGCGGCCGCCCTTGCGGCCTCCGGCGGTCCGGGCGGTGGCGACGATATAGGCTTCAGCCATGGGGTGCTCCCTGTTGGATTGTTGTCGGTTGGGCGCGATTAAAGGCGCGGTGCGAGATTTAGTCAATCGGTCAATTAACTCTTGAGCGCGGGGCGATCATCGGGTTAGCTGTGGGCTCCCGTGTTCCGAGACCCGTATGCCAGCCACGACCGCCAAAGCGCCGCGCCGTTCTCCGCCGAAACCGGTTCCTGAAAAGGAAGCAGCGCCGATGAACGCGACTGCCGCGAAGCTTCTGGTCGCGGCGGGCGATCTGATGATCGAGCGAAACACCACGGATGTTTCTTTAAGCGAGATCGCACAGAAGTCCGGCGTGAACGCGGCGCTGGTGAAATATCATTTCGGCAACAAGGACGGCCTCCTGCTGGCGCTGCTGGCGCGCGACGCCGCCGCCGAGATGAAAAATCTCGCCTTCGTGCTCGATCAGCCGATCTCGCCCACGGAAAAAATGCGCCGGCACATCGCAGGCATCATCAATGCCTATTATCGCGTGCCGTATCTCAGCCGGCTGATCCATCTGCTGCTCCATCAGGGCAGCGAGGCGACGTCCAGGGAAGTCCATCGGTTTTTCATCGACCCGCTGTTCGGATTCGTGCGCGGGCTGCTGGAGCAGGGCGTCGAGGCGGGCGAATTCCGCAAGGTCGATCCGGCGCTGTTCTACATCAGCCTGAATGGCGCCTGCGACAATCTGTTCTATGGCCGTCAAATGAATGCGCGGTTTCTGGGCAATGCCGGAATCACCGATGAGGTGCGGCGTCAGTACATCAGGCATATGACCACGCTGTTTCTCGGCGGCTTGCTGACCGACAAGGCTGCCATGCCTTCGGACACGGAGAGATTACCCGCCGCCAAGGCATGATAGAACTGCGCCAATCAAAACAAGAAGCGTGACCGCTCCCGAAGAAGCGGCGCGCCGGTCAAACAAGAAGACGTTGAGTCTGGGAGAAGCGTATGACGGAGCGTTCGGCTGCAACGGGACCCTTGCGCGGTGTGCGCGTCGTCGAATTCGCCGGTATCGGGCCTGGCCCGTTCGCCTCGATGTTGCTGTCCGACATGGGCGCGGATGTGGTGTCGATCGCGCGGCCCAAGCAGGGCAAGCGCGATGTGCGCGACTTCGTCAACCGCGGCCGCCGGGTCATCGAACTCGATCTCAAGAACCCGGCCGATATCGCCAAGGCGCTCGACCTGATCGGCGCAGCCGATGTGCTGATCGAGGGGTTTCGTCCGCAGGTGATGGAGCGTCTCGGCCTCGGCCCGGATGTCGTGCTCAAGCGCAATCCGAAGCTGGTGTATGGCCGCATGACCGGCTGGGGCCAGGAAGGTCCGCTGGCGCAGGCCGCAGGGCATGACATTAATTATATCGCCATCACCGGCGCACTGGATTCGTTTCGCGCCGCCAACGGCGAAACCGTCTCGCCGCTCAACCTTGTCGGCGATTACGGCGGCGGCGCGCTCTATCTGGTCGTCGGCGTGCTCGCAGGAGTGATCGAGGCGCGCACCTCAGGCAAGGGGCAGGTGGTCGATGCCGCGATGTGCGACGGCGTCTCCAGCATGCTCACCATGTTCCACAGCATGAAGGCGACCGGACGCTGGACCGATCAGCCGCGCACCAATCTGCTCGACGGCGGCGCGCCGTTCTACCGCACCTATCAGTGCAAGGACGGCGGCTTCATGGCCATCGGCGCGCTGGAGCCGCAGTTCTACGCGGAGCTGCGCCAGCTCGCGGGCCTGAGCGAGGATTGCTATGACGCCCAGATGGACAAGGCCGGCTGGCCCAA
>JACDJB010000965.1_pt1 | contig 24828 bp, 22 predicted proteins | sample 7454121 | NCBI WGS metagenome assembly JACDJB01 (sample SAMN14253290, study PRJNA609438) | sludge metagenome | isolation source: sludge after 25d culture with pyrite | collected 2018-12-20
ACACGAGCGCGCAGACCCCCGGCGCGCGCGTGCTAGACGCGCGTGCTAGAATCTCGCGCTTCGCGCCCGTAGCTCAGTTGGATAGAGTACCTGGCTACGAACCAGGGGGTCGTGGGTTCGAATCCTGCCGGGCGCGCCATTGAATCAAGCACTTAGGCCAACTCTTCGGAGTTGGCCTTTTGCGTATCTAGGGCCATAGAGAGAATGCCCCCACCAATGCCCCCACCGAGGTAAGAGGGCATTCTGGGCTGACGCGAGCGCCCGCGCGACTGATCTACCCGCCCTGTCTCGAAGGGGTCGAGCCGCACCTGACCGCGAACCCGGTCACAGAACGGAGGCCGGGTGAGCCTATCGTCCTGAGTCTCGCGGCTCCGCGCGGTTGGGCTGGGAGCGGAACTTGAACCAACGATCCGAGGTTCACAGGCCATCGGCGGGACCATTTTCCGCGTTGCTAGGCCATCCGACTAATATCGCGCGCGCAGCCGATCGTCCATCCTCGCTGGGCATCGATGTACTCGATGTGATCGTGCTCACCGACTCTACTGGCGTTCTGGTCGTCTATCTCGACGGTCGCGCGACCCCTATTTCGACCGGACGGTTCAACCGTGCCCCCGATGCTTTTCCTTGCCGGGACATTCGTCTAGAGTGCGATCCGCATCCGGCGGAGTGCAGACCGCGAGAGATACATCTCGGCGGCTACAAGTGCCTCCTGGGCCGCTACAGCCCGCTCGTACGTGAGGTTTGGCGAGGAGTTCCGTAGCGGTCATCTCTTTGGCCGAGCGGCGCGCGTAGCCGGCGCGCCCAGCGGCACCGGCACCGTTGTGGTCGAGGACGTATTCCTCGGCAAAACGCTCCTGCTCTGGTGTCTGTGCGGGCATGCCGAACTTATAGGCAGAGTAACAGCGTGGCTGCCAAGACTTTGCGCGTGGGCTCGAAAGTGACGAAGGGCGACCGTGCGGACCGCGAAACTCCTGTGTGGCTTACCGAACTTCAAGCTTTCGTGTGCCCAGCTTCCGCGACGTCTTCGATTGCACACCGTTGCAGATAAGCCGTCGGCGAGGTCGCCGTCACGTCGGTCTCACCAGTAGCCAGGGCGCTCGGGCTTCGGCGCATCGAGTATCACGTCGCTCATCAGAATCAGGGGATCGATGCAGTCCGCCTTTGCGCGCGCCCAAACGAGCCAGTCTTCGACTTCCGGAGCGAGCTGTCCAGCGTCGCACGCAGCCCTCTCGTACGCGTCGAGGTACTCGCGCAACTCCCTCGCGCGCCGATATCGAACTGCGTCCCGGCGGAGGCTGCGCAGCCGCAGCCGCTCGCTCTCGTATCGTTCCACGTCGCGCTCGTACTTTTCCAGCGCGATGCGATGTGCCTCTGCTCGGCGCGCCCGTTCGGCCTCCTCGGCGCGCTTGATTTCGATGAATGCGATGATGCCTGCGGCCACGTGGCCCACCCGCTCTTCCAGGCGCTTTCGCTCGGTGTCGTTCCAGCTGCGTGCCGCGTACTTACGGCCGACTGTGATGGTGAGCCGGCCGGTCGGCTGGGGATCGAACTGCGGGATGTGCGGGTAGTCGACGCTCTCACCGGTCAGATATGCGTCGTCGTACCGCTTCTGAGCGCGACGCTCAGCTCGCGTCGGTACGTGCTCTTTCCAGGCAAGTTTCTCGGTGATGACCAGCGGCACCCGAGTGCCGGCCGATTCCAGTACGGTTGCGCGATTCTGGGTGTCGACGTAAACGGCCACGTCCGAGACTTCGAGCGCCTTGATGAGCGTATCGGCGAGACGCAGCGCCCGGTCGAGGTTTTCACGCGTGACCTCCAGATGCAGCACTTCGTTCGGAGCGCTACGTAGTCCTGTCTCACTGTCCCATCCGTCGCGTCGCTTCAGTCGCAGTTCGGCTGCGCGAACGAGTTGATGCGGTGCCAGGAGTGCCGTCGAAACCTCGATACTCGGGCGTGCAACTTTTGCCTTCGCAACAGCGTCCCGGATCACGGCGCGCGTTTTGCGCTGCTCCGGCGACAGCGGTATGGGACCGAGCGCTGGAGGAGTTCGCTGGCTAATCGGCTTCAGCGGAACCTTCCGCATGATCCGTCCCGCCTTCACCTTCGCCCAGTACCCGCGGCTCGGCACTGGGATCTCGAGCTTCAAACAAATCTTAGCCAGGCCGACGTCGGAGAGCCCGTACCGCTCGGCCACGATCTTCACGGGCTGCGCCCATACCTCGTCGTACAGCGTGTTCCGATCGACGGGTCCTTGCATGTCTTCAGGCACGAAGCTCTCCCTCAGTCGACTTCAATAATGATGAGCGGCTGCTCTCGGCCAGGAGCGGCTACCTAGTTGAAGCGGCATGAGACGTTCCTCAACCTCCATCATGGCCATTCTCTATACACTGCGGGCGTCTGACGTCGCTTTGTCTGACGTGTCAGCGGGAAGTAAAGTCCTGCAATCGTGACGCGGCGGTCGCATGGGGAATCGGACTTCGCCGGTGTACCCGTTCGGAATTCCTTACCTGTTGATCAAATGAACTCTCTCGGATCGCTCCTATGTGGACATGAGAACTGCGATGGCATCGCGAAGGTGGCACTTGGGCAACTTCGCGCCTCGATAAACCGGTTCGGAGAGAAGGCAACGACGTTCTTGAGCGAATCAGCGTCAGAAGAAATGCTTGCTTTCGGTCCGTTCTGCGCGCGGGTCTTGCTCGAGAACTCATGTGCGGCTCTCGTCGGGCGCCTAGACGCGTTTCGCATGCTCTACCTCAGCGAGTTTCAGGCGCAGCCCGATTACGACCCAGGAAAGCGAGCTAAATCGTCGTTCTCTTGGACCGGCGACGTCATACCCGAGGACAAGGCCGCGCATGCATTATGGAACAATGACCATGATGCTCCGAAGATCAGTCGTGCTCTGCTCTCCAAACATTTTGAGCACATTTATTGGAAACCCGCGTTAGAGGCGATGCTGGACTTCGTTTCCAAGCGCAAATCCGATCCCGCTCTTGCCGAAATCTTTGCGATTGACGCGGACCGCTACATCGACGAGAGCAAGGGCCGCAGCATTCAGCTTTACTCGATGTTGTCTAAGGGTGTCCACTGGGAGTTCTTTGCAAGCGCGCTGCTCTTTGACGAATCGACCGTCAAAACAGCAATTCGAGATACCTGTTTGCTCGTGTCGCATCTCGGATTAATTTCTCATTTCGTCCCGACTGCATATGCATCGCTTGATCGCATGCGTGCCGTCGACGAGTACATCGAATTTAGAAAGTTTGTACCATGAGCGATGCTCCAATTGTTGTGGAACCTCAAGATGATTCCGGGCTAATTCTTGCCGCCGAGGAGTGCCCTCCCGAAAGGTTTCATGAGTACCACAGTTTCTCATCACATGATGAAATCATCATTCGAAAACTAAGCGCGCATGGGCCAGTTCTAATCAGGGGTGGACGCGGTAGCGGCAAGAGCGCTTTGCTGATTGAGGCCCACCGACGTATGCGGGATGTGCCGAGTGTCTTGCCCGTTTATGTAAGCCTTCGCTATCTCCCGCTTCTGCAATCTGATGGCCAAGAGTACATCGGACACTTTTGCGAGCTGCTCTCGAAAGCCGTTCAACGTGAGATCAACGATCGCGGATTCGACTACGACTTCGGAATTGCGTCGACTCAAGCCTCATTGCAGCTTGCTCTTACCGCATTCTCGCAAACCCAGAGCAGACGTGTCGTACTCCTGTTTGACGACGCGGCTCACATAGGACGTGAGAAGCCCTTGGAGGTGTTCTTCGATCTTTTTAGAACGTTATCGAGCAACCTAACTTCTTGCAAGGCTTCTATCTACCCTGGCGTTACTAAGTTTGGCATCCGCTTCGACGTCTATAACGATGCAACTGTCATTGATATCAGTCGGTCAGACGTTGCTGCGGCACCGGAGTTCTTTCCTGAGGTGGTGCGCGCACGCTATCCGAAGCTCGCTGATCGCAACACCTTTTCTGATCGCCTTTCGCCGACGCAGTTCGCTAATCTGCTCGGACGGGCGGTTGTGGGCAATCTTCGCGGTTTTATTCTCGCCTGTAACCGCTTCGACAATCATGAGAAGGTTGGCATTCCGGAATTGACGCAGTGCCTACTCGAAATGGCGTCGGACTACTTCTGGCCGCTAATGGAGGAGGTTGCTCCGAAACTAGGTGTTTATGAAGCACTTGTTGATCCAGCGCGCGAGGTCATCGAAGCGATAGTTGAGCATGTGGCGAAGCCAGTTAAAGAGAGGTCGCGATCGGTTGCGCAGGATCGCGTCTTGATCCACAGACAAATTATCAGCCAGTACATTAAGATATTCGAGATCCTCGAATATCTGGGATTTGTATCGCGGCGTGAAACATCACGAAGCATGAAATCCGGCGGCCGAGGGCCTGTCTATGCGATTAACCTCTGCAATCTCTTAGACGCTGTCCCCTCAAAGCGCCTCACTATCGAGATAATCGACGAATGGACCAACGGGACCGTGGAGCCCGCGGAGCTCCATATTTCCGGTCAAACGTTTCAATCCATAAAGCTCCCACAGCTGCCTGAAGAGCACGGTCTAGCGATACTTGATAAGCCTGTAAGCATCTTGGCCAGATCGAGAACATATCCATACGGCCTGACTCCAAGGATAATTGAACGGCTCGCCGGGGCCGGACTTTTGACCGTCGGTCAAGTAGCGGGCAGTACGGATGAACAGCTCGATCGGATCGAGTACATCGGAGAGGTCAGAATCAAAGCCGTGCGAGACGTCGTTTATCAAGCAATTTGGATGTGAGATGGCTTTGTAGCGTGCTGTATAAGGACGGCCGCAGGTTGTTTGTGATGATTGTCGGTGAGGGGTCGGTCGCTGCCATCGATGGCAACTACCAGCAGTCGCCCGATTCGGACCCCTCGGCGCCCTATGGATTCCCTGAGCGCATGCGTTTCCTTACGCTCGAAGAGGCGTGCTGCGCAAGAACGCCAAGCACGCTCACGTGCTAGACCAAGGCTGCTGTCCCGCAATTCTCTTTCGTCGGTCACCATCGAGCGCAGCACAAGAAACGACACATGGCTCGACGTCATACCAGTCACGCGCGTGTCCTACGGCGCCGGAGTACCGGCCCGGTCGAGCTGCTGGCCGGTGGTGCGCTACTGACGCTTCTTCCCACCATCCTCGGCAAGTCAATGCTCGGCCAAGCCCTGACGACCCTGCGGCCAGTCGGTTGGTTGCTGCTCGTCGTCGGTGCTGGCTTGTTGCTAATTCAGTGGAAGTTCTCGACTGTCAAGGGTTCGAGCGGCGGATCGCGGCAGGGAGCAAAGCGAACATCGGACACCATGTTGTCCATCAAACGGGTAGCTGCGAACTCTAATGTAGGCAACCCAAGCGTTGGAAAGCGTGCCGGACCGAACACAGCGACGCGCGCTGCTCAGGACGTGTTCGAGCAGTGGCGCGGGAACGGCAGTGTCGGAGAGGCTGCGGTACCGACTGCGCCAACCCGCTGGGGCCAGGACGTGTTCGAGCAGATTGAGTGGCGTCGCTTTGAAGCCGTGGTCGAGGCGCTGTTCGCGAAAGCGGGTTTCGAGACGCGCTCTCAATCTCATGGTGCCGATGGCGGTGTCGATGTCTGGCTGCACGCTCGCTCCGACGCTCAGAAGCCGGTAAGCATCGTCCAATGCAAGCACTGGGTCGGCAAGCGGGTCGGTGTCGACAAGGTTCGGGAATTGAAGGGCGTCATGGCGTCCCACGGGATGACGCGCGGGAACTTCGCAACCACGTCAACCTTCACGCCTGACGCCATCGCATTTGCCAGGCAGAACGGCATCCACTTGCTGGACATCGAAGGAATCTTGCGGTTGATCGACAAGCGCTCGCAGGAGGATCAAGCAGCACTGCTGGCGGTGGCTACCGAAGGCGAGTTCTGGAAGCCGACCTGCGTCAATTGCGGAACGAAGCTGGTTGCACGCCGAGGTCGCGCCGGCGGAAAGCCCTTCTGGGGATGCTCATCGTTCCCACGCTGCCGCACTACGCTGCCGATGCGTGCCACATGAGTTCTTTACCTGTCCCTAGCCGTGAGGCTGAATCCGAATCCCCTGACCATCGGGAATCGATCCGCTCGGTGATGTTGCGCATGAGTCGAAATCTGCTTCGATACCAGCAGATCGAGCATGAGCTCAAGTTGTTTCTCCCAAATGCGGCACGGCCGCAGTCCGGCGTAACCCTCACGGCAGCCGCCCTCAACAAGCGCAAGCGAGCTATCGCGTCCGGGACGCTGGGAACCCTGCTTCAGCTCCTTTCCGAAGTGCTGGCAAGCGAGTCCGGCCGAGCAACGGGCCATCAGGGCGAGTTGCCATCATCGGCGGAGATTGTGGAGAGCGCGCGTCGCGTCAAGGATGACCGCGACTACCTGGTACATCACCTTGGCCAGTCCTGGCTCCATGACTTTGCGGCTTGCCGTTCCGTTAGCGACGAACTGGACGCAGCGTTCGCCCGGGCCGAAAAGCTCAGCCACCTTGTACAAGCGCTGCTCTTTGGCCAGTTGGTTGCCACCGATCTCACGCCGCTGGAGCACGAGGCCCACTCCAAGCCGAGCGCGAAGCCCGATGCACTTAACGACCTTCCAAAGCTGCACCTCGTATCAGATCAGGTGCTTGGGACTGACCAGCAAGCCGAGGCTGCGCTATGTCGCATTTGCGGCGCCGCGTGGATGCCGCTCTCGCGTGCCGGCCAACTGGTGTACGACGAAGTTCCCGCAATCCGTGACGTCATAAAGAGGGCCGGAGGATTGAGGGCGTGGGTCGACTCGAAGTGCTCGTTCGAGATCCGAACCACAACTCGGGTCGAGATCCGCAAGCGGCTGGGCGCAGTCGCCGCCCGCTACTAGGTGCTTTCTTGTCTGGTCGGCGGTCAGCGACAAGCTCGAGAAAGGCCAATTGCTAGGCCATCCGACCGATACCGCACATGCAGCCGATCGGCTATCTTCGCTGGCATGGATGGGCTCGATGTGATCGCGCTCCCCGACTCTGGTGACATTTTGGTGGTCTATCCCGACGGCCGCGCGACCCGCGTTCGGCCGGACGGTTCGACCGTGCCACCGATGTTTTCCTTGCCGGGACATTCATCGAGATCGACGTGCAGCATCTCAGGTCGCCTCGATCGGGTACGGCTCCGCATTGCGCGGATTGCATGCCGCGGGAAACACCGGCTCACGCTTGCGTCCAATCGGCCGGTGCCGGATGCAGTAGCGGCTGGACCTTGGCCCGGGGGCGTGGCGGGATGCCGTTCAAGGCCCGACCGAGGTCGGAGGGGCGCTCGAAGTACTACTCGGTCCACGGGTCGTCATACGGCCCGCGAACGCCGCGTCGCCGGCGTCAGTGCCGCCTCGTGTACGAGGGACCCGTTCATCATCGACGTCGCCGAAGAGTCTTCATTAGCGCTCGCAACGATCGCCAGTAGCTCCGCATCCGACATCCGGGTGAAGTCGTTCTCCGCTCCGACGGCCTCAATCCCCACCTTCACCCGCTCCGGCGCGTACAGGCCGCAGATTCGCGCGATCGATTGCCAGCCGGCGATCATGCCGGCCGGATTCGCCTGCTCCCGTGCCAGCTCTACAGCCTTCATGAGCTCTCGGACGACCCGCTGGCGGGTCATGCTCACCTCGGCTGCCACGAGCGCCTCCTGGGCCTCTATGGCGGCTCGCAGGTCAGGTTTGGTAAGGAGTTCGTGGGCGATCTGCTTGGCCGAGCGGGCAGAGTAGCCTGCGCGCACCGCGGCGGCCGCGCCATTGTGGTCGAGGACGTACTCCTCTGCGAACCGCTGTTGCTTGGATGTTAGGTCGTATGGCACTCTATTATTATAAGCAGAGAAGCGCGGCTATCTCCCATGCGGTGCATCAGTTATCGTCGTCTTAAACGTTGGCCAGCCACGGCAGCCAAGAATTTATCTTGGCAGCATCGACCTCACAGTAAATCCTGTTGCGATGAACTGGGTGGGGCTACCACAGCAGCCTCATTTCCTTCCACTTGGGACTGTGGTGCTGTAGCTTGCGTCTCGTGAGAGCTACCCCTAAACACCACTAATCGCTTTACAGCTACAAAGTCGGCGAATACGCCGAGGATCGATCTCGCCTCAACGCTGAGTGGCTTTTCGTATATGTCACCAACCGCGTGAGCCCTCTCATCCAATTCGCGGGCCACTACAAATAGATGTTGAGCGTTGTGTTCCCGCATGAAGTGCTCGGCGATGACGTCGGCCCGGATCTCAGCGAAGCGCCTTGCAAGCTGCTCGCGTGCCTGAGAAGCGACAGCCCGTCCATTGGCCATTCCCTCAGCTATGACGGACAGTGCGGTATCGATGCTACTTTTTACTCGACCATCCCCACCATCTCCATACGTAACACCGTCTATCAGACCTGCGAATCTTTTTTCTACATCGTCGAAAACAAAGCGCTCTAGCGCTCCGTCCAACGCGATGCAAGCTAGGGCTGCGCTTAGCAAAGCACATCGGGTGGCGAGGTCGCGGTGCTGAAGCCGGATTTCTGCACGCGATGCAAAAAAGCTGAAAGCAAGCATTGTCTTGTTAAATGCAGGAAACCCGCTAAGACTCGCGACAGCGGATTTAGCATCCCGCAAAACACCCAACCAGTCGCCGTCCTGTTTGTGCGATCGATACTGCTGCACAGCCGTAGTGAACTGCTCTAATGTCAGTCGACTATCCACTTCTAGCTTCTTGCTGAGGCGTTCAAGAAAGCTCTTAGACAGTACTGCGACCTTCTGCGATTGCGCGAACTGCACCATTGATGCGCTCGTGTCGGTAGTCGCAACGAACGCTCGATCGCAGCCCAACGCGGCTTGTAAACCCTTAGTCCATAGAATGCGCTCGAACGCCTTCGGCGTCTTCTTGTTCTTAACGTCGACAATAGCGCGGAATCGAGCGCTAGCAGCTTGCCGCGAGTACATCCATACATCCAGATCAGTTACATCGTCGTTGCCGAAGCGATATGGTACCGAGCGGACGACGAAAAAACCTTGGCGGGCAAAATAAGCTCGCACAAGCTCCTCGAGCGCAGCGCCTTTGTGCGTGACCATTTCAGCCTCCGCTACGCAAGCGGTCCAGCGCGGCAACAGCAAAGCGATGATCGTGTAAAGTATGCCTCGCACGAACGACTTGCCGCGTCTCTGCTGGCCCTGAGAATCGACTGGCAGCACTGCCATCCATGAGCAGTGCTTCAGTGGCTGCCGAGCTTCCGGTGATTATTGCGAGGGCCAGTTCGCCAACATCCTTCTTGAGCAGTCGCATCGTAAAGCGACCAGGGCTTTTTTTGTTTACCTGAACGACCTGACGCTTCTCCAATTCCCTATAGTCTTCACCGATAGCCTGCACCCCACTGATACCACCCACTTCGTAGCCGCTGATCAGGCGCCGCAATAATACGTCTGGCATGGTGATACTCCCTCGCACTGCATTGCTTCTCGTCATGCCATACGTTAACGAAGCAAGTAGCGCCTTGGCATCATCGACCGGGTCGTCTTCAAACGGTCGCCCATATTTTTGGAACGCATCGGGTGAGGTTAGGTAGCCGACAGCTTCAGCGCTGTTACTTACCTCCAGTCGATCGAACAGTCCCACGCCGATGAGCCGGTGGTATAAGTCCAGACCCAAGATGCGTTGCGCGTCAAAATCTAGCACTGCTCCTCTAGAAAGGAGTAATTCCTGTAACTGTGAGAGACGCTCTTGGTCGCCGGTGTTCAAGGCTTGCATAAGCCAGTACGCTTTCTTCGCATACTGCCCGTCCCGAAAGGTATTGTTATTGAAGATAATCGAGAATCCCTTATCCTCAGATTCGTCCAATATTGCCGCAGACTTACATACACCAATCAGGTCATTCGTCTGCGCGGTCGGAATCATGAACGTATCGGAGACGTACTCGACCACCTCCTGACGTGCTGTAGGCCGTTCGGCAATCTTCTCAGACAGATGTACAACCGCTTGTTCCTCATTCGACGGCTCGCCGGCGTCGAAAATAGCTGCTGTCGTTTCGAGAACTGCAGTCGTAGTCGCTCCTAGGACAGAAACGTCCCCTGCTGCACTAAGGTCGATGCGACCTTCCAACTTGAGACGGGCAAGCCCTGATTCACGGGCAGCTCGGTCGATTCCATTCAATTGGCAGACACGCTTGACTGTTGTGGCGTCGATAACAGGGTCGTCTGCACTCGCATCTGAGTTGCGGCGCAAGAGATTGTAAAGTCGCCCCGTGCGTCCAGCGTACTGAATATTCTCTAGGCGTCCTACTCCGCTTACCGCGTCGAGGCTCTTGGATTGCGCAAGAAGCCATGCGCCTTTAGTTTTCTTTTCCACGGTTCTATAACCTACGGTTACTCCAGCGCGCTCTTCGGTCCGATTGACTTAGCAAGAATAGAACGTATTTATATAGAGACGGAGATTAGTGGGTCCGAAAAACCTTCATCACCTCGTCCCCGAGGTGATTGATTACCTTCACCGCGATGCGCCCCGACTTCGGCCGCTCGAAGGGCCGCGACGTGTCGCTGTTCAACGCCGCCCACGCGTCCGGATCGATCTCCGCCTTAAGCGTCGTCTTCAGCGCCTTGTACGGGTCGTTTGCGCCGAGGAAGTACGCATGGCGCACGAAGAAGCTCTCTTCGTTGTAGTCGGTATCGACGAACCAGCACGCGATGCCTTCAGCGCCGTCGCTGCGCACCTCGCCGGTGGCCGGATGAAACACGTCAACGCCCTTGACATGCACACGCAACCGGCCGTCGTCTTCGTGCAGGATGTCGATGTCGGGCTCGCCGAAGATCACGAATAGGTTTCCCTTGCCCGTGTTCTTCAGGTCCTCAGCCATGTGCAGGTCGGCGTTCATCCGCGCCTTGAGCACCGGAATGCGGCCGAGCTTGTAGAACTCGCTCGAATGCGCGTCGTAGTTGAAGGCGCAGGCGATCAGCACGTCGAAGCCGGCGTCGCCCGCCTCCCGCGCGGCGGCAACGAGGTCGGGACGTGACACCGTTCCGAACTCGGGGCCGATGAAGACGGCGCCGCGTTTCTCCGCGTCGCCTTCGACGTAGCGGCCCTCGGCACAGACGAGCTCGCCCGGCCACGGCGTGAGCGACGTGAAGACCATCCGGTCTTCCTTGTGCGCCTGCTGCACGCCGGCGGTTTTGAGGTTCTCGAGGATCACCTGCACGAAAGCCGATTCGGAGCCGACCCCGTATCCAGGGCGCGGCTCGGCGGCGGTGTCCACAAGTTCGTCGTTCTCGCCGACGGCGAGCACGCGATGCGGCGATAGGCTCTCGACCGTGAAGGGGCCGGCGACGCGGACCTTGCTGCGGTCCTCGTAGGGCTTGTCGTATAGGAATTCGAAGTCGGCTTTCGCAGCGATCGACGCGTCGACCTCCTTCTGGCGCTCCATGCGCGCCTGCCACCAATCGGCGTGCAGGCGCTCCGTCGCCTCCGGCCATTTCGCGTCGGCGTCGCGCGGGACCTCCCATTCGGCCCATTGCTTCTTCAATGCGGCGTTGAGCTTCTCTCGCAGGGGGTCGAGCGTTTGCTGCCACTTATCCCAGATCACGTCGATCTCGGCGTTGTTGGCGATCGACTTCAGCGTAATGTGCGGAACGCGTTCGTAGACGAAGCCCTGGCGGATGTCGCCGCGGGTCGGTTGCGTCGAGGGCGCCGTGCGGGTGACCTCGGCTTCCTTGTGCTGGCCCTCACGCGAGTCGGCGAGCAGGTAGTAGGGGTAGCGGGCGCCCATCACGCGTGCGCGGGCCAGAGCGAGAGCGACGCGAGAGGTGTCGATGGTGATCCAGCGGCGGCCCCATTGCTCAGCGACATAGGCAGTGGTGCCGGCGCCGCAGGTGGGATCGAGGACTAGGTCACCGGGATCTGTCGCCATCACGACGCAGCGTTCGATGATCCTGGGTGCCGTCTCAACAACGTATCGCTTATCAGCCGCTCCGCCGATGTCACCCCAAATATTGTTAAGAGCATAGGCGGGAAAATCATCGAGCTTACGAAGATAGCGAAGGGCGTTCTTTTGAGGAAGTAGTCGACCAGCCGCTCGAAGTCGACCCATTCCGACTTCACTTGTTTTCCAGATACTTTGCATCGTCGGCCGAAACAGACGGCCCTCACATTCCACGTCAAACCAAGAAGCTGCACCTACTCCCTTCTCGCTCCCGTGGCTTCCCGTCGACTGCAATTGATCCGCTGTGTAGAGCGCGGCTCCAGGCGGAAGCTTCCCCTTGCGCTCATCTGGAATCGCGGGACGCCGAGTTCCATCCGGAAACACTAGCGACCCATAATGCGCGGCACCATCGCCCCCTGCTGTCTTGTCCTTGTGTAGCTGCCTGTACTTGGCTACCTGCCTATTCTTGCTGAACCAGATCACATGGTCCGCAATCCCCGGAAGGAACTCACTGGTCGCTGAGGTCGTTTTAGTAAGGGTGATCATTGAAACAAAGTTCTCATCACCGAAAACTTCGTCCATCAACGCGCGAAGCCGATGCACGTTCTCATCCCCGATCTGAACGAATACTGAACCGCTCTCAGAGAGGAGATCTCGCGCTACAGTAAGTCGATCACGCAGGTACGTTAGATATGAATGGATTCCGTCACGCCACGTATCCCGAAAAGCCTTTACTTGTTCGGGATCGCGCGTAATGTGCCCAGCCTTCCCATCAGTGACGTCACGCGTCGTGGTTGACCACTGGAAGTTGCTGTTGAACTTGATCCCGTACGGCGGATCGAAATAGATGCACTGCACCTTGCCCCGAAGGCCCTCGCGCTCGGCGAGTGAAGCCATTACCTGCAGGCTGTCGCCGAGGATCATCCGGTTCGTCCAGTTCGAGTCGTGCTGGTAGAACTCGGTCTTCGCGTTCTCCGAGGGCAGGCCGTTGAAGTCGGCGAAGAGGTCGACCTGCTCGCTAACCGCGCCGTCGTTGCGCGCCCTCGCCTCGCGCATCCTGGCTGATTCGCGCTGCAGTTCGTCGACGAGCGCCTTTGGGTGCACCTTCTCCTGGATGTAGAGCGGCGGAGCGTGCACGACGAGGTTCGACCAGTCCTGCTCGTCCTTTCCGCGCCAGACGAGCTGCGGGTCGAGGTCGCGATTGCGACGCGCGTACTCGACGCGAACCGGACGCCTCTCGTCGTCTGCCATTACCGACTGGTATTCGGCGGTAGGGATGTTCCGGCGCTTCGCGTCCGCGTGCTTGATGGCCTCGATGGTCAGGCGCGTCTTGCCCGCGCTGCGGCTTCCTGTAGCCATTTCAGCAGGCCGTCTCTACGGTGGCGGCGGTGGGCATCGCCGCTTCGATCATCCGGTTAAATTCCACTTGCACCCGGCTCGCAAAGTCAGCCTGCATCTGCCAAACGTCGGTGAATTCTACGAAGGCCCAGCGACCGTGACTTTGCAGGTGGTTCACGCCCGGCACCCAGTACGTCAACATCGTCGACTTCTTCTCCTTGGCGTCTTCGCGCCGGTACCCCTTAATCTCGACGACCAGATGCAGAACATCGTCATCGCCGCGGCCGTCGTCAACGAGAACGATGAAGTCGGGTCGGTACATGCGGTTCTCGGACCCGAAGCGGTACGGCACCTCGAAGCCGAGGTTGTGGTTCTTGACGTACGCCGTTACGTGCGGATGCTGCTCCGCCACTCGGCAAAACTCGGCTTCCCAGTCACTGTCGAGTACGGCCCAATTCAGGTGACATCGCTCGGCGCTCGTCTCCCAGCGCAAAGTCTTCGACGTGACAAAGGAGACGTGAGCCGTGCTTCCCGTCGGGTTGTACGGATCGAGCACGGCATAAATTGGGCGTTCCGTTCCGAGCGCCGTGCGCGTCACGGCGTCGGTGATCCGACTTGCCGCCATGTCGGCAAGCGTCTTGTATTTCAGTTGTGCCGGGTACGTTCCGCCCTTGCAGACTAGGCACTCGTCGAGCCACTTTCGCACGACCCGCTTTAGTTGTCCGAACAGATGCAATTGCGGCTCGCCGTTAGCGTCACGCCAGCGGGTGAGCAGCAGATGCGATGTCAACTCGTAGACAACCTGTGCAGTTCGAACGCCACCGGTGTGCACGAGGTTCAGGTCAACCGTCTCGCCGATGATGCCCGCCTGCCGCGTCTCGGTAGCGCCGACAAGATCCGGCGTGAGTTCCAACACCGAATCCTCGTTGAACTGCGCTTCCAGCCTTTCCGTCGGCAATTCGGCGCGATACCCGCGCACGCGGGGGAAGCGGATCTCAAATGCGTCGCGATCGGGACGAACGGCGCGAACATGAACGGTCTCGCGCGGCGGCTGCGGCGGCGCGACTACCGGCTTGGCGGTGAAGTCGAACGGAATTCCCAGCACGTCCGCGTACTCGACATTGAATCGCCCGTCCTCGTTCAAGTCATACGACTGCCGCCGCAACGCACGGCCGATCACCTGCTCACACAGAAGTTGCGTTCCGAACGCGCGCACGCCGAGCACGTGCGTTACGGTGTTCGCGTCCCATCCCTCCGTAAGCATCGAAACCGAGACGACGCAGCGAATCGGTTCACCCAGACGCCCGGGCTTTCCGACGGTGTTCATCACCTCGCGCAGCAGATCCTGGTCGGTGAGCTTCGCCGCCGCCTGCAAGTCGCCAGTGCGCTCGATGATCTCGCGCCGGAAGCGCTCGATCTCGTCGGCAGCCATCGCTCGGAAGTTCTAGTCGAGTGCTTCACCGCTTTCGAGTTGCTCGCTGTCGATGAGTAGCGTCCGCGGTCGGGCGAGTGCGTTGCCGTGCTCATCGTGGTTGCGAAAGAGCGGCAACCGGCCAGGAACGAGGCGATTGCTTCCATCTGGCTGCGTCTGCTCGAAGCCCGCGATGTAGTCGTGCACGAGCTTCGAGGTCGACGTGTTGTTGCAGACCACGATGAAGCACGGTGGCACCTTGATGTTTGCCTCGGACCACAGCTCGTAGGTCTTCGCGTAATGCCCGTAGAGCGCTTCGAGCGCCGTCTGCAACTGCGGAGGAAGATCAAGCGGGTTGAGTCCTTCTGCTTTGCCGCGCCCCTTCTTGGGCATGCGCGCCCGGATGTGCTCCCACAAGTTGCGGAACATCGGCATCTCCGCCGCCCCCGGAAGGTTGTCGGCCACCGGCACTCGCGGCAGCTTGACGATCCCGCACTCGATCGCGTCCATCAGCGAAAAATCGCTCATCGTCCACGGAAAGAGCGTGCCTTCCGCATAGCCTGAGCCGCGCAGGAAGAAGGGCGTGGCCGAAAGATCGAGCACACGCAGGAGGCCGAGCTTGCGTTGCACGGCTTCGAGCCCGGAGATCCAGACGCGTGCGGCTTCGCGGTTCTTCTCGGCTTCCTTACGGTCGTCGCCGGTGCCGTCGTCCTCGACGGCGTCGGGCTTCTCGCGGTAGCAGTGATGCGCCTCGTCATTGAGCACGAGTACGTTGCGTAGCCCCATCAGCGCGGGCATTACTCGCTGGAGCATCTGCCCTTCGCTTTCGAGCGTGTCGGGTGCTTCGCCCGTTCGCCCCTGCAGCAGCAGGCGTCCCCCCTTCGAAATCTCGACGCGTTCGCGCAGCTTGAACGCGTGATAATTGGTGATGACGATCTTCGCGCGTTCGAGATCGGCGAGCAGGTCGGCGGGTACGAGTTCTCGCGACGCGTAATAGCTGTCGGGATCATTTGGCTGCAGCACGCGTAGCCGATCGCGGATCGTGAGTCCGGGCGCGACGAGGAGAAAGCCGCGCGTAAATCGCGGGCTGCTCGGCCGGCGCACCGCATTCACCGTCTGCCAGGCGATCAGCATCGCCATGACTGTCGTCTTGCCTGCCCCGGTCGCCAGCTTCAGCGCGATGCGTGAAAGCCCCGGGTTCGCTTCGTCGTTCGCATTCTTGAGATGTTCGAGAAAGCGCTCCGCGTTCTTGCCGAGTTTCGGTGCAACCTCGGTAAGCCAGATCGCGGTTTCCACCGCCTCGACCTGGCAGAAGAACGGCTGCACGCTGGAAAACGGGTGGCTGCGCCAGTGCTGCAGCAGGCGCGCGGTTTCGGGAGTGACTTTCCAGTCACCCGGGTTCTTCAGCGCGCGCCACTTATCGACCTCGGCCCGCACGCCGTTGATGACCGCCGAGTGGTACTGCTGAGCCTGCGTGGAAAGCCCTTCGTCGAACAGCAATGCTGCCTGCTTCGCGGCCCCCTTTTGCATTTTCGGCTTCGGGATGGGCGTGACGAACTCGGCTCGACGACGGGTATCGAGGATACGCTGCGTCGGCTGCCCAGAGTCGTCTAGTTCCCAATGACGCTGCGGATACTCGTATGGCGAATTGAGAATCGGCCGTTCGAAGAACTGATCTGTCATCACTTGTCCAAGACGGGCCGCTTCCCAGTTCGTCCATTAATCGCGAACGACGTAGGCGTTCCGGCCCACGGCGCTTTTCTACCCCGCCACAGGCCGCCCGGCACGCAGAGCATAGCCCAGCCGACAATCTCGTTCCAGCGTGATGACCGTGAACAAATGCATAGAAGGAACGAAGGAGTCAGGCAATTAGTGCTGGCCGGCGACGCTAGCAAATGACTGCGACCAGAGAAAATCTTGTGAAAAATTTTTCGATCCCAACGCTCGCATGGACCCTCCCTCCCGGCCTCGCTGAAACGCATCCCCACTTCGGGATTCGGTTTCAGCCTCGGAGAGGAGTCTCTTTGCCCGCGTGACGCCGTTCGATTCTTGACGGCCTGATTCTTCCCCCTGGCGAGCGGCGCAAACACCCCGCCGCTCGATCGCGCTCGCCCTTGTGCCTGTTGCCCATTGCGGTCATCCCGACCCGCGGCAGGCGCAAGGAGCTTCTGCGATGTTCGTCACCGGCTTCGTCATCTTTCTCTCCACCGTCCTGCTGCTCGTTAAGCTGCCCCGGCGCTGGATGCTGCGGCTGCTGCATTACGATCTGACTATCGACCTCGTCGTCTCGGCGATTGTGCTGGCGATCCACTGGGGTTCTTTCCCGGGCGTCATCGCTGCGACCTTCGCTGGCCTGCTCACGAGCCTCGCAACGAGTGGTGCCAAGCGCGCCTTCGGCCACGTGCACGCCGGGCGGTACTACCCCGGCTGGATCGCGCTCGACGTGAAGGGCCTGCGGTGAGCACGCTGCTCGCCCTGCTGTTCCAGCTCGTCTACTACGCGGCCGGGCTCGCATTCCTGTGGTCGCTCCCGCGCATCTGCGGGCGCCGACGTCGCCCGCGCCGCTAGGCCCTAGCACTTTCCCAATCCCTCCGCTTCCTTCCGCGCGGCTTCGCGCGGCGGGTGCTTCTCCTATGGAGATTCCTAATGAACGGCCTCTACGAGTCGGTCACGCGGCGCATCGTCGATGCGCTCGCGGCCGGCACACCACCTTGGATTCGTCCGTGGACAACCGACGCCGCCGATTCCTATCCGGCGAACCTCGCCACCGGCCGCTCGTACCGCGGCATCAACGTCCTACTACTGAACCTGCAGGCCAAAGCCTGCGGCTATCCCGTGAACCGCTGGATGACCTACCGGCAGGCGCTCGCCGTCGGTGCTCAGGTGCGTCGCGGCGAAGTCGGCACGCCGATCACGCTCTTCAAGATGAAGGAGGTGCGCGCCGAAGGCGAATCGAGTGGCGAAGAGAACGCGCCGCGTGTCGTGCCGTTCCTGCGCACCATCGTCGTCTTCAACGCTGCGCAGATCGAAGGCGTCCCCGAGCAGCTGCTGCCCAACGAGCCGCCACGGCCCGACTGGGCACCGCAGGCTGCAGCCGAGCAGCTGCTCGATTCCGCCGACGTCGTGATCGAGCACGGCGGCTCGCGCGCGTACTACACGCCTGCACAGGACCGTATCCAGATGCCGCCGCGCTCGGCGTTTGCCGAGGGCGACGCCTACTACGCGACGGCGCTGCACGAGTTGACCCGCTGGACTGGGCACCCGAGCCGCTGTAATCGGCCACTGCTGCCGCGACAGGCGATCGAGGCGTATGCCTTCGAGGAGCTGGTGGCCGAGATGGGTGCCGCGTTCCTGTGTGCGCACTGCGGCCTGCCGGGGCGCTTGGAGCACGCGAGCTACATCGAGAGCTGGCTGCGCGCGCTGCGCCAGGACAAGCGGCTCATCTTCACCGCGGCGAGCAAGGCGCAAGCCGCAGCCGACTTCGTGCTCACGCTCGCTGGCTACCACCCCCACGCCGAGACGAACGTCGTGAGGGAGGCGGCATGAACGCGACCCGACATCCGATTGTCGCCTCCGCCTTGGAGCTGCTTGCCGAGGAGGTGCGTGCGACCGATGCGCTTTCCTCGCCCGCCGCGGTGCGCGACTACCTGCGCCTAGCGCTTGCCGATCGGGAGCACGAAATCTTCGCCGTGGTGTTCCTCGATTCCCAGAACCGGGTGATCGAGATCGTCGAGCTGTTTCGCGGGACTCTCACGCAAACGGCGGTCTATCCGCGTGAGGTGGTGATCGAGTCGCTCAAGCGGAACGCCGCGGCGGTGATCCTCTGCCACAACCATCCGAGCGGCATGCCCGAGCCTTCGGCCGCCGATCGGCTGCTCACGCAGTCGCTCAAGAACGCGCTCGCGCTCGTCGACGTGCAGGTGCTCGACCACTTCATCGTCACCCGCAGCCAGATCGTGAGCTTCGCCGAGATGGGCCTGCTCTAGCTGCACCCACCCCGGCTGCCATGCGGCAGTCCGCATCCACCCGCGCCCGGTCGAACCGTTGTGTTCGCCGGGCGCTTTTCGTTTCCGAAGGAGATGCACGATGTCCGAGAACTACTTCACCCGCTTGAGCAAGATCAACGTCAACGAGCACGTCGAGAAGAAGGGCCAGTTCACCTACCTGTCCTGGCCGTTCGCCGTGGCGCAATTGCGCCAGGCCGATCCGAATGCGACGTGGGAGGTGCGCCGCTTCGACGGCCTTCCATTCTTACGATCCGAGACCGGCTACTTCGTCGAGGTCGCGGTGACGGTGCAGGGCGTGATGCTCTCGCAGATCCATCCAGTGCTCGATGGCAAGAACCGGCCGATCGCCGAGCCGACGTGCTTTGACATTAACGCGTCGATCCAGCGTGCGTTGGTCAAGGCGATCGCGTTGCACGGGTTAGGTCTGTACATCTACGCCGGTGAGGATCTGCCCGAAGGCGAGGAGGCGGCACCGGCAAAACGGGCAGAACCGGTAGAACCACGCGCGCCGAAGGCGACCGTGACGCCGATGTCGAAGACGACGAAGGCGAGCGCCGCGCAGGTCCGCTACATCCAGCGCCTGCTGCAGGACACGGGCGGCGATCTCGAGCACCTGCTCGAATACTTCGGCGTGGAGCAGCTCGAAGAGCTGACCTCGCAAGCCGCGAGCCGCGCGATCCGGTCGCTTGAGCAGAAGCGGAGGGCTGCGTGATGGCGCGCATCGTCAAGCTCATGCAAGGCAGCCCCGAGTGGCACGCGCATCGCCTGGCGCACCGCAATGCCTCCGAGACGCCGGCCGTGCTCGGCTTTTCGCCGTACACGACACCGTTTCAGCTGTGGGAGCAGCGCACTCGGCGTGCGCAGGTGGAGCTGACCGCCGCGATGGCGCACGGCACCGCCACGGAGCCGGCGGCGCGCGTGATGTACGAGACGCTCACCGGCAACGTGATGCAACCGCTCGTTCTCGTGGACGGTGAATACTCGGCGAGCCTCGACGGCATCACGCTCGACGGCGATCTCATCCTCGAGATCAAGTGCCCGAAGGCGAAGGATTCGGCGCTGCTCAAGGAGGCGCGCGCTGGGCGCGTTCCGGTGCACGTGTACTGGCAGGTGCAGCACCAGATGCTCGTGAGCGGAGCGAAGCTCGCCCACGTCTACGTCTACGACGGCAAGACGGGCATCCTCATCGAGCAGCGCGCCGAGCGCGAGTGCTGGAACACGATTCGGCAGGGCTGGGATGCGTTCGTCGAGTGCCTGCGCACCGACACCCCGCCCGCACTTGCCGAGCGCGATACACGCGAGCGTGACGATCCGGCGTGGGAGCATGCGGCGCGCGACTACACGGAGCTGAAGACGATGGCCGAGTCGGTCGCCGAGGAGCTGGATGCGGCGAAGGCGCGGCTTGTAGCGCTCACCGAGCACACGAGCGAGCGCGGATTCGGTGTCACCGTGAGCCGGTACCTGAAGGCCGGCAGCGTCGATTATAAGCGCGTGCCGCAACTCGACGGCGTGGACCTGGAGCCGTACCGTGGTGCGGCAAGGGAGGAGGTGCGAGTGACGGTGGCGAAGTAACGCCGCGCCGGGTGTTCCGCTGGTGTCCCATGGGGACACTGGCGGGGTACCTCAACGCGGCTTCTCGGCGATCTGGGCAGTAACGACTGATGCGCCCCACCGCACGCGAAGGCGATTGCTGGCGCGGCAACCGGAGGCACAAAAACGACGGCGGCTAGCCGGGTCAGTGAAAAGTAGTTTCACCCCTTTCTCTCTCTGTTTCTAACTAAAGATTTTTTCTTTTTTGTTTTCCCCTTCTTCCCTTCACTAATCACTAACATCACTAACCAAACAAAGATTCTCAGAGGGGAGAGGTGGTTAGTTAAATTAGTGACAGCGGCCAGAAGCGAGCGCCCGGTGAACCGCAAGCAACAACGGCCCGCGCGGTGGGGCGCCGTTTCTGAGTTTTTCACTAGCCGGACTAACCACGATGGATGGCTCGTCGGTCAGCTTGTCGGTAGGGGCCGAGCACGTCGTCGTCATCGTTTCTTGTGCCGTTCGGCAGCAACGAGAGCGCGGGCTGCTTTCTCACGAGTCGCCGCAGATAGCTCGGAACGCCCGTAGATGATCTTGCGGCCCGTCGCGAACTTCCACCCCGGATTCGAGGGAGCGGCGGGGTTCGGCACGCTCGTGTAGTCCACCTCCGCCAGACGGTGGGAGAGCGTGCGCCTGACCTTGCGATCGTTGAGCGTGTCGAGCAGATCCGACAGCACCACCCCGCCGTCAGCACCGCTCGCGGCATCACGCAGCATGTCCAGCGTGAGGGCGGCCGGCTTACCGAGCGCGTCGATCGCGTCGAGCCATTCCGTCTTCACCGGGTCTTCGGTCGCACCGGCGAGCGCCCAGAACGCCTGGGTCTTGGGAGGTGGTGCCTTCGGGTTGAACCTCGCAATGTCCTCCCGCTGCAGATATGCGACGACGTGCTCTGTGCCGCCGTTGTCGAGCCATGCGTTGAACTTGCCCCATTCGGCGGGCGACCAATCCGCGCTCTTCGCGGGCGACCATGCGACGAAGTGCCTCTCGTCGTCCGTCGGGAAGAACAAGGAGCCCGTCCGGTGGTTCGTCGTGAACACAACCCCGCACACGTTCCGGACGAAGTAGGGCTTCGTGTGCTTCTCGTTGATGCGGATCACGTCGGGCGGTGCGGCGATGATCGTCTTCGAGCGCTCGTAAAAATGCTTGCGATCGATCTGCCCACCGCCCTCCGCGCTGCGGGCTTCGTTGACCCGGAGCAATGCACACTTCGCCCATTCGGTGAATCCACTGACGAGCTGCGCCTGCTCGGCATCCCGCACGTTCGCCGCGCCGACGCCCGCGATCACCGGCTGCAGCAGCGTGTCCTTCCCGATCCGGGTTTCGCCGCCTAGCACGATCGCGTGGTTGACCTTCTCGCCTGGGCGTTGGATCCGATGGGCGAACCACATCAGCAAGTGCGGCCAGTCGTCCGGGTACAACCGTTTGAGCAGATCGAGCCACGGCTTGGCTTTCCTGTGATCACCGGGCGCGACGACGGACGGGCGGTACTGGTTGAACACCCTCAGCGATGGGTCGTGCACCCACATACCTTCTTCGTCGATCGCCTTCCCGACGATCAGTTGCGGCTCCGCCGGATCCCACGTTATCCCGTGCACGGGACGGTGCGCGCGCAGCCACGCGGACGGTTTGGTGCCGCCCGTTCCGCCGACGCACGCTGCGTCGACGCCCACCGTCGTCCACAGCGCGCCAGTCGGCGCATGGATGAACTTCTCCGAGGGCAAATGCGCGTAGAAGGCCGTCGCCGGTTGCACCGTCGCCGCGCGCTCCTGCTCCTCCGCCTGCGTGCGTGCGAGCGCTGCCTCGCGTGCTGCCTTGAGCTGCGCGGCTGCCGGCGCACTGGGCTTCGCTGCGGCTGCGATGGCTTGCGCTGCTTCGGCCTTGGCTTGTTTTGCGGTCGTCTTCGACATCACGCAGCCCTCCTCTTCAAGCCGCGTCGCGCAGGCTTGGGTTTCAGCCGCGCTGTCAGCTCAGCAGTGAGCCGCTCCTGTTCCTGCGCCGCGAGGTGCCCCTCGACCTCTTCGAGAAATCGATAGAGATCGCGCACGCCCCGCCCTTCGCAATGCCCGTGATGGCATCGGAATCCACCCGCCCAGTTGTTGGCTGCGCTCGGCTCGGCGATTGCGGTGCCGGTATCGATACCGCCGGAGTGCGTATGGACCCACGGGCAGGTCACGTCGTACCAGCCTCCGGACAGCGGCGCTTTGTAGAGCCCTGCCGCCTCCACCCGGCCGACGAGATCCTCCAGCACGTCCGGTCGCTTCGGCGGGCGACCAAGGCGTGGTGCAGGGTCCGGCGTGAGATCGAGGCCGAATGCCGCACCGATCTCGTCGGCGGTATAGGCCAACCCTGCGTTGATCGCGGCGACGCGATGTCGCCACGGTCCGGATGCGCGCGGCTTGTTGTTCGTGCCGACCGGAAGCCGACCGTATCGGGTCACGCCGCGCATGCCTGGATCAGTGCCGTCGCTCGTGAGCCCCGCCTTGATCATGCGGTCGACGAGTCGCTCGCCCAGCGCACGGTCTGTGATCGGCGGATCGAGCCTGTACCAATACTGCCGGTTGCCGGGCGAGGTCTCGATCGCAACCGTCGGCTTGAGACGAATCTTGCGCGGGTTGACCTTGGCGCTCGCGCCGGTGCCGACGTCGTCGATCAGAACCGCATGCATCGCAGCGAACTGCACCTTGCGTCGCCGGCGCTTGCCGATTTCATCGGGCAAGAACGAGGAGACAGCAATGAAATTGTTCGTGGACGCATCGTCCGGAATCGCATGGACGCTCGTCACCGGTCGGCCCGCCCACGCGTAGCGCCCCGCCTCGGCGGGAGGCAAGCGAAACGATGTGACCCACGGCCGGGCGTCCGGGTGCGGGAGCGCGGCGAAGAACAACTCGACGAATCCCAAGTTCGCAAGCTTCGCCATCACGCACCTCCTTCGACGGCCGGAGCGAGGTCGATCGCCAGACGGCGCGCAGCGGGAGCATGGTGGGCAAGATCGTCGAGCAGGAAGCGCGGATACGTAACCCCAGCGAGTCGACGGTGTTCATCGCGCTCCTTCAGTTCGCTCTTGCCGACGCCGTGATCCCACGCCTTGCCGATTTCGTAGAGCGCACGACCAGCGGCAGCGACGATGCCGATCGCGCTGCAGACTGCGCACAGAAGGATGGCTGAGGATGAGCCCGGTGTAGTCGTCGGTCGGCTCATGCGTCCTCCGCTTCAGAGAGCCAGCGCTCCAACTCCGCGTGGCGGATCAGAGTGCGTCGACCGATCCGCGTTACCTTGAGTCGGCCGGCTGCGATTTCCTCATAGACCTTCGTGCGCCCGCAGCCCGATATCCGACACACATTCGTGATCGTGTACGCCAGGGGGGTGACAGGTGGAGGTGCCGCAGCAGCGGCAGATCGTGTAGTAGCCATTCGGATCTCCGGACACGTAGCAATCACGGCGGCTCAGAGAGAACAGCCGCGAAAAAGCAAGTGTCAGGTCGGTTTCCGGCTACTTCGGAGACATTAAATCGGTCGCTCTCGCACGAGGTCGATCAGCCAGCGCGGGCAAGTACCGTCGATCCCTTCGGCGCGCAGAAAGGGCAGGAGCTGTGCGTAAGACCATTCGGATTCGAGCACAGCGCGCACGTCATCGGGGGAGCCGGAGATGCGCCGCTCGTACTCAACGAGATCTGGAGTTGTCGAGGCGATGAACTCTGCAGTCGAGCGGAACGAGGAAGCGAGGCGCACATACCGCTGCGCAGCCTTCTTCACGCTGCTCGACGATATGCGCATCTCCGCAGCCACGAGCCGGATCGCCTTGGCCTGCGTCCCGCGCCCCGGTCCGAGGCGCAGTTCGTGCTGGAATACACGCCACGCAATGCGCGCCGCCGGCAGCGTCAGCGGGTTTTTCACGCGCGGACGCCCGCGTGGCTTGCCGGTAGGCTTTGTCACGCCGCGCTCCCGAGAATTGTCTCGATCCGCTCGCCAAGCACCCGCCACGCCTCGCGCTTCTCGTCGGCGTAGTCGTGAACTTGGTAGACACGCCGAAGCACGTTGCCCTCGACGTGGTTCAAACAGCGGTCGACAATCAGCGGCGTGACGCCGAGCGCCTGCATCATCGTGGCCCCGGTGCGCCGCAGGTCGTGCGCCGTCCAGCGGCCACCAGCCAGCACCAGACCCGCCGTCTGCGGCGATCGATGTTTCATGGGTTTGCGGCCGGCGAGCGCAGCCTGTCGGTCAGCGATCTGCTTGCCGAACGACTTCGGACAGACGTGCCCTTCCCTATTCTTCGCAGGCAACACCCATTCGCTATTGTCGGCCTCCTGCTTCAGAACACGGAACTGCTGAAGGGGGAAGTCGGCCAGATAGACCATGTGCGCCTTTGCGTTCTTGCTGTTCTTCGGCGGGACGAGCCAGGTACGCGCGTCCAGGTCGACGTGCTTCCAATGCGCACGAGCGATCTCGCCGATGCGGCAGGTCGTCGACAGCATGATCCAGAGCGCCGCCTCGCTCGATGCAGGCAGCGGGCGCGGCGCTTTGCGCTTGTCCGGCGCCTTCTCGTAGTCCGCACTCGCCTTCGCGAGCTTGTCACGCAACTCCTTC
>JACDJB010000969.1_pt1 | contig 24797 bp, 18 predicted proteins | sample 7454121 | NCBI WGS metagenome assembly JACDJB01 (sample SAMN14253290, study PRJNA609438) | sludge metagenome | isolation source: sludge after 25d culture with pyrite | collected 2018-12-20
TAAACATGGAAAGTAAAGGCTTTACGGTAGCTGTTTACAACCGTACCGTGGAGAAAGTGGATAAGTTTGTAAACGGACGTGGTGCCGGCAAAAATTTCATTGGTGCTCATTCCATTAAAGATTTATGTGACTCATTGGAAAAACCACGTAAAGTGATGATGTTGGTGAAAGCCGGCAAGGCGGTGGATGATTTTATCGAACAACTGCTTCCGCATCTGGAAGAAGGTGATATTATTATCGATGGTGGTAATACGCATTTCCCTGATACAGTGCGCCGTGCTAAGTATGTTGAAAGTAAAGGTTTACTGTATATCGGAACTGGTGTTTCGGGAGGAGAAGAAGGCGCTTTGTTAGGTCCGTCAATCATGCCTGGTGGTTCGCCTGCTGCATGGCCTGCTGTAAAAGATATTTTCCAGGCTATTTCTGCCAAAGTAGAAGGTAATGTTCCCTGCTGTGATTGGGTAGGCGAAGGTGGCGCAGGTCATTTTGTGAAAATGGTACATAATGGTATTGAATATGGCGACATGCAAATCATCAATGAAGCATATCAGGTAATGAAAGACTTGTTGGGTATGAGTGCTGATGAAATGCATGAAGTGTTCAAAGAATGGAATAAAGGTGATCTTGATTCTTACTTGATTGAAATTACACGTGACATTTTAGCAGTAAAAGATGAAGACGGTGAGCCTCTGGTTGAAAAAATCCTGGATACCGCCGGACAAAAAGGTACCGGGAAATGGACGGGTGTAACTGCCCTTGATTTGGGTATTCCTTTGACACTCATCGGGGAATCGGTTTTTGCTCGTTGCTTGTCTGCTCAAAAAGATATCCGTGTGAAAGCATCGAAAGTAATCAGTGGTCCAAAAGTAAACTTTACCGGAGAGAAGGTTCAGTTGATTGCTGACTTAAAAGATGCTTTGTTTGGAGCTAAGATTATTTCTTATGCACAGGGCTATAACCTGATGATGGAGGCTGCGAAGGAGTATGGTTGGAATTTGAATTATGGGGGTATCGCGTTGATGTGGCGTGGTGGTTGTATCATCCGCTCCGTATTCTTGGGTGACATCAAAAAAGCATTCGATAAAAATCCGACGCTTGAGAACTTATTGCTCGATCCGTATTTCAAAGATATTGTGGAAAAGGCTCAGGCTGGCTGGCGTCGCGTTTGTGCGGCTGCTCTCACCAACGGTATCCCTGTTCCGGCACTGACTTCAGCACTTTGTTATTTCGACGGTTTCCGCAGTGAGAGATTACCTGCTAACTTGTTGCAGGCTCAGCGTGATTATTTCGGAGCACATACCTACGAACGCGTAGATAAACCAAGAGGCGAATTTTTCCATACCAACTGGACGGGTAGAGGAGGAGAAACGGCTTCTACGACTTATGTAGTGTAGGGCTTATAATTAAATGATTTACCATTTGCAATTTTTTGGGGTGGTAAATGTTTCAGACTAAAAAAGGGCTGATTCGGTTTATTCCTGATCAGCCCTTTTTAATTATCCAATTATTACATCAAGTATGTTTGTCCGGCAACTTTAATACTGCTCCTGTTCATTCGGAAAATCACCCGATTTCACATCATCCACATAATGTTTGATAGCGTTATCCATTACTGCTTCCAGATTGGCGTATCTTCTGAGGAAACGTGGAGAGAAATCATTATTCAGTCCCAACATATCATGAATAACTAACACCTGACCATCCACACCGCCACCGGCTCCAATTCCAATTACCGGGATCGTCAGTTCAGAAGCTATCTGTTTGGCTAATTTGGCAGGTATTTTTTCCAGAACAAGTGCGAAACAGCCGGTGTCTTCCAATAGGTGAGCATCACGAATCAATTTCTCAGCTTCTTCTTCCTCCTGTGCTCTTACTGCATACGTTCCATATTTGTTGATAGACTGAGGCATCAGCCCCAAATGTCCCATAACCGGAATACCTGCGCTAAGAACACGTTTAATGGATTCGATGACTTCTTCACCACCTTCCATTTTGAGACAATCGCCATGAGTCTCTTTCATGATGCGTATCGCCGACGTAATGGCTTCACGTGAATTTCCCTGATAAGTTCCGAAAGGCATATCAACCACTACAAGTGCCCGTTTTACACCACGAACAACCGACTTGGCCAGGAATATCATTTGATCCAGGGTAATAGGTAAAGTAGTGACATTTCCGCACATTACATTGGAAGCTGAATCACCTACCAGAATTGCATCAACTCCGGCACGGTCTACAATGCTTCCCATGGTGTAATCATAAGCTGTTAACATACTTATTTTCTCACCTCTTTTTTTCATTTCAATTAATCGCTGGGTCGTGACCCTGCGCACATTTTCGAAGTGTATCGACATAACTTAAGTTTTGAATGAGGCTGCAAAGATATAGAATTAATTTTTTAAATCAATCATACAATTTTTTACAGACATATACGTTTCATTTTAGATATGAATATAACCAAATGAATTTTGAACTTTTTCTGCAAAGTTAGTTGTTATTTGTAAAATAAATGATTTACCTTTGCACCCACTTTTATGATACGTTGCGTATGAAAAAACAAGACCCTGATTTACTAGATAACGCTGTTCTTTCCGGATTTGTTTCGATGAAGTATCTTCCAAGGTGGATTGTCCTCTCAATGGATGTAATACTTAGTATTATCGCTTTCTTAATCGCTGTTTATGTTGCTGGTAAAATAAAAATTGAACCTTCGGCATCGGTTTCGTTAAATCAGATACAGCGGATGATTGTTCTCGTTTCTTTTCAGGTTGTTCTTTTCGGGCTATTCCATACTTATTCAGGTGTACTGCGTTATGCTAGTTTTGTAGACGTTACCAAAATATTCTTTGCTATTGTACTTAATGTTTTTGTTATTGGTTTAATTAATCTGGTAATGACCTCGCTCTCAAAAGGGGTGTTGATTTTTTATACAGAATTGATTGTTTATGGAGTACTGTCATTTCTGTTCTTATTACTGATCAGGTTAATTGTCAAAACAGCTTATGATTACTTTACGCAACGTGGAGATTATATTACTCCGGTAATGATTTACGGAACCAAATCCGCCGCTATCGGAATCGCAAAAATGCTCATGTCTGAGCAGGTAGGTTCAAAATATAAACTGGTTGGATTTATCGATGATGATAAAAATGCCAGCGAGAAAATGATTATGGGGGTTAAAGTTTATCACCTGAATGATGATACGCTCAAAAAAATTATTGTAAAAAAATGTAAGTCCATTATTATTTCTCCGGTTAAACTGAATCAGGTAAATACTTCCAATGTGTTAGAGAAATTTATAGATAATAATCTCACCATTCTATCTCTTCCTCCGATGAATATCTGGAAGAATGATATACCCAGTATTGGAGAAATCCGTTCAATTCCCATTGAAAACTTGCTTGAACGCCCTCAAATCAACATTTCGACTGATAATATAGCTTCGCAATTGAAAGATAAAGTAGTGTTGGTTACCGGTGCTGCGGGATCTATAGGAAGTGAAATTGCTCTTCAGGTGCTTAAATATGACACTAAATTGGTTGTATTGCTTGACCATGCGGAATCTCAAATGCATGACCTGAAGCTGGATTTGCAGGAAAAATATGAAGATAAGAATGTTACGGTATTTCTGGGCGATGTGCGTAACCGGGATAGAATGGAGTATATGATGGATTTATACCGGCCGGATATCATTTATCATGCGGCTGCCTATAAACATGTACCCATGATGGAAGATTATCCGGTTGAAAGCGTGCAGGTAAATGTGCTTGGAACCAAAATTCTTGCAGATTTGGCTGTTAAATACCGGGTGGAACGTTTTGTGATGGTCTCTACCGATAAAGCGGTGAATCCTACGAATGTGATGGGTGCTTCCAAACGCATTGCTGAGATTTATGTACAGTCGCTTTTCAGAAAATTGCATGCGACCATGAACGGAACCACCACCAAATTTATTACCACCCGTTTCGGTAATGTGTTGGGTTCAAGTGGTTCTGTGATTCCGTATTTCAAAAAACAGATTGAACACGGAGGCCCGGTAACAGTAACACATCCGGAAATAATCCGGTATTTTATGACTATTCCAGAGGCTTGTATGTTAGTTATGGAAGCAGGTTCGATGGGGAATGGCGGTGAAATTTATATTTTTGATATGGGTAAGCCGGTGAAAATTGTTGACTTAGCACGTAAAATGATCCGGTTGGCCGGTTTCGTGCCGGAAGAAGATATTAAAATTGTATTTACCGGTCTTCGTCCGGGAGAAAAGTTATTCGAAGAGTTGTTGAATAAAAAAGAATACACACAAAATACCCATCATCCCAAAATCATGATTGCCAATGTGCAACAATATGATTATGACAAGGTTTCGGTATTGATTGATAAACTGATAAACTACAGTAAACTTTGCAAAGATTATCTGACTGTAGCAACGATGAAAAAAATTGTACCAGAATTCAAAAGTAAGAATTCTCAATATGAGCGCTTAGATATATGATTTCCATAGAACAATTGCGGGTTGAATTTGGTGGTTCTCCACTATTCGATGATATAGGATTTCTTATTAATCCAAAAGACAGAATTGCCCTCGTCGGAAAAAACGGCGCGGGCAAAACTACTTTATTAAAGCTGATATCCGGGAAGATGTTACCAACCAAAGGACGTATCGTACTTCCCAAAGATCTCACTATCGGTTACCTGCCTCAGCACATGATTCACAACGAAGGTACTACTGTGATGCAGGAAACCGAAAAAGCTTTTGAACATATTAAAGAGCTTAAACAGGATATCGATCGCATGGGGACTGAATTAGCTACCAGAACCGATTATGACAGTGAAGATTATCATCGCATCATTGAAAAACTGTCTCATACGCAGGAGTATCTTCAAATAGTTGATGGTGGTAATTATCAGGCAGAAATAGAAAAAACGCTGGTAGGACTCGGTTTCGACCGTGCCGATTTCAATCGTCAGTGCGCTGAATTCAGTGGAGGATGGCGGATGCGTATCGAACTGGCAAAGATTATTCTGCAACGACCGGATTTGCTGTTGCTCGATGAGCCTACAAATCACCTGGATATAGAGTCTATTCAATGGCTCGAAAGTTTCCTGATCGGTTCAGGAAGCGCGGTGGTGCTGGTTTCGCACGACAGGGCTTTTATCGATGCAGTAACCACTAGAACCATTGAAATTTCGCTGGGCAAGATATACGACTACCAGGTGAATTATTCCAAATATGTGGAATTGAGAAAAGAAAGGCATGAGCAACAGGTCAGGGCCTACGAAAACCAACAGAAGATGATCCGGGACACGGAAGAATTTATCGAACGTTTTCGATACAAGGCTACCAAATCGGTACAGGTACAGTCGCGTATCAAACAACTGGAAAAACTGGAACGTCTTGAAGTTGATCAGGAAGATAATTCCCGGCTTCACCTGAAATTTCCTCCGGCTCCGCATTCCGGTATCATCCCCGTAGAAATTGAACATCTCTCGAAAGCTTACGGAGATCATTTGGTGCTTGATAATATCGATATGATAATCAACAGGGGAGAAAAAGTGGCTTTTGTCGGAAAGAACGGTGAAGGGAAAAGTACGCTGGTAAAATGTATCATGGACGAAATTTCTTTCTCTGGTAAACTAAAATTAGGTCACCAGGTGAGAATTGGCTATTTTGCCCAAAATCAGGCCTCATTGCTCGATGAAAACCTGACCGTTTTTCAAACCATCGACAATGTAGCGGTAGGGGAGATCCGTACTAAAATAAGGGATATTCTCGGCGCATTTATGTTTGGCGGAGAAGCATCGGATAAGAAGGTCAAGGTGCTTTCAGGTGGTGAGCGTTCCCGGCTCGCGATGATTCGGCTGTTGCTGGAGCCTGTCAACCTGCTGATTCTCGATGAGCCGACCAATCACCTGGATATGCGTTCGAAAGATGTGCTGAAAGATGCTATCAAAGCTTTCAACGGTACTGCGATCATCGTTTCGCACGACCGTGAATTCCTCGATGGGTTGGTAACCAAAGTTTACGAATTCGGAAATAAAAAAGTAAGGGAGCATCTTGGTGGAATTTACGATTTCTTGCAGTATAAAAAGATGCAAAACTTACAGGAACTGGAAATCAGCACCCTTCTTCAGCAAAAAAAGGAAAATATTCAGGAGGAAAAAATAAGTTCAGAAAACAAATTGAACTACGAAGCGCGCAAGGAGTTGAGTAAAAAAATCAGAAAAGCTGAAAAAGAGGTAGCCGATGCCGAAATGCAAATTGCTGCTATTGAAACTGAACTTAAAGAAATGGAATCACAATTACAACAACCGGAAAAAGCTTCTGATGGTGAATTTGTAATGTTATTTCAGAAGAAGCAACGTGAACTGGAACAGAAGTTATACGAGTGGGAAATTTTAAGTGAAGCCTTAGAGGAACTAAAAAATAACTGATATGGCCGGAAAACTGATTCTTTTTCCCACTCAGCTGGGAGATACTGATTTTAACACGATATTGCCGGTGTATAACAACACCCTGATTTCAACAGTCAGGTATTTTATCGTCGAGGATGTGCGTACGGCACGCAGGTTCCTGAAGAAATGCGATCCGGCTATCAATATTGATGAACTTACCTTCTTCGTACTGAATAAGTATACATCTCCGGCTGATTTGCAGTCTTTTATCCAACCACTAAAGCAGGGGAGTGATGTGGGGCTGCTTTCGGAGGCGGGTTGTCCTGCCGTTGCCGATCCTGGGGCTGATGTGGTAGCAATGGCTCAATCAGCCAATATACAGGTTATTCCTCTGGTCGGACCTTCATCCATTTTATTGGCATTGATGGCTTCGGGTTTCAATGGACAAAGTTTTGCTTTCAACGGCTATTTACCGATTCAGGAAAATGAGAAGATAAAAATGCTCAAAATGCTCGAAAGAAGAATCTATGCTGAAAATCAGACCCAGATTTTCATCGAAACTCCTTACCGGAACATGAAAACGCTGGCTGATATCCTGTCTGTTTGTCAGCCGGAAACGAAATTGTGTATTGCAGCCGACATCACGTTGTCAACCGAATACATCAAAACCAAATCAGTTCAAGGCTGGAAAAACAATTTGCCTGATTTGAATAAACGTCCCTGTATTTTTATCCTGTATAAGTAAAAACTGCACAATGAATTTTAAAATGTGCAGTTTGTGGTATTTTATTTCTATATTTGCACCGTTGAAATTATAGAACTTATTAATGCATAAAGAAATTCATCTTCAATCACAGACACTTAAGTGTCTTATTGAAAATTCTGTAAAATCCTTTCCGGAAAATCCATCTATCTCATTTGTCGAAGGCCACCCTATTAGTTACGCACAATTAGGTAAAGAAATTGAAAAAATTGCTGACCTGCTGTATACGTATGGTTTGCAAAAAGGGGATAAAGTAGCGTTGTTTAGTCATAATATGCCCAACTGGGTTATTGCCTTCTTCGCCGTAGTTTCAAAAGGTCTTGTTATTGTTCCGATTCTGCCTGATTTTTCTGCTGATGAAACAAAGAATGTGCTTGAACATTCAGAATCGACAGTTTTATTCGTAAGCGAGCGTTTGTATTCGCGGGTTGAAAACCTGGCTATACCAACACTGAAAACCATCATCAAGCTGGATGATTTTTCTGTTATCAAAAGCGAAACCGAACCGGTTGATAAAAAAGCAGGTGATATTCAGGTTGATGAATCGGATATCGGGTCGATTATTTATACTTCCGGAACCACGGGACGTTCGAAAGGGGTGATGCTGGCTCATAAGAATATGACTTTCGTTGCGGCAACATCTTTCGCTGTTTTTCCTATCAATCATGAAGATGTTTTTCTTTCATTCCTTCCTTTGTCACATACTTATGAAAACGCAATAGGGATGTTGTACCCGATTATGTATGGTGCTTCCATTTTTTATCTGGAAAAACCACCTACAGCAGCGGCTTTGTTACCTGCTCTGGCAAAAATCCGTCCGACTATGATGTTGTCTGTTCCATTGATTATGGAAAAGATTTTTAAGGTGCAGGTACAGGGAAAATTTGCGAAAAATCATTTCACCCGGATGATATACAAAACAACTCTTTTCAGGATACTCATTCACCGGATTGCAGGTAAAAAACTATATCAGACATTTGGCGGAAGGCTAAAGTTTTTTGGTATAGGCGGCGCAAAATTAGATGGCCGTGTTGAACGCTTTCTGAAAGAAGCACGCATGCCTTATGCCATTGGTTATGGTTTGACAGAAACAGCGCCGTTGCTGGCCGGAGCCGCTCCGCATCAGACTAAACTGCATTCAACCGGCTTTGCAATCAGAGGGGTTGAACTGAAAATCCACGAACCCGACGAAAAAGGAATCGGTGAGATATGGGCCAAAGGTCCGAATGTGATGCAGGGTTATTACAAGAACCCGGAAGCTACAGCCGAAGTGCTGGTCGAGGACGGGTGGTTCAGAACCGGAGATTATGGTCGTATGGACAAGCATAAGCGGCTGTTTATCAAAGGCAGAATGAAAAATATGATTGTGAGCGCCAGCGGAGAGAATATCTATCCCGAGGATATTGAATCGGTTATCAATAATAATCAATATGTATTGGAATCTCTGGTAGTAGAAGAGGATGGTTATCTGGTTGCAAAAGTACTGCTCGATTTGGAGGCATTAGAAAAGCATTACGAAAATCTCAAGTCAATCATCGATGAAAAGAAACTTCAGTATCATGACTGGATGACACATTTCACCAAAGAAATAAACGAAAAGCTCAATAAATTTTCTCAGCTGAAAAGGGTGGATGTGATGCATGAACCTTTTGAGAAAACAGCTTCGCAGAAGATTAAGCGGTTTTTGTACACAAAAAAGAAAAAGTAAATCAGCTGTAAAATTGTAGCAAATGATAACAATTAATAACAATTAATAAAACGGCATATAAAATACGCACTGTTTGAGCCTTGAAAAAGCGAGTTTGTGGATTTTATATGCCGTTTTATTAATTGTTACTCCCGATGCCTGTCCATTTCTCTTTTAGCATCTTTCTCCTTGATCGACTGGCGTTTATCGTAGTTTTTCTTTCCCTTTGCCAGTCCGATTTCTAATTTTGCCAGCCCTTTGTCGTTGATGAACATGCGAATTGGTACAATGGTTAACCCTGTTTCACGGGTAGCGCGCGCCAGTTTATTTAGTTCTTTCTTATTTAATAATAACTTCCGGTCGCGCCGTACATCGTGGTTGTTATATGTGCCAAAGAAATAAGTAGCGATATGCATGTTTTTAACCCACATTTCATCGTTGATGAAGGTACAGTAAGTGTCGGTCAAAGAGGCCTTCCCGTCGCGTATAGATTTTATTTCCGTGCCGAAAAGCTGCAAACCGGCAGTGTACCGTTCGATAATTTCGTAATCAAAGGTTGCCCGCTTGTTTTTTATTAATATGTTGGATGAATGACGCATGATGTATAGTTCTGATAACCGGACACAAAAGTACGATTTTTTTTGCTATGAAAATTTACCTGCTCGTAAAATTGCTTTATCTTTGCTGTAGCAATAGTCGATTTATTAAAAGAATGACATTGAAACTTAAAAAATATGGCTTCTGAAATTAAGATAAATGTAGCTGGGCTTGTTTATAATCAAAGTGTAGTAGGTACCTACGGATTGGTGTTGGTCGAGGAAGATGGCAAAAGACGATTCTCGGTTATGATCGGTGAGCCTGAAGCCCAGTCGATAGCCCTGAAAATGAATAATAAAAAGTCACCGCGCCCACTGACCCATGATCTGATTCTGACGATTTTAAATGTTTTCGGAGCGAAACTTCAGAAAGTACTTATATACGACATGGTTAACGATGTTTTTTATTCTGAATTACACCTGATAAAAGGAGAGATGTCGATGGTGGTAGATGCACGTACATCAGATGCCATTGCTTTGGCAGTCAGATCTGATTGCGAGATTTACATTAAAGAAGAAATTATGGGCATTGTTGGTATGGAAGTGGAGACCACGGAACCGGTCAACGTACAAAACGAAGATCCGGAAGATATAGATGCCGAACAACTTACTCCGGAGGAACTTGATATGTTATCTCTAGAAGACCTGGAAGAGCTGCTGAATATGGCTGTAAATGAAGAAAAATACGAGCTGGCAGTCAATCTCAGAGATGCAATCAAAAGGAAAAAGAATGCCTGAAAATCGTTCGAAAATCACTTGCTAAATCCAAATAAAAGTATTACTTTAGCGTGATTTTTTGAAAAGAAAAAAAACAAGTGCAGATGTTAAATCAAGACAGAATTATTAAGGTAAATATCGACGAAGAAATGAAGTCTTCGTACATCGACTATTCTATGTCGGTGATAGTTTCCCGCGCTTTGCCGGATGTACGTGACGGTTTTAAACCTGTTCACCGCCGGGTATTGTTTGGGATGAATGAATTGGGAAACAATTCAGATAAACCCTATAAGAAATCCGCCAGAATTGTCGGGGAGGTTATGGGTAAATACCACCCGCATGGCGACTCTTCCATATATGGTACATTGGTTCGTATGGCTCAACCCTGGTCGTTGCGCTATCCATTGGTTGACGGACAGGGTAACTTCGGTTCGGTAGATGGCGACAGTCCTGCTGCGATGCGTTATACTGAAGCTCGTTTGCAGAAACTTGCCGAAGAAATGCTGGTCGACATTAATAAGGATACAGTTGACTTTCAGTTGAACTTTGACGACACGTTGAAGGAACCAGTGGTGTTGCCGACGCGAATCCCCAACCTGCTTGTAAACGGTTCGTCGGGTATTGCGGTGGGTATGGCTACCAATATGGCGCCCCATAATCTTTCTGAAGTAGTTGATGCGACCATAGCTTATATCGATGACAAAGAAATTGATATTGCCGGATTGATGAAATATGTAAAAGCGCCTGACTTCCCGACCGGAGGTACTATTTACGGATATGCCGGCGTGAAGGAAGCCTATGAGACCGGTCGTGGTCGTGTCGTGGTGCGTTCCAAGGTTGAAATTGAAACAGAAGCATCAGGTCGTGAGAAGATTGTAATCAATGAAATACCTTATTTAGTAAACAAGGCCGAGTTGATACGCAATATCGTGGCGTTGATTGATGAAAAGCGAATTGAAGGTATCGCTCATATTAACGATGAGTCGGACCGCGAGGGGATGCGTGTTGTAATTGACATAAAAAGAGATGCCAATTCTTCTGTTGTATTGAACAAACTGTTTAAATTTACAGCATTGCAATCTTCTTTCAGTGTTAATAACATCGCGTTGGTAAACGGAAGACCCCGCATGCTCAACCTGAAGGATCTGATCCGGTACTTTGTGGATCACCGCCATGAAGTGGTGACACGTCGCACGCAATTCGAGTTGGCGGAAGCTGAAAAACGGGCGCATTTGCTCGAAGGATTCATGATTATACTCGATAACCTGGATGAAGCTATCCGCATTATACGTGACTCTAAAACCCCCGACGAAGCCCGTACGCGCTTGATGGAAGCTTTTGGTTTGTCGGAGATACAGTCCCGTGCAGTTGTAGAAATGCGCCTTCGTCAGCTTACCGGAATGGAGCAGGATAAACTGCGTGCCGAATATGAAGATGTGATGGCTCTCATTGCTAAATTGAAAGAGATTCTCGAGAAAGTGGAGCTTCGAATGGCCATCATCAAAGAAGAGTTACTTGAAGTAAAAGCTAAATTCGGGGATAACCGCCGCACTGATATTGTTTATGCTTCGGAAGAATTCAACCCGGAAGATTTTTATGCTGATGATGAAATGATTATTACCATTTCCCGGTTCGGATATATCAAACGTACTGCATTGGCTGAGTTCCGTGCACAGGGAAGGGGAGGAGTCGGTTCAAAAGGAAGCGATTCGCGCGATGAAGATTTTATAGAATACATCTACCCGGCATCCATGCACAATACCATGATGTTCTTTACCCAGAAAGGTAAATGTTACTGGTTAAAAGTGTACGAAATACCTGAAGGTAGTAAAAATTCAAAAGGAAGAGCCATTCAGAACCTGTTGAACATCGAGCAGGATGACAAGGTGAATGCCTTTATCCGCGTAAAAGGAAGTTTGGATGATAAAGAATATATCAATTCACGCTATATCATTTTCTGTACGAAAAACGGTATTGTGAAAAAAACTTCACTGGAGGCTTATTCTCGTCCGCGCGCCAATGGGGTTATTGCTATCAATATACGGGAAGATGACAAAGTAATCCAGGTTCGTCTGACAGATGGAGACTCCGAGATTATCATGGCAAACCGCAATGGACGTGCCATCCGTTTCAACGAATCCAAGGTACGTGTCATGGGTAGGACAGCTACCGGTGTAATCGGTATGCAACTCGATGATGACGGACAGGATGAGGTTGTTGGTATGGTTTGTGTTAAGAAAGACTCAAAGGAAACCATCATGGTTGTATCACAACAAGGTTATGGCAAGCGTTCTTTACTTGATGATGAAAACGGAGAACCGATTTATCGTATTACAAACCGGGGTGGAAAAGGGGTAAAAACCATTAACATCACAGAGAAAACCGGTAAGCTAGTTGCCATTAAAAGTGTAAAAGATGAAAATGACCTGATGATTATCAATGTTTCCGGAATCGTTATCAGGCTGCATGTATCCGACATCCGTGTGATGGGAAGGGCAACGCAGGGAGTCAGACTCATCAACCTGGAAAAACGAAACGATGAAATTGCATCTGTCTGCAAAGTGTTGGCAGAAACAGATGAAGAAGATGTTGAAAACACAGAGAATATTACTGAAAACGAAGATAATAACAATCAGGCTGAACAAGAAACAGAAGAAACTCAAAGTGAGGAGTAATCCGGTGTATTTGCGAGACTCAAATAAAGAACAAACAATTTATTAAATTAGACAATTATGAAAAAAGTAATTTTTTCACTTTTATTACTTTTAAGTGTAACAGCAGTATTTGCTCAAAAGAAGAATGTATCTAAAGCAAGGAACCTGGCTTTGATGGAAACACCGGATTTTAAAGGTGCCCGCGAAGCTATTTTACCGGCTTTGGAAGAGCCCACTACCAGTGGAGATCCAAGAACCTGGCATGTTGCAGGATTGATTGGATATAAAGAAAACGAAAGCTACTTCAAGGATTTGGCTTTAGGTAAACAGGTTGACTTTGTGAAAAAAGGCGAAGCCGTTATGGAATCACTTAATTATTTCCTCAAAGCATATGAATTAGATCAGAATCAGATTAACAAAAAAGGTAAAAAGATTAAACCTAAATACGAATCTGACATCAAGGCCAAAATCAAAGAGTATTTTGAGGAAAAACATAATCTGTTTTACTATGCTGCAACTTTGTATGATGAAAAGAAGGACTATAAAGGAGCAATGAAGGCTTTTGAAACCTATTTAGAAATCCCTAATCTTCCGTTCATGAAGGATGTGGTGAAAATTGACTCCACTTATATTCAGGTGAAATACTTCAATGCACTTGCTGCCAGAAATGCAGAAATGTGGGATAAAGCGATCCGGATTCATGAAGATATCAAGAATGAGGGATATGAAACCGGTAATGTTTATAAAATGCTGTATGAAGAATATGTACAGATAAAAGATACTGCCAATTTCCTTAGAACATTGGATGAAGGTTTCAATAAAATGCCGGAAGACCCTTGGTTTATACAAAACCTCATTAATTATTATCTTACTAATAATCTGATTGAAGAATCAAAAGTTTATATCGACAAGGCAATTCAGGTATCTCCCAAAGAAGCTGTTTACTACTATATTAAAGCCAAAATATACGAAACGGAGAAAAACTATGTAGATGCCCGTAAGTATTACGATAAAACGCTTGAGTTGGATCCCAAATATGCGGATGCCTATGCTGGAATTGGCGTTTTGGTGATAGAGGAAGGCCAGAAAATACTGGATGATGCAGCTTATAAGTCTGACAGAGAATTTAACCTTGCCAAGAACAAAGCGAATGAGGTTTTCAAATCAGCCATCGATTACTTCAAGAAAGCAGCTGAAATCAATCCTGATGAACAAATCTATAAAAGAAATCTTCGCATGCTTTATTACAGACTTGGCATGAGTAAAGAACTTGAAGCCATTGAAAAAGAACTTGGCTACTAAGCGAAATGGTGATATGGTTAAAGCATAATACTGTTTAACAAACAGTGATACAAAAAAACTACAACAAATTATTTGCTGTAGTTTTTTTTGTATCACTAACTGAATTGTCGCTATGTAAAAATGACAGCGATTTATAATTAATTTTGGATGAGTAGGTTGGTTGGTGACGAATCCGTCAATTAACCTGTAAAATACTGATTATCATTTCTTCGTCTTTATTAAACTGATATGAATTGTAACAGCTGCTGCAATGGCAAACAGTAGAACCTGGACATATATATTATCTAAAAAGAAAACAATGCTGATCAGAATGGTACTCCACAGGAAACTCAGAGCCATGATTTTAATTTTAAGTGGAATACCTTTTCCTTCGCGATAATTCTTAATGTAGGAACCAAACCATCTGTTGTTTAAAAGCCAATGGTAGAATTTATCGGAACTTTTGGCAAAACAGGCAGCAGCGAGTAACAAAAATGGGGTAGTGGGGAGGATAGGAAGAAACATGCCCAGGATGCCCAAACCGACAGCTATAAAGCCAATAACAATCAGGAAAGCTTTCAATAACTTCATTTGTCGCTTTTTAATTTACTGAAAATCATCAAGTCGGTAAAAGTGTTGCCGGAAAGTAGTTCGCCCTGACGTTCGATACCTTCAAACAGAAATCCCAGTCGTTTCGGTATGTTAATGCTGGATATGTTCTCAACAGCGCATTTGATTTGCACTCTATTCATACCCATCTCCTGAAATGCAAAATCACAAAGCCGGGCAACAGATCTGGTTACAATGCCTTGTTTTTGATATTTCTCAGATAGCCAGTAACCTATTTCGGTTTTTAAATTTCCCCGGTCTGTATCCTTAAATCCAATTAATCCGATAAACTCATCTTGTTTGCGTATAGTAAAAATATACTCAAATCTATCTTCTGAAGCCTCTATAACTGAATGTACGAATGATGCTGAATCGCGGAGCTGCTTGGTGTGTTCGACAAAAGGTAGCCATTTTCCCAGATAATTGCGCTGACTGTCGATGGTGTTGAAAATTGCAACCGTATCTTCATAGGTTAGTTGTACCAATTCAATATCTGTATCAATTTTTAATCTCATGTTTGAGTTTGTGAATTTCTGTGTTACTTTCCGATACAGAACTTCCCGAAGATATTACCCAATATCTCATCATTTGAAATCTGTCCGGTTATTTCGCCTAAATAGAACATGCATTCCCGGATATCTTGCGACAAGAAATCGCCGGAAAGTCCGTTCTCCATGTTTTCAATAACCCTTTGAATGGCCAGTAAGGCTTGTCGAAGCGCCTCGTAATGCCGGATGTTACTAACCACTACATCTCCCGGCTGAATTTCAGGAATCTGGGCAGCCCGAACCAGAGCTTCTTCCAGTTCTTTGATGTTGACTTTGTTTTTGGCGGATATGAAAATTCGTTCACACTCGAATTGACTGAATAGTTGAATAAGCACTTCTCTCTCATCAGGTGTTATTTTGTCTATTTTGTTGAAAATCATGATGATTTTCTTTCCTTCAGCTTTCTTTTCAATCTTTTCGGTAAGCCATTCGATGTGTTCACTAAGTTGTGTGCAATCCAAAATCCACAACACAATGGAAGCTTGTTCTATTTTTTTGAAAGTGCGCTCTATGCCAATGTTTTCGATAGTGTCTGTAGTTTTTCTGATGCCGGCAGTGTCAATAAACCGGAACGAGATTCCATGAACATTCACAATGTCTTCAATTGTATCCCGCGTGGTGCCGTGAATATCGGAAACAATAGCTTTCTCTTCTTTCAGTAGGAGGTTAAGCAGGGTAGACTTACCAACGTTGGTTTCGCCTACCAGCGCAACCGGGATGCCGTTTTTCAGGGCGTTTCCGACACGAAAAGAATCTGCTAGTCCGTTGATGTGTTTTTCAATTTCCAGTGCCAGTTCCTTCAATTGGGTTCTGTCGGCAAACTCTACATCTTCTTCTGAAAAATCCAGTTCTAATTCAACCAGAGAAACAAAATCGAGCAACTGTGTGCGGAGGCTGGTTAGTTCGTTCGAAAAACCACCCCGCATCTGATTCATAGCCATCCTGTGCGAAGCTGCCGAACCGGAAGCAATGAGGTCAGCCACTGCTTCGGCCTGTGCCAAATCCATTTTGCCGTTCAAAAAAGCACGTTGGGTAAATTCACCCGGCATGGCCAACCGACAGCCTTTTTCAATCAGCAAGTGCAGTATTTGTTGTTGAATGAAAACCGATCCGTGACAGGAAATTTCTACTACATCTTCACCGGTGAAAGAATGTGGTGTGCGAAATAAACTGACGAGTACATCGTCAATGGTTTCGCCTGCGTTATCAACAACAGAGCCGAATACAATTGTGTTGGCCGCCTGATCTACAAGTCTGATCGATTTGTTCTTAGGTAGAAATATCTGGTCACAAAGCGATATGGCTTCACTTCCGGAAATCCGGATTACGGCTATTCCTCCGATACCCGGTGCGGTTGATATGGCAGTAATTGTTGAGTTGCTCATAATGAACGGATTAAATGGTTTCTAATCGTTTAAATCCTGTCAAGCACAGTCTGCACAAGTTTTTCAATATATGATTTATAATCGGTATTAGCAGCTTCAACCCTGCGGTTGGCAATAACGCAACAAACCGTCATGGCTTTATGACCACCCATGAGTTTAGCTAAACCGGCAATGGCTGAGCCTTCCATCTCGTAATTGGTAATTTTATATTTTCCATAACGGAAACTTTCAATTTTATCATTCAGGTGTGGGTCGGCCAACCCAATACGCAATTCGCGGCCTTGCGGACCGTAAAATCCGTTGGCTGATATGGTTACACCACGTATCATGTCATTTTTGCCGATTCGATCAACCAGTTCTGCATCTGCATCTACCACATAAGGTGCTGCAAGTTGTTTATTCCATTCTAAATGCTTAACCAGTGCTGATTCGAATGCAAGATCACAAACACCATCCCGTCCGGCATAGAAATTAATCATCCCGTCGAAACCGATTGACTTTTCAGACATCAGAAAGCTACCCAGGGGAATATCAGGCTGCATACCACCGCAGGTGCCTATGCGCACGATATTTAACTGTCTGAAAACAGATTTTTCAGTACGGGTTTTTAAATCGATATTAGCTAATGCATCCAGTTCATTCATGACGATATCAATGTTATCTGTTCCGATTCCGGTGGAAAGTACTGTGATGCGTTTCCCTTTGTATATTCCGGTGATGGTGTTAAATTCCCGGCTGGACACTGAAAGTTCTTGTGTGTCAAAGTAATTAGCAACCAGGGCAACCCGTCCCGGATCGCCAACCAAAATCACATTGTCAGCTAATTGTTCCGGTTTTAAATGCAGGTGGAATATGCTCCCGTCGGCATTGATAATCAGTTCTGATGGAGGGAAATGTTTCATAACTGTATGAAGTTAAATTTTTATTTATCTTTGCACAAAGATAGCATTTTCTTTCAAAATTGTGTTGAAAGGGTTGGGAATTATGGTTGTTTGAAATTTTAAAAGTTAGAAAGATTACGAAGTTAAACATGTGAAAAAGTTATGGAACATCATAAATTGCCTCATCCTTTAATTGCTGTTTTGCCTGTGTTTTTGTTGATTTGCTTTGTCTCGATAGCAGTTTTTCTCTTTGGTGCTGATGCCCTGAATGGTGCCAGTCAGATGGCATTGTTGCTGGCAGCTGCTTTTTGTCTACTGCTCGGCAAACTGACTGTCAATGCCCACTGGCACGATTTCGAGAAACAGTTGCATAAAAACTTTAAGAATATCTCAGGGGCTTTGCTGATTTTATTTGTAATAGGTTCTTTATCTGCTACCTGGATGATAAGTGGAGTTGTTCCTTTATTTATTGTCTATGGTTTAAAAATTATCCATCCAGCGGTATTTTTGATATCTGCTTGTGTTATTTGTGCTCTGGTTTCAATTTTAACGGGCAGTTCGTGGACAACCATCGCGACCATTGGTATTGCTTTACTGGGTATAGGGAATGCTTTGGGCTTTTCTCCCGGATGGATTGCCGGAGCTATTGTTTCCGGAGCTTATTTTGGAGATAAGGTTTCTCCTTTGTCGGATACAACAGTATTAGCCTCTTCTGTTTCCGGTACACCTTTGTTTACACATATTCGTTATATGATGATTACCACTACTCCGTCTTTCTTTATTTCCTTATTGGTTTTTGGTGTTGCAGGTTTGATGATGAAAGAGCAGGTAATAGTATATTCAGGTTTGTACGAAAAGGTATTAAGTGAACATTTCAACCTTTCTCCCTGGTTGTTACTGGTGCCGGCTTTAACGGTTTTTTTGATTGTCAGACGATATCCTCCGTTGATAACTTTATTCCTGTCTATGCTCATCGCGCTTGTTTTTGCAATTGTCTTTCAGCCTGATTTGTTGTATGAGATAGCTGGTAGTTCTGTAAAGAATACGGCGAATATGATTAAAGGCGCCATTATCACTACAATAGGCAAAACGTCCATCGAATCGAGTAATGCAGAAATTAATGAATTAATTGCTACCCGGGGGATGCAGGGGATGCTTAATACTATTTGGATTATCATTTGTGCTACCTGTTTTGGTGCTGCAATGGCCTCAACGCGCATGATTGAAAGTTTTACATTGGCATTGGTAAAGAGAATACACAATACCTTCGGTCTGGTAGGTTCTACGGTTGCGACCGGCTTATTGACTAATCTGACCATGGCCGACCAGTATCTTGGCATAATCTTAACCGGTAATATGTTTAAGAAACTTTACGAAGAGCAAGGTTACGAGAACAGGTTGCTTAGCCGTTCGCTCGAAGATAGTGTAACGGTAACTTCTGTATTAGTTCCATGGAATTCTTGTGGTATGACGCAAAGTACGGTACTCGGTGTTTCAACATTGGCTTATCTGCCTTATGCGGTCTTTAATTATGTTAGTCCGCTTGTCAGTATAATCGTTGCTTTGCTGAAATATAAGATCATACAACGTAAAACCGAACAAATAAGATTGGAAAGTGTTTAACATAATATATTATTTTTAGCCATAAGGTGGCGTCATTTATTAGCTTTCAGGGGGTGACCCTGGGTATTAAAATATGAATAACCAACTTACAGATTACCTTCCGACCACAAAAAAAGAACTCGAACTACGGGGATGGGAAGAACTTGATGTAATTCTTTTTTCGGGAGATGCTTACATTGATCACCCGGCTTTTGGTGCCGCCGTTATTGGCAGGTTGATAGAGGCGCGAGGACTAAAGGTGGCCATTGTGCCACAACCGAACTGGCGGGATGATTTGCGGGATTTCAAAAAATTGGGTCGCCCGCGTCTGTTTTTTGCGGTGACTGCCGGCAATATGGACTCGATGGTAAATCATTATACGGCCAATAAACGGATGCGTTCTGATGACGCTTATTCGCCGGATGGAAAACCGCATTTTCGACCGGATTATGCGACCATTACCTATTGTAATATTCTGAAAAAACTCTATCCTGATGTACCTGTGCTAATTGGGGGTATTGAGGCTTCGTTGCGCAGGTTTACACATTATGATTATTGGTCGGATAAACTGATGCCGGGCATTTTGATAGATTCTAAAGCTGATTTGCTCGTTTACGGGATGGGAGAAAAACCTTTAATGGCAATTCTTTCGGAACTAAAATCCGGAAAATCACTTGCTGAAATACAAAATGTACCTCAAACAGCCTATCTTTCGAAATCAGTTACGGAACATACTGAATGGAAAACAAAAGAACTGATTGATCATGATACTTGCCTGAAGGACAAAAAATTGTATGCTTCAAACTTTAAACACATCGAAGTAGAATCCAATCGTTACAATGCCGATCGCCTGATTCAGCGAAACGGAAATAAATATATTGTGGTCAATCCTCCTTTTCAACCGCTTACTCAGGGGGAGCTGGATGCTTCTTTTGATTTGCCTTACACACGATTGCCTCATCCTAAATATAAAGGTAAAACCATCCCGGCTTTTGAAATGATTAAATTCTCGGTAAACCTGCACCGTGGCTGTTTCGGGGGATGTGCATTTTGTACTATTTCAGCCCATCAGGGTAAATTCATTGTTTCACGATCGAAAGAGTCTATCGTAAACGAAGTGAAACAGATTACAAAAATGCCGGATTTCAAAGGCTATTTAAGTGACTTAGGCGGACCATCGGCTAATATGTATGAAATGCGTGGTATTGACATGGAGATTTGCAAAACATGTAAAAAACCATCTTGTATTCATCCGAAAGTGTGTTTCAATCTTAATACTGACCACACACCCTTACTGGATGTGTACCGTGCAGTTGATCAATTGCCGGGTGTTAAAAAGTCATTTGTAGGAAGTGGTATCCGGTATGATATTTTGCTATCGAATAAAAATGACACGAAAACGAATGAGAGTCATACAGCCTATACACGTGAGTTAATCACCAAGCATGTTTCCGGTCGGTTGAAAATTGCACCTGAACATACGTCGGATAAGGTGTTGAAATTAATGCGTAAACCCGGATTCGAGTATTTTCAGAAATTTAAAGAACAGTTCGATCAAATTAACAGGGAGAAAGGTTTGAATCAGCAATTGATTCCTTATTTTATTTCCAGTCACCCTGCTTGTGGACCGGAAGATATGGCAGATCTCGCCATCAAAACAAAGAAGATGAACTTTAAACTTGAACAAGTACAGGACTTTACTCCAACACCTATGACACTGGCGACTGAAATATATTATTCCGGTTATCATCCTTATACTCTGGAGCAGGTTTACACACCCAAAACAAAAGAAGAGAAACTCGGTCAGCGGAAATTCTTCTTTTGGTACAAGCCGGAGTATAAAAAGGATATCTACAAAACACTACAAAAAATCAATCGACAGGATTTGATTAAAAAGTTGTTGTGAATATATTAAATAACCACATAAGTCATATAAGTTACATTTAAATCCTACTACGATTTGAAATTTAAAAAATTTATTATTTGAATGTAATACTTATATGTAACTTATATGACTTATGTGGTTTTAGATTTGAATAAATTATATATTGTAATCAAATATATAAAATTAGCTTAATTTATTTTATCGTAGATAACTTTCTACTTATAAATCGAAAATTTATTAATATCAATTTTTTTCTTTCCTCCTTCAGTTTTCTGCTTTCCGCTAAATCTTTTACCTTTGCACCAAAACAAACAATAAAACTAAGTCATTCATGAAAAAAATTCGTGCAGCTATTGTCGGATATGGCAATATTGGAAAATCGGTATTGGAAGCACTGCAGTCAGCACCCGATTTTGAAATCGCAGGTGTAGTACGTCGTGCATCATCTATTGGAAACTCTCCTTTAGAATTAACAGGAATCAACATTGTAGATGACATCAAAAAACTGCAAGATGTAAATGTAGCCATATTGTGTTCACCAACACGCAGCATTCCTGCTCAGGCAAAAGATATACTGGCATTGGGGATTCATACAGTCGACAGTTACGATATTCACTCAACGATTTGGGAACTTCGTCAGGAGCTTACACCGATTGCTCTGGCTAATAAGGCCGTTGCTATAGTATCGGCCGGTTGGGATCCCGGAAGTGATTCTGTCGTACGTGCCTTGCTGGAAGCTATTGCGCCGAAAGGTATTACTTACACCAATTTCGGTCCGGGTATGAGTATGGGGCATACTGTTGCAGTGAAAGCTGTTCCCGGAGTAAAGAAAGCCCTATCAATGACTATTCCTTTGGGTACCAGTATACACCGTCGCATGGTATACATTGAATTAGAGGATGGTTTCAATTTTGAAGAAGTAGCACAAAATATTAAAAAAGATGCGTATTTTGTAAAAGATGAGACACATGTGATGCAGGTTGATGATGTAAATAATCTAATTGATATGGGGCATGGCGTGAATCTGGTACGTAAAGGTGTTTCCGGAACAACTTACAATCAGTTGTTCGAATTCAATATGAAAATTAATAATCCTGCCTTGACAGCTCAAATCCTGGTTGCATGTGCAAGGGCGGCTACCAAAACTAATCCGGGTGCCTACACCATGATAGAGATCCCAATAATTAACATGTTGTATGGAGAAAAAGAAGAGTTGATCCGGAGGTTGGTGTGAAAATTATTCGATATTTATATCTTGTTTTAATTTGTACAGATTCAATCTGTTGAAGATGATCCGAAGATAATCAAATTTCGGTTCATTCTCTTTTTGGACGAGGATATTCAAACCACGCAAAACCTTTTATTCGCAAGATGCCGAGTGTAGCGTTTATTATCCTGTAAATATGTCGCTGAGTCTTTTTAGCGAATGAGGGTTTGTCCTCCCAATCAAATGCAGGAGCGCCTGAATGTACTTGTTTGGGAGGTATTTTTCTCTCTTTTTCTATTACAATTATGCTATCGTAATAATGAACAGAACCAGCGGAACGGGTAAAATCATTGACAGACAATTGACTTGAATGCCAGGCATTCAAATAATCAATAAAATTTTTGGAGTACTCGATAAAAGTTCCGCGCCGTTTAAATCCTCCGCCGAAAATCAGCCAGTAAGAAGTGTGCAAATCTTCACACAGGTAAACGCCGTTTTCTTTCACGTGCGGAAAAAGTTCTTCAAATGTAACAATTTGTTGCTTCATCGTATGTCCGCCATCATCGATGAGAATATCTACTTTGGGAATGGTAGTTCTCACTTCGCGCAAAAATTTCCTGTCGCTTTGCGATCCGATTAAAATATGCACGTTTTCTTCTTCAAAAGTTTTGCAATAGGGGTCAATATCGATACCGTAAATGATAGCTTTGTCGCCGAAATAGTGTTTCCACATTTGTAAACTTCCGCCTTGTGCCACACCAATTTCCAATATTACGATTTCCTGATTTCGGTATTTGTCGAAGTGCCGGTCGTAAACATCAAAATAATGTTCCCATTTACTGATGTGCCTTCCGGTATTCTCTTTGAAGTATTGTTTCAAATCGTTCATAATAAAGCATATTTTTTTGTCAGATATTTACAATAAAAAACTTCCACTATACTTGATAATGCGTAAGCAGTCACTACAACCGCAATATTTTCCAAAAACAACAATCCGACTGCAGTAAATAAGAGGTAAGTGAGTAACGCGACAAACTGATTTTTGGCAACAAGATAATATTTGTTCTTCTGAACAAATACAAAATTGATATAACTATTTGCCAATAGAGAAGTTAAAATCACTGTACTTAGAATGATGGCAAGTGGATATGCTGCAATCATCGTTTCCCCACCTAAAAGCAGTACGAACCAATAGCCAAAAGCGATTATTAAAGCACAGATTGACATTCCAATAAATTTCTCGTAACGAATAATTTTTTTAATCAATAAACTATTCGGATTTATAGAGATTTTGGGAAACAACGCACTGTTGATACTTGACGTAAAATAACGAAACATGAGTATAATTTTATTTGCTAAATCGTAAATTGCCACGTCCGACATTTTAAAAAAAACACCAATTATGATTGTAACGCTTTCTTGTTTAAATACACCCATTACATCGGTAATAAAGAAAGGGAAAGAGTCTCGAATCCAAATTTTCAGTGAACGTATAGGCACAAAACGCAACACAATTCCCTCATTTTTCCACATAATAAACGTCGCAACCACACTACCCAATACCATAGCAGATGACATTATCAGCGCATAATCAACAATTTGATTGTTGTTTTTTATAAAAATCAATATCAAGGGAATTGAAAGTAAGCGAAAAATAAGTTGAATGTAAGTAACATATTTCATTTTTTGCATCCCTAAGAAAAAGAATTTTGGAAATAATATTTCAACAAAAATTTGAGAATAGACGATCCCAAAAAGCCAAAAATTTTGATAGAAAACAGGGATTAACATACATAACATCGAAAAAATTAGAGTTGTAACCCCCACAATTATCATTTTAGCAGTAAAAACGCTGGATACAATTTCATTTTTTTTCTTTATATCATCTCGGTTTTGTGCTATCATTTTCATAGCGGGCGAATGAAAGCCAAAATCCACAAAAACACTCAGAAATGATACAATAGAAAGCGCAAAAACATACAAACCATAACTGTCTTTTCCAAGTGTTCGTATTACATAAGGGTAAATTAATATACTGATAATCGCATTAATAACGGTTAATGAGGTCATAAAAAAATAGTTCTCAGCAATTTTTGTGTTGTTGAAGAACATTGATTTTATATGTAAAAACTTATTTTTCAGAACTTCTTAATTAGAGATTTAATCTTTCTGCAAAACCACTCAAAAAATAATTTCCAAATATAAAAGTTATAACGAGGGACAGATTGTTTTATGCCAAAATCACTTAAATTTTTATACCTTAATCCAATCAAAAGTAAATCTGTAATCATGTCATTTATCTGGAAATCAGTTACATTCATTACATTTGTTTGATGTAAAACTTCGATCCACATTGGTTGTTTGATATTTAAACAAACGGATTTAAAAGCAACAGGAGGCGCATTATGCGGAAACGCTAAAATTGTTTTTGCTTTACCATCGTTCTTTTCAATCAACGAACCAAAATGTCCGTATTTATTTCTATGATTTTTCAATACGTTATATTTTGGCACATACTGCAAGCCATTTGAGAAATTAATAATTGCCTCTTGCTGATTTTTCAAATAATAATTTTGAATTTTGTCAATA
>JACDJB010000970.1_pt1 | contig 24740 bp, 23 predicted proteins | sample 7454121 | NCBI WGS metagenome assembly JACDJB01 (sample SAMN14253290, study PRJNA609438) | sludge metagenome | isolation source: sludge after 25d culture with pyrite | collected 2018-12-20
CTATGACCGAAGAAGCAGTTTTGACTCGTCGCGAGTTGGAGATCCTGTCTCTGCTGGCCGAAGGGTTGAGCAACGATGAGATCGCCGCCCGTCTGGTGATCAGCCCGAATACAGTCAAGGTGCATCTGCGCAACATATTCGAGAAGATGGGTGTGCAGTCGCGCACTGAAGCGACGATGGAGGCTGTGCGCAGGGGATGGATCGTTGTGCCCGGCCTGGAATCCCTGCCCAGTTACGAGGCAGCCGGAGCAGCCGAATCTGCGCCGCTTCCGCCCACATGGCCGCAGCCAACGCCGGCATGGAGTTCGTGGCAGATCTTTGCTCTTGTCATTGCTTTGACGGCGGCGCTGGTTGTGGCGGTCTGGCCCAATCGCCGGTTACCGGCGTCTGCTACCCAGCCCGCTGATTTCACGTCGGATCGCGGCGTTGCCACCAACTTGGCCCTTCCGCGTCAGGAAGCGCCGCGCTGGACGCAGCGATCTGCTATGTTTACCGCCCGGAGCCGCGCTGCCGCTGGCCTTGTGGATGGCCGACTCTATGTAGTAGGCGGCGAAAACGCGACCGGTGACACCGATGTCTCCGAGGTGTACGACCCGGCTTTCGACACTTGGCAGCGACTCCCATCCCGCCCTGTGGCTGCACGTGCCGCCGCCGCGGCTGGCGTGGGCGACAAACTCTATGTTGCTGGCGGCTGCTCGGGCGAGGGCGCAGGCCTCACCGTCCTCGACCGCGTCGATCGCTTCGATACAGTCAGCGGCGAATGGTCCGCGGTGGCGCCGCTGCCCGCCCCGCGCTGTGGTTTGGCGCTGGTCGCCCACGGCGACCGGTTGTATGCCCTGGGCGGTTGGGACGGGAGCCAGGTCACTGAGACAGCATTTGTCTATGATCCTGTTGCTAACCGCTGGCAAGCGATCCGCTCGCTGCCGGCGCCGCGTGCCTTTGCTGCCGCCACTGTCTTGCGCGATCTCATCTACCTGTTGGGCGGTCGGGATGCCGAGCAACAGCAGGATGAAATGTGGGTCTACGATCCGGTGAAGGACACCTGGGCTGAAGCGCCTTCTTTGCCCGAGTCGCGTTCCAGTCTGGCAGCGGCTGCCGAAGGGACTTCTATCTATGTGATTGGAGGCGGAGAGGGTGACCAACCGGGCCTTCACGAACGATTCGATCTCACAACCCAGGCCTGGTCTACTATCGACTCCCCGCGCCCCGGCCCCTGGCGTTCGGTTGTCGCAGCAATGATTGGCCCAAATCTGCATATCGCCGGCGGTTGGGCGGGCGACTTCCTTTCGGCCCAGGATGCTTATCAGGCGTCCTATCTGCAATTCCTGCCCTTGGGCGCTCAGAATGCGAAGTAGAAGGCGGCGTGTATCTTGTAGTCCGCCGCCTGTAAACTCATAGCCCTGGCCCGGCTAGCCGCTTAATCTTCTCAAACGTCTCTCGCCAGGCAATTGTGCTCAGACCAAGTTTCTGGCGCAAGGCGTCGGGCGGGGTTCCGAAGCGATAGGAGCGAACGGCCGAGGTCCAACGCACGGTCTCGAAAGAAACACCGCCCTGAATTTCGGCCAGATGCGCAGCGTCTTCCAGCACATATTCCAGGTTGCGCGCCGTGCACTCGAAGAGATGGGTCTTTGGCTGGTAGGCGCGTAAATACTGATTGAGCACCGGCATGAAGGCGGGGCCGAGGAAGAGCTTGCGCTCTTTATGTGGATGGCGGCCATCCTCGTAGCGAACCATGAGCACCGGCTCGCGTGGGTTCGAACTATCGATATCTTCGAGTCGAATACCAACCGTTACACCCTTTTTCAGCCCGGTATGCAGTAGTAGCAGAACAAGCAAGTGCGGCCGGGCGTCTGGCTTCGTCGGCGACCAGAGCAAGTCCCGGGTTGCACGCATCAGCCGCTCGATTTCGGCGTCATAAAGAATTCGCGGTAGAGGCGCCTGGGCGCTTTCCTGAATGACGCCTGCGGCCGGATCGCTGGAGAGGATTTCCGTAGCCGCCAGCCAACCGAAGAAGGACTTCAGCGTGGTAATGCGGCGAGCGTATGATTTTGGGCTACACGGTACCAGCGATCCTAGTTCATCTCTGCGCTCGAAGCGCATCCAATAGAGGAACTGGTTGAGTGTATCTGTACCGATCTCGGACACGGTCTCGCTGGCTCCGGTTTCGCGTAGAAATCTTACGAGAAGGCGAACATCGCCCAGAAACGCAGTGATCGTGTGCTCTGACATGCTGTTGCTCAGCAGATAGGTCCGGTAGTAAGGCAGGGCAGCGCCGATTGAGCTTGCGCGACTCAGCCCTGCGGCCGGCGCTGCCTCGGCTTCACTGAGCCTCCCCGGCTCAACCGGCCCACCGGAACCGGCGAAGAGATCAAGCTGCGACATTTAACACCTCGTTTCGTGTAGACATGCGCTAAGTTTAGCATCAGCGCGAGCACTTGTCAACGTTTGATTCAGGCTTGTGTTGCCGCAGACAGGGCGAACGGGAGCAGTTTGTGCTAGAATCCATGCCGCGATGAGCCAGCCCCACGGCACCCTACCTCGACGAATCCTGGCGGTCAAACTTGCCGATCTGGGTGATGTATTGAACATCACGCCGGCCCTGCGCGCCCTGCGGCAGAGCTTCCCGCAGGCAAAGATTGATGTACTCGTCAATCCGCATACAGCTGCCCTTCTGCAAGACTCGGCTCTGCTGGATGAGGTTGTCATCTTTCCAAAGACCAGCTTTGAAGGGTTCGACGCTCTGCGCCCAAGTTGCTGGACGCCTCTGGCTAGACACCTGGCCGCATTGCGCGGCCGCCGCTATGACACGGTTGTCAATTTCCACCATCTCACGACGCCACTGGGGCGGGCGAAACAGCGTCTTCTGATCGGGGTAACAGGGGCGCGGGTCACGGCCGGTCTGGACAATGGTCACGGCGCCTGGTTCACCCATGCCGTCCGCGATGAGGGCTTTGGCTTCAAACGCGAGGTCGAGTATTGGCTGGCGTTGGCGGCTAGCCTGGGCGCTTCGGCGGACGATCTCTCGCTCGACCTCCCAGTCTCTGCTGCCGATAGGCGTGTGGCCGCTCAACATCTGGCTGCAGCAGGGCTTGAGCAGCGCAGTTTCGTTGTTCTACATCCCGGCTCCGGCGGTTTCTCGCTGGCCAGGCGCTGGGACCCGCCCAAGTTCGCGGTATTGGCTGCGGAGCTGGAACGCAGATACGGGCTTGCGTCCGTTCTGGTCGGGGGCGCTGGCGATGGCGTCGAGACCGTCCTGGCAGCCGCCCAATCGCCGTTGATCGACCTGAGTAAGCGGCTAACGGTGCAGCAGCTGGGAGCGGTCCTGGCAAGCTGCCGTTTGTTTGTAGGCGCTGACAGCGGCGTCATGCATATCGCCGCTGCCATGCAAACGCCGCTGGTTGCATTATTCGGCCCGACGAATCACCTGGCCTGGGCGCCCTGGACACCATACAGCCCAAGCCGGGTCGTGCGTCTTGGGATTTCGTGCTCGCCGTGCGCCTATGTCGGCCACAGCGTCGGCTGGCGTCATGGCTGTCTTGAGCGCACCTGTCTGGCTGACCTGGATGTCGGTCAGGTATTGGCTGCGGCTGAGGGCGTTTTGGGTGAGGTTGCCGGGCGCGGCAAGGGCGTTGGACGGGAGGTTGCGGTCGATGGCTGATCGCTATCCATTTCCCGCCTCCATTCATCGCGTCGAAGAAGAGATTCTGCGCAGCCGCTTCATCACAACCGTGGGGCCCACACCCACCCCGGAGGACGCTCGCGCCTTTGTGACCGCCATCAAGGGCGAATTCGCCAACGCCAGCCACAACTGCTGGGCTTACCTGGTAGGACCACCGGGCAGTACGAGCCAGGTTGGGTTCAGCGACGACGGCGAGCCGCACGGCACAGCGGGAAGGCCGATGCTGACTGTTCTGGAGCATAGCGGTTTGGGCGATATCACCGCCGTGGTTACACGCTATTTTGGCGGTGTGCTGTTGGGCAAGGGTGGGCTGGTGCGAGCATACAGCGGTGGGGTAAAATTGGCCCTGGACAGCCTGCCGGTGGCTCAGCACGTGGCAATGGCGGAGATGGAGGTCATCGTAGCGTATGCCAGCATTGCCTCGGTGCTCCGTCTGTTCCCTCAGTTCGAGGCATCGCCGCTTCGTGAGGACTATGCCGCCGACGTCACGTACCGGATCCGTCTGCCGGCCGATGCAGTGTCCGCTTTTACCGAAGCGCTGACGGCGGCCACTAACGGCGAGGCCCTGGTCGAAATGGCATCGCAGTAAGTACCTGCCACCGATCACAGTCAACCATGATACATGGAGGATGAGAAGTGAAATACGGATTTGTACTCCCACATGGCGACGCTCGCACCGCTGCCGACCTGGCCTACGAAGCCGAGCAGTCAGGCTGGGATGGTTTCTTTGTCTGGGAGCCAGTGTGGGGCGTCGACGCCTGGGTGAGTTTGACCGCAGCTGCCATGCGAACCGAACGCATTCGTCTGGGAACGATGATCACGCCTCTCTCGCGCATGCGGCCCTGGAAGCTGGCCAGCGAGACCGCCACACTCGACGATCTGTGTAACGGACGCTTGATCTTGTCTGTGGGCCTGGGCGCGATCGAGACAGGCTTCACCGCCTTCGGCGAAGTCACGGACCGCAAGACCCGCGCCGAGCTTCTTGACGAAGGGCTAGACATCCTCACCGGGCTTTGGGCCGGGCAGCCCTTCCGCCACGAAGGGCTGCATTACAGGATCACGCCGCTCGAATTTCCCTATCATGCGCCGCCTCTGGTGCAGCAGCCTCGCATCCCGATCTGGGTGGTGGGCGCCTGGCCCCGGGCCAGGTCGATGCGACGCGCCCTGCGATACGATGGCCTGCTCCCGGTCAGAATGAGCGAAACGGGCGAGTTTGTGGATCTGGTGCCCTCCGATGTGCTCGAGATGAGCGCTTTTATCGGCGCCAACCGCGATCAGCAGACGCCGTTCGATATTGTGGTTGAAGGGCGAACCCCCGGGGATCGGCCATCCGACGCCGCCAACCTGGTACGTCCGTGGGCCGATGCCGGCGCCACATGGTGGATCGAAGCAACATGGGGCAACGCCGCAGGGTCGCCGCCACTGGACGAACTGCGGGCGCGAATCCGGCAGGGGCCGCCGGCAGGCTGAGCGCCGGCCTGCGGCATCGCACCTCAAGTCGCTTATCGCCCTTGCCGGAATAGGAGCCAGTCTGTTATACTCCTTTTTTGCTCGTCAGCCTCGCTCCCCAGTATTTTCTGGCAGAGACCTCGGCCACCCGCCGGGGTCTCTGTCTGTCTGTGGTGCATTCGTTCTTTCACGTCTCACGTTTCTGACTCACATGACTCCCCGCACCGACCTCCGCAACATCGCTATCATCGCCCACGTCGACCACGGCAAGACCACGCTTGTCGATGGCTTGCTTAGACAGGCACGCGTCTTTCGCGCCAACCAACAGGTGGCCGAACGCATCATGGACTCGAATGACCTGGAGCGTGAGCGCGGCATCACCATCCTGGCCAAGAACACCGCCATCAGCATCTGGGACGAGGGCGCCGGCCAGCAGGTCAAGATCAACATCGTCGATACACCCGGGCACGCCGATTTCGGCGGCGAAGTCGAACGTGTACTCAACATGGTCGATGGCGTACTGTTGTTGGTCGACGCGGCCGAAGGACCGATGCCTCAGACCCGGTTCGTTCTGAAGAAGGCGCTGGAACTGGGCCATCGCGCCATCGTCGTTATCAACAAGGTGGATCGCCGCGACGCTGAACCGGACCGGGTATTGAATGAGACTTTTGATCTCTTCATCGAGTTGGGCGCCAACGATGAGCAAGCTGATTTCCCGGTTGTCTACACCGTGGCCACCGAAGGCCTGGCGGGACTTAGCCCTGATCTAGGCCCTGACCTGCAACCGCTTTTCACCACCATCCTGAACGAGATCCCGTGCCCGGTGGTGGATGTAGAGGCGCCGTTGCAGATGCTTGTCACCACCCTCGGCTTCGACCCCTATCGCGGCCTGACCGCGGTGGGGCGCGTGTTCGCGGGTCGCATCCATGCCAAGCAAGCGGTGATCCGTATGATGCTCGATGGCGAGACTGTCCCGGAACGAGTGCGCTATTTGTATGTACACGAAGGCTTGGAGAAGGTTGAGGTCGAAGCTGCAGACGCGGGTGAGATCGTCGCTATCGCCGGGTTGGAGGGTGTTGCCATTGGCGAAACCCTGGCTGACCCGCTGAATCCGGTCGCCTTGCCCATCATCAAGGTCGAGGCGCCGACGGTTCGCATGACCTTTGGCGTCAATACATCGCCTTTTTCCGGGCGCGAGGGCAGATGGGGTACTTCGCGTAAGCTGCGCGAACGGCTCTATGAGGAGCTGAAGCACAATGTGGCTCTGCGGGTGGAAGACACCGACAGCGCCGATTCGTTTCTGGTCTCAGGTCGGGGTGAGTTGCACCTGGCAATCCTGATCGAGACCATGCGCCGCGAGGGCTACGAGTTTCATGTCTCGCGGCCTGAGGTCATTCTGCGTGACGGCGAAGATGGCGAGAAGCTGGAGCCGTTCGAAGAAGTGCATATCGAATGCCCGCCCGATGCCGTGGGCGTGGTGGTTGAGATGCTGGGCAAGCGTCGGGGCGAGATGATGAATATGGAGGAGGAGTCCACCGGCAATATTCATCTCACGTATTTGGCGCCCACACGGGGTCTGCTTGGATTTCGCTATCAATTTCTGACAGCCACCCGGGGCTCTGGCACGCTTCATACCCTGTTCCATGATTATCTGCCCTATGCCGGCTCCATCGCCTCTCGCAGCCGTGGGTCGCTTGTTGCCTGGGAGACGGGGCCAACAACCACGAACGGTCTGCGCAATGCTGAAGAGCGGGGCGTGCTATTTGTGGGACCGGGCGTCGACGTCTACCAGGGACAGGTGGTGGGCGAACATCAGCGGCCCGGCGATCTGGATGTCAACGTCTGCAAGCGCAAACACCTGGATAACATCCGCAGCTCGACCAAGGAGATCGACGAACGGCTGACGCCGCCCCTGGTGATGAGTCTGGATGAGTGCATGGAGTACCTGGCGGATGATGAGTTGTTGGAAGTAACCCCGGCTAACCTGCGAATTCGCAAACGCCTGCTGGAAAAGAGCGAACGCGACAAGATGATCAAACGTATGAAAGAGGCGCTGGCTGCCTGAGACGACCAGAAGCCTCGCCTAGGTCTCATCGCTGCGTGTGACCAGCACCCGATCCACACGCGCTCCATCCATATCCACCACCTCGAAGCGAAAGCCTGACCAGGGGAAGCCATCGCCTACCTGGGGGATGCGGCCAAGCACAGCCATGACCATGCCGCCGAGGCTGTTGTAGGTGCGCTCGACCTCCTTTGGCAGGTCTTGCAGTTCCAGCAAATCCTTCAGTTCCTCGGCAGTGACCATGCCGTCGAGGAGATAGGATCCGTTCTCCATCTGCACGATCTCTTGTTCGGAAGGCGCCAGAGCCTTGAACTCGCCGATGATTGCTTCCAGCACGTCGGTCATCGTTACCAGGCCTTCCAATCCGCCATATTCGTCAATGACCAGAGCGATGCGGCTACGCCGGTCGCGCATCTGAGTCAAAAGATCGAGCGCCGGCAGCGTTTCTGGCACGAAGAGAGCGGGTTGCAGCATCGCTTCGAGGTTCATGGCACGTCCCGACAGCGCCTGCGCCAGCAGGTCCTGGGCGCGGATAATGCCAATCACGCTATCCAGGCTGCCGCGTCCCACGGGATACTGGGCATGAGGTTGTGCAGCAATTGACTGCAGTGTGCCGTCCAGTGGTTCGTCGAGGTTGATCCAGTCGATTTCGGTGCGGGGGGTAATCAGCGATTGGGTGCGCTGGTCGCTGAGGCGGAACACGCGCTCGACCAGTTCTTCCTCGATGGGCTCAAGTACGCCGGCATCAGCGCCCTGTTCGATCAGTGCCTTGATTTCTTCTTCGGTGACAAGCGCATCAGAGGACGCCTGCATTCGCAAAAGTCGCAATACCAGCGCGCTGGAGAAACTCAGCAGGCGTACGACTGGCGAGACGACCCGCGCCAGCCTGTGCATCAGCGGAGCCATACGGATGGCGATGCGCTCGGCATGCGCCAGACCATAGCGCTTGGGAGAGAGTTCACCCAGCACCAACGAGAAATAGGTGATGGTCGAGACGACGATCAGAAGCGCGATCTCGGCTTTGAATGGCGCCAGGGCGGGGAATCGCTCGATAGCCCTTTCCAGAGTGAGCACCAAGGTGGCGCCGCCAAAGACGCCGGAGAGGATGCCAAGCAGGGTGATCCCAACCTGAACGGTGGAAAGGAAATCGGCCGGATCGGTCGCCAGGTCGAGCGCTGTCTGCGCGGCCTGATTGCCCTGCTCAGCAGCTTGCCGGAGTCGTACCTTGCGAGCGGAAATGATGGCGATTTCCGACATGGCCAGCACGCCATTGATTCCGATCAACAGGAAGATCACAGCTATTTCGATGGCTATCGTCATGACTTATTCACGCCAGGTGATACCGGTAGATGCGGTGGCGCGTGTCGAAAGTTACGCCAAGAGCGGCCATTTCGCCTTGCATTTTGGCATTGCCTTCATCGATCTGGACGATGATGGCATGTTCGTAGGGGCTCTGGCGGATGGTCTGGGCGATCTCGGCGAAGAGCATTGCGTCCACCCCACGTCCCCGATACTGCGCCAGAATACCGGCCCCGTTGACATTAACCCAGGTTGTGCGCTTGAACTCGCGCAGCAAGGAAATGAATCCAAACGGCCACAGCCGTCCACCGGTCCGCTGGATGGCGGCCGAGATGTCGGGATAGCAGAGTAGGAAGCCGACCAACTCATCGCCCTTCCATACCAGCTTGACCAACTCTGGCACGATGATATCCAGCAGGCGTTTGGCGATCACATCCGCTTCTTCGGGGGTAATGGGGACATACTCCCAGTTATCGACGAAGCTCTGGTTATAAGTCTCCACTACCTTTGGCACGATCGTACGCAGATCTTTCTTGCTGGCATATTGCTCGACGCGGAAACCGTAGCGTTCCTTGACTTTGTCGGCGATGCGCAAAATGCGCTCCGGGATCTCATACCTGGCCGACAGGTAACCTGAGACGAAGTCGGTCTCGCGCTCGAACCCGAGGCGAAGTAGAAAGTCCTGGTAGAAAGGCGGGTTGTAGGCAATGCCGATGGCAGGTCGGCGGTGAAAACCATCGATCAGCAGACCGAGACCGTCGGCGGTGAGGAAGCCCTTGGGCCCGACCAATGTGTCCAATCCGCGGCGCCGGAGCCAGGATAGGGCAGCCTCGAACAGCGCCTGCGCCACCTCGAAGTCCTCTACCGTTTCAAAGAGCGTGAACAGGGCCGCCTTGCTGTCGCGACGAGTGTTGTAACGCGTGTTTTCCATGATGGCAACACGCCCCACGGCCTGTCCATCCTGTTCCGCCAGCAAGAAATCAGCATGCGAATGCCGGAAAAATGGGTTCCGGCGATGGTCGAGCTGCATCCTGGCTTCATCGACCATCTGCGGCACCCAAAGAGGATCGCCAGTATACAGGCGATAGGGCAGATTAATCCAGGCGCGCACATCGCGCCGCAGTGTTGTGTCGAGTGTGCGAACGGTGATCATGCTGCTCCCGGAACGAAGAAGCCCACCCCCAGCGCTCCTGGCCCGGTATGCGTGACGATGGCCGGGACGAGGTCGGAACTGAGGACATCAGGCGCGTCGATTGCGGTCTGCAGCTCATCGGCGACTGCCTGGGCCAGGACAGGCCTCCCGGCATCCATCACCGAGAGATAGGCAGCTTCGCCACGCGCGGCTTCGGCTAAAACCAACTCCTTCAAGCGGGCCAGGGCGCGGTGGTGGGTTCGCTGTCGTTCGACCGCAACCACCCGGCCGTCGCTGAGACCGAGTATCGGCTTGAACTGCAAGACGCTGCCGAGCAAGGCGGCAGCGCCGCCGATGCGCCCGCCCCTTTGCAGGTATTCGAGCGTGTCCACCAGGAAGTAGATACGCGCCCGCGGCGCCAGGGTCGTGAGGCAGGCCCAGACGCTATCGGCGTCGTGCCTGTTGGCGGCCATGCGGGCGGCCAGGAGTACAAGACGCGCCAGTGGACCCGCAATGGTGCGCGTGTCAAGGATACGGATGTCTGCACCTGGAAAAGAGGCCGCCGCCGCCATGGCCCCGCGCACCGTACCACTGATGTCAGTTGAGGGATGGATGGATAGGATGGTATCGCCAGCTTCGACCCAGGGACGGTAGATGGCCTCGAACGCGCCGGGCGACGGCGCTGCCGTCTTGGGCAGGGTACGCGAGGCCTGCAGCCGGGACATGAAGGCGTCTGGACTCAATTCCTCGAGCTCAAGGAATTGCTCATCGTCGAAAATGATGATCTGAGGAACAACAACGATGCCAAATTGCTCGGCCAGGTCGACGGGGAGTCCAGCGGTGGTGTCGGTGACGATGCGGATCATGGGCAGCAAGGGTCAACAGTCGACGATCGACGGTCAATGCATGTGTGTCAGCTGCGCACCGATTCCCTGAAACCTAGATCGTGCGTAGAAGCTCACGGATGTCGTCGATCTCATCGCGGATGATGGTGTGGCCGATAGGATAATCAGGCGCAGCCAGGAATGCGTCAGCTGCCAGGAGTTGAGCGCGGCCCTGTTGGGCGACAGCGTGTGGCACGCTGCCATCCAGGGTGCCGTGCGGCCAGTAAAAACGGGTATGGGCGACTGCCTGGGGTGTTACCCGCACCGACGGGTGATCGGCCAGGAAACCCGACAGGTTCAGGATGGTGTGGACGCTTTCCGGGTGACAAAGGGTATAACCCAGGCTGACAGTGCCTCCCTGGCTGAACCCGCCCAGGAAGATGGGGCCAGGCTGCACGGGCAGGCGTGCAGGCAGCGCCTCGATCAGAACATGCAGTTCATCGAGCGAGTGCTGATAGTGGTGAGGGTCAGGGCGTACACCACCAAGGTAGCGATACCAGGCGTAGCCAGGGCCATAGCCCCAGGGCGCAGCCGGAAATGGCGCCCGTGGTGCAACCATCATGACATCGGGAAAGAAGCTCGAAAGGGCTGCCATATCGGTTTCGTCTGCGCCGCGGCCGTGGAGCAGGATCAGCAGCGGGTCTCCGTCGGCAAGTTGAGAAGGCAGGGCGGTCTGGTAAGTCAGCATGGGGCGTTGCACCTCAGGTAGTTTGGCCCAATTTTAGTGATCGCCTTCGCTGCCGTCCAATGACCCCTTGAGCAACCGGCTAGTGCGTGTCCAGCTGGGGGAGGCTCGATACGCACGCCGTTTTGCCGAGGGCGGAATCTGCTCCAAAGCTATTCACCGGCGCTGCTTTCGACGCTAAGCATAACCCGCGTAGCGCCATCCTGAATTGCCCGCACGAGCATTTTTAGCCTGTACTCCTCCAGGATCCAGACCAGTGACTCGCCTTCCACTTGCCGCCACCCCAGTTCCTCGAATCGCTGCGCGAAATAAGCGGCAATTTCGTCCGCGGTCAGGCGCTCGTTGGTCAGGACAGCAAACGGGCCAGCAGTTCGTTCCACGGTGCTTCCGGGAGGGGCCAGGAGGCTGCCCGGTTCGAAGCCAGGCAAGCCAATGGCAGGCTGGTTTGCGTTCGCGAGGGGATCCTCCGGCAACGTGATAGGGAAGCTGGCATTGATGTCGAACACTTCATAGTCCCACGCCAGCGTCTGCTCTGCCGGAACCTGCTGTCCGCTGTCATCCTGGATCATCCTGTCCTTGACTTCGGCATCGAACGCTAACTTAACGGCGTAGAGCCCGTCCTTTGCCACCCACAGATCGCCTGTAAGCGTCTGCACCGACCCGCGCTCGTTGGCGTCTTCATGAGCAAAAAATGTCTCGAAGAAGGCTGGATTGTCGAAGGTGTAGTGCAGCGCCGGGATGCCATTGACAACTTCTTCGCCGGTGAATTTCAGGTCTGCTGCAGGTGGGACAAGCAGGCCAGGATGAGCGAAGATGGGCGGCAGGGCGTCAATGCCCGCCTCGCCGCGAGCGATTGTCACGCCCTGATCTCCCAGACCGAGGAAAGCGTCGTCGCCGACCGCGGCGATGCTGATCGTTCGTTCTTGCGCTGCTTCGGCATCGCTTGCCGGCCGGTCGGTCATGCGCGCCGCCAGATCGAAGCCGTGCTCGTGGCCGGCCTTTTTCCAATCTGTCTCGTAGTGCAGCACGTCTTCCTGGTCTTCTTTGTCGGGTTGGCGAGTGATGACGCGCAGGTCACCACGTGTGCGATAGGAATCGAGCGCCTGATCGATCGGCGTCAAGGCTGTCAGGGCCGGTGCTGGCGTAACGGGAGCGGGCGGACGGGCGCAGGCTGCAGTGAGCACAGCCGCCAAAACTATCAAGAGCGATGTGAAGGTGAAACGATGCGCGGGTGAAAGGGTCATGATTCTGAGAAGACGGAAGGGGATGTGATGGCGCGGGGCTGGATGGCTGGCTGCCACAACACTTCAGCCAGCCCAGGCGCGCCGGCAAGGGCCAAGTAGTCATAAATACGGGCGCTGGCCTGGCCCTGAAACAGCACATCAAGCTGGCTGGCGTAGCAGACTGCAGCCTGCTGTTTGCGCTGTGCCTGGCTGGCCGTCAGGGCCTGAGGTAGCCGCAGCCACGGCCCTGGGGCCGGGCGGTTGAGAGCATACCACAAAGTCTCGCCGCGTTCGACATAGGGGAAGTCTTCGTAAAACAAGACCGGCATGCCGTCCAGCAGCCAGGCTTCGGCCACCCGGCGGGCGCGCTGATGGTCGACATGACTGCCCGCCGCCAATGGAGCGTAGATGAAAGCCGGCTTCAGGCGTTCGATCAGGCGCGCCAGTTCGGCTGCCAGGACAGTGGTATTGTCCCCGGGATGTAAAGGCCCCCACAGGCTTTCTTCTGAGTCGTAGAGCCAGGCGCCGTCCGGGGCGCGGCGATAGATGCAGTCGAGATCGTCCAGGTAAATGGGTTCGGCGCCCAGAAGCGAGCACGCTGCCCTATCTTCAGCCTGACGCAGGCTGATCGGGTCAGCGCCGGGATGCTCAGCCAGCCAGCGCTGGTGCTGAAACTCGGCAAAGGCAGAAACCGGACCAGGTGGCGGCGCTCCTGCACACAGGGTGACCACCACCACCTGCTCGCCTCGGCCGGTCTGTTGGGCGATCAACCCTCCGCACGATAGAACAGCGTCATCGAAATGAGGACTCAGATAGAGATGCATGGCGACGTGGATTTCGGGATGGCCTAGAGGTGTACCCACACTGGCAGCCATAGACGGTGAGTGTCGGTAAGCCGATAGACGACGCCGTTGCGGTAATCGGCCACGTAAAGCTCGCCTGCCTGGTCTTCGCCAAAGGCGCTGATTGGAAACGGTGCATCAAGCAGTACCTGGTTCGACCATGTCTCAGATTCGCGGCGCAGCCCCCAGATACGGCCGCTGCAGTAGTCGGCGAAGAAGTAGAGCCCCTGCATGCGCGGATACTGGTTGCCGCGATAGACGTGGCCGCCGGTGACAGCGCAGCCCAAGCTGTGGTCGTATTCGACGACGGGGCCGGCCAGTCCGGCAGGGTCGCAGTCGGGTGGCTCAAAACAATGGTTGCCTTCGGTCAACCGCCAGCCGTAGTTTTGACCGCCTGAACTGTCGGCCGCCTGGTAGTTGATTTCCTCCCACGCGTATTGGCCGACATCACCTATGAACAGGTCACCCGACAGACGGTCAAAGGCAAACCGCCAGGGGTTGCGCAACCCCAGCGCCCAAATCTCACCCCGATAATTGGCCGTGGCCGTGAAGGGATTGGTGGCCGGGATGGCATATGGGTTAGCGCCGCTCTCGACATCGATGCGCAACAGCTTGCCCAGCAATGCCATTGGCGATTGTCCGAAGTTGTGGGGGTCGCCGGCGTCGCCGCCATCGCCCATCCCAATGTAGAGATAGCCATCGCGCGGGCTGAAGGCGACCTGTCCACCATTGTGGTTGCCGTAGGGTTGGGCGACCCGCAGGATGAGCTCCTCGCTTGCGGGATCGACCTGGTTCAGGTTGTCGGGACGAACGTGCATGCGGGCAATGATCGTGTCTCCTGACCCGTCAGTATAATTGACATAAAGATAGCCTTTGACAGGGAAGCCGGGTGGAAAGGCAAGGCTAAGCAGCCCCTGCTCGCCGCAGCAGCTCGTGCGTTCTTGGATGTCGAGGAAAGGCGCCGGCAGCAGCACGCCGTTCTTGATGATACGCACAACGCCGGGCTGTTCGACAACGTACATGCGACCAGAGTCGTCATTGGCGTGGGTGATATGAACAGGACTGTTGAAGCCGGAAGCAAACGGGCGCAAGGCCAGCGCCGGCCAATCGCCGGTAGCCAGGAGGGTTTGCTGCCCGCCGGCGCGATCCTTGGCGCTGACCACACCAGATGTAAGCAGCAAACAGAGGCCAAAACCAAGCGCCAAAACTAAGGTTCTCATCGTTGGTGAGGATAGCGGCGGGCGGCGGTGGTGTCAAGACTGGCGTGGAATGGGCTTGTTCGACAAGGGCATCTGTGATAGCCTGCACCTATGCAACGGTTCATCATGGTGTTCCTTCTCATCGCGCTTGCTGCCTGCCAGACGGCGCCGGCCGCTGCCCCAAACAGTCGGACTGGCGACGAGGCAGCCCTGCGCCAGTTGCTGCGAGACGAATCCGATGCGGTGGTCCGGCAGGACATCGAGCGCCTGGCCGGTCTCTGGGCCGAGGATGGGTTCGTTGTAGACGCCAGGCATACCTCTGACAACGAAGCCGATGACGCCGTCTGGCGCGGGATCGATGCGATTCTCGATCGCTATATGGTGGTTGTGTTTCCAGGCAATCCCCAGTTTGCAGAGCCTGCCGATATAGGCATCGAGATTGCCGGCGATACGGCCAGCGCTTCTTCTACAACCCGGATCGGCGACGAGATCTCGCCTGCCGGCGACCGCTGGGAGTTCCGCTATGCGGGAGGCCGTTGGTGGATTGTATCGCTGAAGTACAATCTGGAGCCCTAAGCGTTGCTGGTTGGCGTCAGGGTGTGCTAAAATGGGGTTGCCTTGCCGTTACCCACATGGCGGCACGGCATTTGACACACACTCACTCCCTGGAAATGGTTGAAACCACAAGCCGCGCCGGTCCACGCCTGGACAAGCTGCAATGGAACATGGTACAGGTTGCGCGCTCTGTGCCTCTATTCCGGGGGCTGGCAGAAGAAGACTGGGAGTCCATCGCACCTATGCTGCATGGACACTGTTTTCCGAAGGATGCTTATGTGTTCTTCCAGGGTGATCCGCCGGACGCCTTGTATATCGTGTGGATGGGCCGGGTCAAGCTCGTTCGCCATACCGATCACGGGCGTGATGTGGTCGTGGAGATGCTAGGGCCTGGGCAGATCCTGGGGGAAATGGCCGTTTTGGATGGGCGCCCCTATTCGACAACTGCGCAGACTCTGGAAGAAGTGGCGGTGGTTACCATCGCCCGCCGCGACTTCTATAACCTGCTTGACCGCTACCCACGCGTTGCTATGGGCGTGATCTCGGAACTCAGCCGCCGGTTGCGGCTGACGACCGAAATGGTTCGCAGCCTGGCGGTCGATCGGGTAGAACAGCGGGTCGCGCGTACACTGCTGCGCCTCGCTGACCTGGCCGGCAAGCCGAATTCGGCGCGACCGGAAGCGCTTATCATCGATATGCCCCTGACCCGACAGGATATCGCCGAGATGACAGGCACGACGGTCGAGACGGCCATACGCGTCATGAGCCGCTTTCGCAAGCAAGAACTGCTCTCCAGTTCGCGGGGGCGCATTATCATACTCGACCCTGACGGGCTGGCTGACGTGGCGCGGAATGGCTAGGGCACTGGGGCCGGGATGATCCAGCATAGCGCCAGGATACTGGAACGCGTGACAACCGGCGCCTTTCAGGAACTTGTCCTGCATGCGCCGGAACTCGCCCAGCAATTGCAGCCCGGCCAGGCAGTCATGGTGCAGGCCGGCTGGGGGCTCGACCCGTATCTGCGGCGCACCTTCTACCCCATCGCCTTCGACACCGAGACCCTCACCCTGCGCCTGCCGCCGAGCGGCGACCGCGGCCATGCCTGGCTGCGGCTGAGCACGCTTGGGGCTTCGGTTGACTGCCTGGGGCCAGTTGGCCTTGGTTTTCGGGCGCCCGCCAGCGCACAGCGCCTGTTGTGTGTTGGTGAAGGCGAATTGGCTTGGACGTTGCTGCCCCTGGTCAAGCTGGCGGATGCTGCTCATCTATCCGTGACGCTGGCTACCGAGTCCGCCACTGCGCGCACTGCCATTCCCTCCCAGCGTCTACCGCTTGCCGTTGAGTATCGGGTGACGACGATCGATGGCAGCCAGGGAACCAGGGGCCGGCGGCGGGCGATTTCTGCCGAACTGCTCAATTGGGCGGACGCCGTTGCTGCGGCCGGGTCGCAGTCGTTCTACCATGATCTTGCCATGGCCGTCCGCGAATACCGGGTCGTTCTCCGCCGCGGCTTTGTGCAGGCCCTCATGTCTGCTTCCTTTCTGTGTGGAGTGGGCGCCTGCATGGCTTGTGCGACCGATGTGGCCGGAGGCCGGCGTCGCGTCTGTCTGCGCGGCCCGGTTTTCGACCTGCTCGACCTTCACTTCTGACTTCCTGTGTTGATCGAACTTGCCCCCCACAACAAGCGCGGCCTGAACGTTTTCTCACGGTTGCTGGCAGGCAGCGGCGCCGTGGGTTACGGCGATGCCTGGCCGCCCGGCCTGGGCCCGGCCGATTTTGGCGCTATCGTCACATCGGCGGTGACCATGCGACCGTTAACGGGAAGCGAGGGACCACGGCTGAGCGAACTGCCTGCCGGTTTTCTGTTGGCGACGGGCGACCACAACCCCGGCTTTCGCCGGGTCATCGAGCGGCATAGGGGCCTTTGGCGCAAGCTGGAGACGCCTGTGATCATCGCGTTAGCGGGTGGCGACCCAGGCGACCGCGTCTGGATGGCGGCGCGGCTGGAAGAGGACGATCCCGGCGTAGCTGGCGTCGAGCTTTCCATACCAGAGGATGCCAACCTGGGCGAGGCCAGCGCCGCCATCTCGGCGGTGAGGCATGCCACCACCCTGCCGATTTTGGTCAGGCTGCCATCGACGCGCGCCGCCCATCTGTCCGAAGCATGCGTGGTTGCGGGCGCAGATGCGCTGGTGGTGGGGACGCCACCGCCAGTCCTCTATCCGGCTGAAGACGGCACACTGCTGGCCGGCCCGCTAGCCGGCCCGGTTGCCCTCCCCTTCACCCTGCGCGGGCTGCAGCGTGTCGTGGCCCTCGAACTCGATGTGCCCGTGATCGCCGCGGGCGGCATCCACGGCCTGGACGATGCGGCGTTGTGCCTGGAGATGGGCGCGGCCGCGGTCCAGGTTCGTAGCCTGGTTTGGACAGATCCGGCGGCAGCGCGCCGGCTGGCGCACAGCGTGCAGGCGCTGACGGCAGGCGAATCGGCGGAAACTTGAGGATGGAGCGTTATGAGCGAAAGGCTTGAAATCAGTTCGGGCGCTGTATGGGAGGACATCGTCGGCTATGCCCGCGCCGTGCGGGTAGGCAACATGGTCGAGGTATCCGGCACCACTGCAGTGGATGAATCAGGACAGGTGGTGGGGGTGGGCGATCTCTTCATACAGACGCATTTCATCCTGCAGAAGATCGAGCGATCCTTGCAGGCGGCCGGGTCCAGACGCGAGGATGTGGTGCGCACCCGGCTCTTTCTGGTCGATATCACTCGCTGGGAGGAGGCGGCCCGCGCCCACCGCGAGTTTTTTGCCAGGGTGCGGCCGGCGGCCACAGCGGTGGAGGTCAGCCGCCTGATCCACCCTGATCTGTTGGTGGAGATCGAAGTCACTGCCATCGTCGGCGAAGGTGGAAAATGATCTACGATCTGCATGGGGTTTCCGTTCGCTTCGAGACGGACGACAGCCGCATCGCCGCTCGCCTGGAAAAGCAGTGGCAGCCCTTCACTCCACCCGCGGCCCCCAACGCCACAACGGCAAAGCCTTCACCTGCCCTGGTGTTCCGCCTGCGAGCTGTGGCCGCAACCCCTGCCGCGCCCGATTACCCCGCCGTCTCAGCGGGCCCTGTCGTTGTCTATCACCGTCAGGGTGAGCGGGCCACTGCCTTTTTCCAGCGCTGGGGGCGTTATGATATCGATCTGGCCGCCGGGGAGGTGGACGGCGCCATGACCGAGGCCTGCCTGAGCATCTATGGCGTGTTCGAGGACATGATCATCATTGCCCTGGCGCCTTTGCTTCGGCGTCGAGGTCTGTTCACTCTACATGCCTTTGCCGCCGCCCGCCATGATCGCGCTGCCCTTCTGGTGGGTGATATCGGCGCCGGCAAGACCACCACTGGGCTGAGCCTGCTCTGCGGCGGCTACAAGCTCTGCGCCAACGATTCGCCGCTGGTGCGGCTTGATGCATCCACGGGGCGCCTGCGGATATGCGCCTATCCCGGTTTGATCAGCGCCTATCCCGATTCGATCTCCTGGTTTCCGCAGTTGGCGCCGGTCCTGGCCGCGGCCGAGCGATTGGACGGCAGCGCCAAGCTGTCATTTGCGGCCGATGCGCTGTGGCCTGAGGCCTGGCAGATGCAGGCGCAGCCGGGCGTTTTGCTGTTTCCGCAGGTCGTCTCCGGCCTGGACGCTTCGGGCTTGCGCCCCCTCCATCGCTTCGAAGCGCTTCACCGGCTGGCGGGTCAGTCGATCGAAAACTGGGACGCCGATTTCATCCCGGCGCATTTGCAGGCCATGCGCATCCTGGCTGACTCGGCGCCGGCCTACGATCTGCTGTTGGCGCCGGACGTGGCGCGGCTGCCGGCCCTGATCGATCAGGCACTGGATCGGGTCGAGTAGCGCTGACCAGCTTCTGTCCTGCTACGTGGTAGCGCGACGCTCAGACCACTGTGGCCCCAATTCGGCGAGCAGCATACCCGCCAGAATGAGGGCGCCTCCCAGCAGTTGCGGTGATCCTAGCTGCTCGCCGATAAGGACGAAGGAGGCAAGTGCAGCGAAGACCGGTTCCGTGGCGAAGATGAGGGCCGTGTGGGTGGCGGTCGTGGAGCGCTGCGCCGCAGTCTGTACTGCAAAGGCAAAGGCCGTGCAGAAGATGCCGGTGAAGAAGGCAGCAAAGAGCGGCTGGCCGACTGGCGGCCACGGCGTACCCGGTTCGAAAAGCAGCGAAGCTGCGCCGGCCAGCACGACGACCGTGGCAAGCTGGGTAGTTGTCAGCACCAGGGCATTCATGCGCGGGGCGAAGCGGCCAACAGTGTAGATCTGGGCGGCGAAGCTGATGGCGCAGCCCAACACCAGCAGGTCGCCGCGATTGACTCCCGCAGACGGATCGATGCCGCTGAGCGAGAGAAAGCCTAATCCTGCCGCAGAGGCGGCAATGCCCAGCCCCACGGCCAGACTCAGACGCTCGCCACCCAGGGCGATGCCGAGCACGGGCACGATGACAACCCCCAACCCGGTGATGAACCCGGCTTTGGCGGGCGTAGTGTAAAGAAGACCGGCGGTCTGGAAGGCATAACCGGCGAAGAGGAATATGCCGATGAGGACGCCTGCCGCCAACTGCCGGCGCAGAGGCGTCTGGTGGGGCGCTGGCAAAAGATAGGCGCGCCTCCACCACAGGAGGGGAATCAGGCCAACGATCGCCAGCAGGAAGCGGGTGAAGAGAAAGGTGAAGACGGGATAGCTGCGCACCGCCTCCTGCACCATGACAAAGGTGATACCCCAGATGAAGGAAACAAGGAGGAGAGCGGAATCGGCGACCAGCCGGCGAGAAGGTGCGGGCATGACGGTTGAAGGTGGCCCAGGGCGCTACAGGTACGGGTCAATGCGGGGCATCCAACTCGTCGCGGACGGTCTTCAACAGCGATTCAGCGCGCAGCTCCGGCAGGTTGTAGCAAGGCCCGCCCAGGGAATCGGCAAGCTGCTGCGCTAGCCCGCGGTCGAAAGCCTGGTGTTCCATGTTAACGGTGACTGTGCGGATGTGCGCTTGCTTGAAGAGGTCCGCCATGCGCAGGGCCTCTTCTTGCGCTGCCATGCCGGTCATGCTGACGTTGCCGGCGCCATCGGTGAGCAGGAACATGAGCGGGCGCGTCTCAGGGTCGCGGCGCCGCGCCGCCATGATCACGTTGTACGAGGTCAGCAGACCTGATGAGAGCGGCGTCTTGCCGCCCACGGGCACGTCGCGTAGGGCTTTCTGCGCCAGCTCGACGCTGGATGTAGGGGGCAGGACGACCCGCGCCCGTTCTTTCTGAAACACCACCAGCCCCACCTGGTCGCGGCGTTGGTAAGCGTCGATGAGCAGCGACATCACCGCGCCTTTGGTCGCCTCCATCCGTTCTGCCGCCGCCATCGACCACGAGGCGTCGACTACGAACAGGATCAGGTTGGAAGCGCGGCGAACACGCACCTTGCGCTGCAGGTCCTCCCGCTCGACAGCAAAGGCGACATCGCGCCGCTGGCGGTGAACTTGCTGGATGGCAGCCTGGCGGAAGGTCGCATCGAAGGCGATATCATCCATCTTTTCGTGCGCCGGTCGGGCGCGGATGTAGCGGCCGCGCTTGCGATCGGTGCGGGTGGTGGAGCGTCGCCCGCCTTTGGCCCGTGTCAGCTTGTCGATGGGCGTGTCGACGCGTTTGACCTTGAAGGTATCGCCGACCTGGCTCAGGCGGCTGGGCGCTTTCTTGTCGCCTGGGCTGGATGCCTCGCGCCCTGTCGTCTGTTCGTTCTCGCCCGCGGCCCCTGCCATCTCATCCGACAGTTCGTCGCCGTCTAGCTCACCCTCTTTTTTTTTACGTCACCCGCAGCGCCGGCTTCGGCCCGCTGCATCTCCTCGGCTTCGGCTTGCTGTTGGGCCTGCTGCATCCGCTGCTGCAGTTGCTGCGGCTGCAGGGCTGCATCCTGGAAGGGTTGGCGCTTGAGGCGATGCGGCAGCGCCAGCTCGGCGCCGGTCATGATGTCGTGCTCGTTGATTTCCAGGCGGGCCTCGTAAGCGGCGTTGGCCGCCGCCGTCTTCAAGATGACAATATCAGCCCGATGCCCATCCACATTGAAGGAGGCGGTAAGGTGGGCGATCAAATAGATGTCGCGGTCGCGGTATGCCACCAGCGGCAGACGATTGCGGGCGCGCTCGATCTCCGCCGATACATGGCGCTCGCGCTCAGCCCATTCGTTGTAGAAGGTTTCGGGGTCGCGCTCGTAGGCCAGCCGGCGGCGGACGATTTCCACGCGGGCGCTGGGGTCGGCGATGCCTTCGATATCCACGGCATGGGCGAAGCGGTCCAGCAATTGCGGCCGCAAATCGCCTTCCTCCGGGTTCATCGTCCCAACCAGAATAAAGGCAGCCGGATGCTGGAAGCTGATGCCTTCGCGCTCGACCACATTCACACCCATCGCCGCCGAATCGAGCAGCAGATCGACCACATGGTCGTCAAGCAGGTTGACTTCATCGACGTAGAGCAGACCGCGGTTGGCCGCCGCCAGCACGCCCGGCTCGAAATGGCGCTCGCCTTTCTTGATCGCCTTCTCGATGTCCAGCGTGCCCACCACCCGGTCCTCGGTGGCGCTCACTGGCAGATCTATGAAGCGGATGCGCCGCGTCGTGATCGGCAAGATGCCCTCGCGCTCCAACCGCTCCTGGCATTCGGTGCACAAGAAGAGGGGTTGGTTGGGATCGCAGCCGAATTTGCAGCCTTCGACCACTTCCAGGTCAGGCAAGAGAGCAGCCAGGCCGCGCGCTGTGGTGGATTTGGCTGTGCCGCGCTCCCCGCGGATGAGCACACCCCCAATCTGGGGGTTAATGGCGTTGAGGATCAACGCCCGTTTCATGCGTTCCTGGCCGACGATGGCAGTGAAGGGATAGACGGCTGGCATCTTGAGGGGTTTCGAGGGTTGGAGCGATCAGGAATGGTGTGTTCTTGGAGTAACGACTTCAGTCGTTCCCCATCACACGCATTATACACGCACCCTCAGACTGCAAGCACATTGTGAATTCATTCGCATGATTTGGCAGCGCCGGACATTGCCCCGAAAATTGTGTGCGACCGATCCGGTTTCACCCTTCAAGCTCTGCGCTACCCGGACCTTGGCTGTCTGCTTCCTTGTCTACCCCCAACATGATCACCTCCACCCGAGCCATCACCTACTCATCCTACCTATCGATGCTGTTCCTTGGCGTCTCCAGTTCACTGGTAGGCGCGGCAGCCCGGAGCATCGGCCTTTCGCCCTTTCAGATCGGTCTGCTCATCGCCGTTCAGAACCTCGGCTTTATGGTTGCCGTGCTGGTCACGGGCGCCCTGGCCGACAGCCATGAAAAGCCAAGGCTGCTGTTCCTGGGCAGCGTAGTGCTGGCGATTTCACTTTTCCTGTTCTATCTTGGCGACGACTTCGCCATCAACCTGGTCATCATGGCCTTCATAGGCGTTGGCATTGGCGCCTATGAGGGCGTCACCGACGCCATGCTGCTCGATATCCATCACGAGCGCCAGAACTATTTCATCAACATCAACCACTTTTTCGTTACCATAGGTTCCATCGTCATCGCCCTCTACCTGTGGCTTCTACCTGTGGATTGGCGCAGCTCGGTCGTGACTAGTAGCGTGATCGTCGCCGTCCTTGCGCTCGTCTTTGGACTGACGCGACTGGCAAGCCCGACCATGCATCACGATCCCTATCTCGACCGTGTCAAAATCCTGGCCCGCGAGCGGACGGTGCTGGCGCTGTTCCTGGCCACACTGCTGGTGGTGGGCGCCGAGCTGAGCGCGACCGGCATCCTGACCACCTTCCTGACCGAGATGCGCGGCTTCTCGCAGACGGCGGCGCAGGCGGCGCTGGTTCTCTTCCTGGTCGGCATCGCCGTGGGTAGGGTGGTGATCGGCAGGTTTTCACATAACGCCCATGTGCCGCGCAACATCCTGCTTTTGTTTGGTCTGTCGCTGGCCTGCTTCACGGCGCTCTTCTTTTGGGATTTCGGCTCGCTGACAGTTGTCTTTGTGTTCATGGCGGGATTGAGCATGTCGGCCCTGGTGCCGCTGATGCTTACTCTGGCCGGGCTTCTGTATGTGCGTGTAGCAGGGACTGTGCTGGGCGCGATCAAGGTGGCGATTGCCGTTGGCGGCATCTTCGTGCCTCTGCTCTTGTCAGTCGTCGTCAGCCGTATCTCCTTTCAGGCGGCGCTACTGCTGTTCCCGCTGGCCTTCCTGTCAGGCCTGCTCATTCTTGCACCCACGCTCAGAGGTATACGCACACCCCTTTGACGAGGAACGTAGGTGAGTGCCGCCCGGCTTGAGTCCTGTGAAGTCAAATTGATTTGCGCGTGATTTGGGAAGATAGTATACTTTGTCTGGCAGCACGAGCGTTTAGTGCAGTCATTGGCTGTCAGGAAAAAGGCTATGGCAACGCTATCGATACGAGGCGTCTCCCTCTTCGTGAAGGTCATCGGACATGGAAATCCATTAGTGCTTATGCATGGCGGACCTGGGGTCGACCATAGTACGTTGGCGGCCTTGCGTCCCTGCGCCGACCAATTCACCCTGGTCTTCTATGACCATCGCTGCAATGGCCGCTCCAATGGGGCCGGGGTTACATCCATGACCTGGGAAAACCTGACCGCCGACGCCGATGCTTTGCGGCAGGCGCTGGGCTTCGGCAAGTGGGCCGTGCTGGGGCATTCGTTTGGCGGCATGGTCGCCCTCGAATATGCGCTCCGTTATCCCCAAAACGTGTCGCATCTGGTGTTGCTGGATACGTGCGGCGATATCCGTTGGGTGCAAGAGAATGCGTCGGAGGTTCTGGCCCAGCGCGGCTACAACGCTGATACAGTGAAAATGGCCCGGCGCTTCTTCAACGGAGAGATCACCCCTACTGAAATGATGCCGGCCATGATGAAGTTCGCTGGGGCCTACTACTACCATCCAAGTCTCCTCCTGATGGCGCATGAAGCAATCTCAGGGCTGCGGATGAAATCCCGGCCCGAGGCACTCATCTTTGGCTTCGGCCAGTTGCTCAAAGGCTGGACGGTCATGGATCGCCTCGACGAGATCAGGACGCCCACCCTTGTGATGGCAGGCCGTCACGATTTCCAGTTCCCGCCCGAACATCAGGAGGCGCTTGCGAGCGGAATCGCCAACGCACGCCTGGAGATCATCGAGCGCGCTGGACATAATGCGCACTCGGAGCGGCCTGCTGAAGTCATCCGAGCACTCAGGGACTTTCTGTCAGCTTCGTAAATTCCTCCCTTGCAGGATGAGGGATAGATCATGAACACGACGAGAATTGCCGTTAGCGCCTCCTATGAAGCAATCGATGCCTATGTCGAAAAGGAAATGCACCGGCTGAACATGCCGGGCGTATCCCTCGCTATCGTCGAAGGCGACCAGGTCGTGCACCTGCGCGGCTTTGGTTGCTCCCGCCCACATGGCGAAGCGCCAACTCCACAGACGCCCTTCTTCATCGGTTCCCTCACCAAATCGTTCACGGCCCTGGCTGTGATGCAGTTGGTAGAGGCGGCGAAGATCGATCTGGATGCCCCTGTCCAGCGCTACTTACCGTGGTTCCGGGTGGCGGATCCCGAAGCCTCCGCCCAGATGACTGTGCGCCACCTGCTGAACCAGACCAGCGGCCTGCCTACGTCATGTGGTGAAACTACTCTGGCTGATTTCGACAGCCGTCCGGACGCCAACGAGCGCCAGGC
>JACDJB010000972.1_pt1 | contig 24684 bp, 21 predicted proteins | sample 7454121 | NCBI WGS metagenome assembly JACDJB01 (sample SAMN14253290, study PRJNA609438) | sludge metagenome | isolation source: sludge after 25d culture with pyrite | collected 2018-12-20
ACGCTCACGGCCGACCAGATCACCCATCACCTCTATACGGCTGGCATGCCGGACCCGGATTTCGTCATCCGCACGTCTGGTGAGGTGCGGCTCTCCGGCTTCCTGCTGTGGCAGACCGCATACAGCGAGTTCTACTTCTGCGACGCCAACTGGCCTGAGTTCCGCAAAGTCGACTTCCTACGCGCCGTTAGGTCGTTCCAGGCGCGCGAGCGCCGCTTCGGCAAATGACCGCAATGGGGGATGGCAACTGATGGACAGACCTTTCGTCGCCGTGATCATGGCGGGCGGGCAAGGGCAACGCTTCTGGCCTCTCTCCACCGCTAACAAGCCGAAGCAGTTCCTGGACTTGCGGGGGAGCGGGCGCACGCTACTCCAGGCCACCTACGACAGGGTGCTGCCGCTCGCCGGTTCACCCGAACGCGTGCTGGTTGCCACCGCCGAGCGTTACGTAAAGCTCGTGCAGCAGCAGCTTCCTGACCTGCCGCCAGGCAACCTGCTCGTAGAGCCAACACCGCGCGACTCTGCTCCGGCCATCGCCCTCGCCTGCCTGACCATCGAGGAGCGCTTCGGTGACGTCGTGGCCGGCTTCTTCTCATCAGATCACGAGATCGGCGACGTGGAGGAGTTCCAGGCCGTCCTTCACCGGGCGGCACAGCTGGCGAGCGCCGAGGACGGGCTCGTCACCATCGGCATCAGCCCCACGCGGCCCGCCACCGGCTACGGTTACATCGAGGTCGGCGAACCCGCTGGCGACGAGACCGGCGGCGGCAACCGCGTCGCGCGCTTCGTAGAGAAACCGAACTTGCCGACAGCCAAGTCGTACGTGGCCGGTGGGCGTCATCTGTGGAACGCGGGGATATTCGTGTGGCGCGTAAGTACGGCCCTGGCAGAACTCGATGACCTCGACCCAGAACTCATGGTGCCGCTGCGGCGCGCGTTCGCCAGCGGTGAGGTGGCCGAGGTCTTCCCTAGTCTCAAGAAGATCAGCATCGACTTCGCGCTCATGGAGCGCACCGACAGGGCGCTGGTGGTGCCTGGCAGCTTCGCGTGGGACGACATCGGCGACTGGGTGGCGCTCGAACGCCTCCTTACTCCCGAGGACGGTCCAGGCGGCGCCAATACCGTCGTCGGGCGGCACGTTGGCCTCGACACCTCGCGCAACATCGTTTACACCGAGGACCCTGACGACGTCATCGTCACGCTCGGCGTGCACGACCTGGTCATCGTCAAGCGCGGCAACGCCGTCCTGCTCGTGCATAAGGAGCGCGTTCAGGAACTGAAGACGCTGCTCGCGGACGAGCGGCTGGCCGGCCTCCTGCAGCGCGAGGACTGAACACCCCGCTCACGCCTTGACGGCGCTCAGGTAGAGGCTCTCGTAGGCGCTGGTCATAGCGTCCACCCCGAAGACCTCGGCGGACCGCGCGGCAGCCTCGCCGAGGCGCCGCACCAGGCCCGGCTCAGCCGCCACCCGCGCCAGCGCCGCGCTCAGTGGCCCGGACGCCGAGGGGGGAACGAGCAGGCCGTTCACGCCGTCGGCAACGAGCTCCGGAACCCCACCCACGGCGGTGGCCACCACGGGGAGGCCAGCCGCGAGGGCCTCCATGACAGACAACGGGTTGCCCTCGAAGTCCGACGCCAATGCGAACGCGTCTGCCGCGCCTAGTGCCGCCACCACGTCGTTACGCACGCCCAGGAACCGCACTCGCTCCGCCACCCCGAGCTGACGGGAGCGCGCCTCGAGGTCGCCTCGCAGGGCGCCGTCGCCCACGAGCACGAGCCAGGCGTCTTGCCGCTGCCTGGCCACGTCCGCGAAGCCCTCTAGCAGCAGCGCGTGGTTCTTCTGTGCCATGAGCCGCGCCACGCACACGTACACGAAGGCGTCAAGCGGCAGACCCTCCGCCTTGCGCCAGGCCGCCCTTCCCGTCGCCGCGGCCCGCAGCGGGGCGAGGTCGATGCCGTTCGTTATCACGGGCGCCTCGCGGCCGTACATGCGGCGCACGCCATCCGCCACCGCGCCTGCTACCGCCACCGGCCTCACGCGCCAACCGTAGAGGAGGCGGCCGGCCACGCGGCCCGCCCCGTCCGCCTCGCGCTCGACCACGTTGTGGAGCGTGTGGACGGCCGCAACGCCCGGCGCAGCCAGGTAGGCGGGCAGGGCGTACGGCAGCACGGCCAGGTGCGAGTGCACCACGTCGGGCTGGAAGTCGGTAAGCGCGCGCGCTATGCGCCCGAAGACGCGCGGGTCGAAGCCGAGGCGCTTGCCAAGGTAACGCACTTCGAGGCCGCGCGCCGCCAGCTCGGCCTCGAAGCGAGTGCCGCGCGGGCCGTAGAAGCTGGCGGCGCGCACGTCGAAGCGCGCTGGGTCGAGGTGCAGCATGAGGTTGGCGACCATGGCCTCGGCCCCGCCCACCCCGAACTCGGGGAGGAGTTGGAGGACACGGGTGCGCGCACCCTCACTTCGCATGCTCACATCATGCGGCGGCCGGCCGCGCGTTGGGGGTGCGGTTGCGCGGCGCGCCGCCTCAGCCGGACACGGCGGCCTCGATGGCCGCAATGTCGATCTTCTTCATCGTCATCATGGCGTCGAACGCGCGCTTGGCCGTGGTGGGGTCGTTGCTCGTCGTCAGGTCGAGGAGCACGCGCGGCGTGATCTGCCATGAGTAACCCCAGCGGTCCTTGCACCATCCGCAGGCGCTCTCGGCGCCGCCGCCACTCACGATGGCGTTCCAGTAGCGGTCGGTCTCGGCCTGGTCGGCGGTCACCACCATGAAGCTCACCGACTCGTTCGGCTTGAAGTCGGGCCCGCCGTTGAGGCCCACGTACTTCTGCCCGAGGACGGTGAACTCGACGGTGAGCTCGTTGCCTTCTGTGCCGCCCGGGTAATCGCCGGGGGCGCCGTTCACGCGGCCAACGCTACTGTCCGGGAACGTCGCGGCGTAGAACTGCGCCGCCTTGAGGGCCTCCCCGTGATCGAACCACATGCACGTGATCAGCTCAGCCATGGTGCCTCTCCATCCGTAGCGCGGCAGCCGTGCTAGAACAGGTCTTCGACGCTCACGGGCGCCTGCGGCTCGACGTACGCCGTGTCCATCTGCGCCAGCTGCAGCTTGCCAGACACGTCGTCGTTCACGCCGTGCCAGTACGTGTAGCTGTCTATCACCCAGATGCCGCTTTCGCGCGTACCGTTGCCGCTCGCCTTCACGCCGCCGAACGGCATGTGCGCCTCCGCGCCGTTGGTGGTGTTGTTGATGCTCGTCATGCCGGCCTGGATGTTGTCCTTGAAGGCGAAAGCCCACTCGCGGTGATTGGTGTAGATGCTGCTTGAGAGGCCGTAATCAACGGCGTTCGCAGCAGCTAGTGCCTCGTCGATGCCGTCGACCTTCACGAGGTTGATGGTCGGCCCGAAGATCTCTTCCTGGAAGAGCTTCATGCCAGGCTTGACGCCCTCCCACACCGTTGGCCAGCCGAAGATGCCGGCGTTAGCGTCGCCAACGAAGCCGCTCGGCTTCGAGTCATCGGTGATGCGGCCCTTGCCGTAGAGGAGGGTGGCGCCGTCCTCCTTGCCCCACTCGTACTGCTGCTCCCAGCGCTTGAAGAAGCGCTCGTTGATGAACGGGCCGTACAGCACGTCCTGCGTCTGGAGCGGATCGCCGATGCGGATGCCCTCGACCGCGGCGAGGAAGCGTTTCTTGAACTCGTCGTAAACGGGAGCGTCGACGATGACGTTGCCAGCGCTCGTGCAGCGCTGACCGCCAGTAGCGAAGGCGGAGAACACGGCGCCCTGGACGGCGTTGTCAAGGTCGGCGTCGCGCATGACCACGAGCGGGTTCTTGCCGCCTAGCTCGAGGGTCGGGTGCTGCAGGTTGCGACCCGCCACCTCACCGACGTAACGGCCGACCGCGCTGGAGCCGGTGAACGCCAGCTTGTCGACCAGGCCGTCGTCCATGAGTTCGATCATGTACTGACCGGCAGCGTCCTTACCGCCACCGAACACCACGTTGAAGACCCCGGCGGGCAGGCCAGCGCCCAGAAGGATCTGCGCGAAGGCGTACGAGCAGGCAGGCACATCCTCAGACGGTTTCCAGACGATGGTGTTGCCCGTCACGAGCGCGGGGATGATCTTCCAGCTCGGCACGGCGATCGGGAAGTTGCCTGCCGTGACGATGCCGACGACGCCCAACGGCCGGCGGTAGGTGGTCAGGTCCTTGTTAGGCATCTCGCTAGGGACGGTCTGACCGTAAAGGCGGCGGCCTTCGCTCTGGAAGAAGTAGCAGGTGTCGATAGCCTCTTGAACGTCGCCGCGGGCTTCCTTGAGGGTCTTGCCCATCTCGCGCGTGATGAGGCGCGAGAGCGACTCCTTCTCCCGCTCGATGGCCTGGCCGACGAGGCCGATGATCTGACCGCGGATGGGCGCGGGCGTCTTGGCCCATGACTTAGCCGCGGCTTTGGCGGCGCGTGCGGCCTCCTGCACCTGCTCCTTCGTTGCTTCGTAGAACGCGCCGAGCACGTCGGAGGTGTTGCTCGAGTTGCGGGTCTCGAAGGTCCGCGCCCCTAGGACCTCACGACCCCCGTAGAGGTGTGGGTAAGTCTTGGTTTGAGTCATGTTCGCTCCTTGCCGTCATTACAACATGACGCGGCGCGCGGGCCTGCAGTGGGAATGAGAGCCCCTCAACTTGACTAACCAAGAACGCCACCTCGGAGGGTGGCAGCCAAACGACTTAGGTGACCCGAGCATGCATGTGATACTGTGAAGACATGCGCAATATCACAGTCACCGTAGACGAGGAGACGTACCGCCGTGCCAGGGTGAAGGCGGCCGAGCTCGACACGTCGGTCTCAAGGCTCGTACGCGATTACCTCATCGAGTTGGCGGCTGACGATAGCGAGTTCGAACACCTCGAGCGCCTTGAGGCTGAGCAGCGAGGCCGGGTCGTCGACTTCAGCGCGAAGGACAGGCTCACGCGCGACCAGGTCCACGAGCGTCACGCGTGAGCAGGTTCCTCGACACGAACGTCCTTCTCTACTCCATCAGCACCAACCCAGACGAGGCGGAGAAACGCTCGATCGCAGTGGCTGCCCTGGCGCATCCGCGCAACGCGCTGTCGGTGCAGGTGCTGCAGGAGTTCTACGTGCAGAGCACGAGAGCGTCGCTACCCACGCCCCTCCCTCATGAACTGGCGGTTCAACTAATGCGGGCGTGGACGCGCTTCCCGTTACAGGTCACCACCCCAGAGGTCATGTTCCTGGCCCTCGCCCTGCGCGAGCGTTACCGCTTCTCCTACTGGGACGCGGCAGTTGTAGCGGCCGCTCAAACCCTCGGCTGTTCCGAGTTGTGGTCGGAGGACATGCAGCACGCTCAAGTGGTAGGAGGCGTGACGATCGTGAATCCGTTCCTGGGCGCCGCAGCAAGCTGAGTCTTGAACCCAAGCGCGAGTGGCAGACCCTCACCCCTTCCGCAAGAACCACACCTGTTCGCTCGGCCACGCGGCCGCCCACTCACCGGAGACGAAGAAGCGTGTCTCCTCGCTGGGCGCGGCCGGCCGCGGCTCCTTGAACCCCTCGATGCTGAAGCCCGTGCGCCTGAAGAGGCTCACCCACTCCTCGAAGGTGAGGTTGAACTCCACACCGCCCGGGTCTATCGGCACGTTCGACCAGTCGTAGCGGTGACCCCCGAAGTAGGGCCTTTGCAGTCCACGGGTGAGGGCGCTGCCGTCCGCTGGGCTGAAGGCTGGCACGAAGGGGTGGTTGCCGAGGAAGCGCAGGAGTCCGCCCGGCCGCAAGATGCGGTGCGCTTCCGGCAGCCACGCGTGGGGGTCGCACCAGATGGCGGCGCCGTACTCGCTGATGGCGAAGTCGAAGCTGTCGTCCGCGAACGGTGTGAGTTCGGCGTCGCCGTGCACGAACTCGACGGTGGCGCCGTGTTTGGCAGCCAGCCGTCTGGCGGTCGCGAGTTGCCCTTCCGCGACGTCGATGCCCGTCACTTGAGCCCCGCGCCGCGCCATCCAGCCGGACACGTAGCCGGTACCGCAACCGAGCTCCACGGCCCGCAGGCCGCTCATGGCTGCTGGGAGGAGGCCGAGCTCGTGCTCAGGCACGTTCCAGATTCCCCAGTACGGCTCCGGCGCCGACCAAGCGCGTTCGCCGGCCGCCACCCAATCGGGGGCTCGTTCGTTCCAGTAGCTGCGGTTGAGGGCCACGTGCACTGGCCCGCCATCGTTCTGGTTCATGAGGAATGCTAACGGGAACGGGTCAGTGCTGTCGTTCGTGGGCGCCCGCTCAGGCTTCTGCTCTCAGACTTCTGGCCCGCACCCCCGAAGCGGTATGCTCCCTCAAACCTTTTAACCGGTCCAGCGAGGCCGGAAGGGAGACGTAGCATGGTCAACGCCCAAGCCCCACACCCGAACCTAGTCATGAAGGCCACCCTCTTAGGGGCGGCCGAACTCGAGCGCGCGCTCAAGCGCATCGCGCACGAGGTCATCGAGCGCAACAAGGGCGCTGAGCGCCTAGCGCTGGTCGGCATTCACACGCGCGGGGTGCCCATCGCGGAGCGCCTCGCGGCCTACATCGCGGAGTTCGAAGGCGTCACGCCGCCCGTCGGCAAGCTAGACATCACGCTTTACCGCGACGACCTCACCGAAATCGCGCTGCAACCGATCGTCAAGCGCACAGAGGTGGACTTCGACGTTCACGGCATGCGCATAGTGCTGTGCGATGACGTGCTCTTCACGGGTCGCACCGCGCGCGCCGCGCTCGACGCGCTCATCGACATGGGGAGGCCAGACGTCATCCAGTACGCCGTCGTGGTCGATCGCGGCCACAGGGAACTGCCCATCCGCGCCGACTACGTTGGCAAGAACGTGCCGACCTCCGCGAGCGAAGTGGTGCATGTGAAGCTCACCGAGACGGACGGCGTCGACGCGGTCGAGCTGTGGGAACGCGCTTGATGGCGGCGCCGACCGTCACTGGACCGTCGCCTCTCCGCTCCCGCCACCTCCTCGACTTCGCCGCTTGGGCGCCTGCGGACATCGTTGGGCTGCTAGACACGGCGGACGTCATGGCGCAGGTCCTCACCCGCACCATCAAGAAAGTCCCTGCCCTGCAGGGTTTCACGGTCGCTACCCTCTTCTTCGAGGACAGTACGCGGACGCGTCTCAGCTTCGAGCGCGCCGCCCGCGCCCAAAGCGCTGACGTCATCGGGTTCGCGGCTGGGGGTTCGTCGCTCAAGAAGGGCGAGAGTCTGCGCGACACGCTGCGCACCGTCGACCAGTTGCAGGTCGACCTGTACGTCGTGCGCCACCCGGCAAGCGGCGCACCTTACCAGTTGACGCAGTGGACGGACGCCGCCATCGTCAACGCTGGCGACGGCCGCCGTGCCCACCCGACCCAAGCCCTCCTCGACGCGTACACGCTGCGCAAGCGTTTCGGTGCAGCTGCGGGCGGCGAGCTGCCGTTCACGGGCAAGCGCCTCGCCATCATCGGCGACATCGATCACTCGCGCGTGGCGCGCTCGAACATCGAGCTCTTCACGAAGCTCGGGGGTGAGGTCACGTTGTGCGGCCCGGCCACCCTAGTGCCGCGCGAGTTCGGTAACCTGCCAGGAGTGCGGCTCGCTAACAGGCTCGAGGAGGCGGTAGAGGGCGCGCACGCCGTGATGGCACTGCGCTTGCAGCGCGAACGCATGACCGCCGGCCTGCTGCCGTCGTTGAGCGAGTACGTCGCGCGCTTCCAGCTCACGGAGGCCACCATGAAGCTCGCTCGAGCGGACGCCGTGCTCATGCACCCTGGTCCACTCGTGCGCGACCTCGAGGTGGAAAGCAGCCTGGCTGACGGGCCGCGGAGCGTCATAGAAGAACAGGTCGCCAACGGCGTTCCTGTACGCATGGCCGTGCTCTACACGCTGCTGGTCGGCAAGCGCTAGTCGTGGTTGGCGCCGCGCCGGTCACGGATCTAGCCCTGGCCACCCACCCCACCGCCTGAGAGGCGAACCCACCCGAAAGCGAGACCGAGCATCAGCATCCTAGAAGTTCAGAACATCAAGAAGTCATACGGTAGCGGCGAAAGCTACTTCGAGGCGCTCAAGGGCGTGTCCCTCACCGTCGAAGCTGGCGAGTCCGTGGCCATCGTCGGCAAGAGCGGCTCAGGTAAGTCCACGCTAATGCACTTGTTGGCTCTCCTCGACACGCCTGACTCAGGCAGGGTGCTGGCGGATGGCGCCGACGCCAGCGAACTCTCCCCCAGCGCGCTCAATCACCTGCGCAACAGCACTTTCGGTTTCGTGTTCCAACAGTTCTTCATGATTCCGAACGCCACCGTGCTCGACAACGTCATACTGCCTCTCAAGATCGCGGGCATGCCGCACGGCAAGCGCGTAGCTAGGGGCCGCGAGGTGCTGCGTCAAGTCGAGCTCGAGGACAAGGCCAAGAACCTCGCGACGGCACTCTCGGGCGGGCAGAAGCAGCGCACGGTCATCGCGAGGGCGCTCTCGAACTCGCCGCGCATCATCTTCGCTGACGAACCTACAGGCAACCTAGACAGCGCCACCAGCGAGGTCATCGAGGACCTCCTCTTCGACCTCAACAAGTCGCAGGGCATCACGCTCGTGATCGTCACTCACGACGAGGACCTGGCTGCGCGCTGCGACCGGCGCGTCTACATCAAAGACGGCCTCATCGTCGATGCGCCGACTGCAACCACCGAGGTGTCGGCATGAGGTTCGGCGAGATCATCACCACGGCCATCGGCAACGCGTTCCGCAGCAAGCTGCGGACCATCCTCACCATCCTCGCCATCTTCGTCGGCGCCTTCACCCTCACCCTCACGAACGGGGTCGGCACGGGAGTGACGCGCTACATCGACGCGCAGGTGAGCTCCCTAGGCGAGAACGACGTCATGCTAGTCAGTCAGGCGTCGATCAGAGAAGGTGGGTTCGGCGACAACTCGAGCGGCCCGACGCCGTACGACCCAGACAAGGCCGTCGTCGCCGGTCAGGGTGGGCCGCAGTTCGCGGCACTGACGAGGGCGGACCTCACCACCATCGGCGCCACGAAAGGCGTCCTGTCGGTCGAGCCGCTGCGCGTCGTGTCTCCCAACTACATCGCGGGCGCCAACGGCAAGAAGTACGAGCTGACCGTCAACCCGTCACCCACCGGCTCGAACATCGACCTAGTTGCGGGCTCCGCCTTCCCGCGCGACGAGGCGGCCAGCCTGCTGCTACTCCCAGCCAGTTACGTTGAACCCCTCGGCTTCGCTAACGCCGCCGCGGCGGTCGGGGCACCCGTCTCGATCGGCATTCAGGACGTGTTCGGTAAGGAGCACGTCGTGCTTGGGGCGATCTCCGGCGTGCAGGAGGACACCATCCTGGCGTTCGGGATGAGCGTAAGCAGAGGCTTCACGGAGGCCCTTTACGCGGCGCAGACGACTGGCCTTCCCGCGGTGGCCGCGGACATCTACCCGGTGGCAGTAGCGCGGTTCTCACCCAGCTCAAGCGCCGCGCAAGTTACCGCCATCAAGGAGGCCCTCAGCACCAATGGCTACAGGGGCCGCACGGTCGCTGACCAGTTGGGCGCCGTCAACTCGGTGGTAAACGGCATCGTCGGCGTGCTCAACGCCTTCGCCGTCATCGCCCTCATCGCCGCGAGCTTCGGCATCATCAACACGCTCCTCATGTCCGTGCAGGAGCGCACGCGCGAGATCGGCCTCATGAAGGCGATGGGCATGGGCGCATCCAAGGTCTTCGCGCTCTTCTCGGCGGAGGCCGTCGTGATCGGATTCCTCGGCAGCGCGATCGGGGCCGCCGTGGCCATCGGTCTCGGCACCATCATCAGCAACGTGCTCGCCGCCGGCCCGCTAAGCGACCTCGCCGGATTGCGCGTCCTCGAGTTCAACCCCATCTCGGTCATCACGGTCATCGTCGTGGTCATGCTCCTCGCGTTCCTCTCGGGCACCCTGCCCGCGGCGCGCGCTGCGAGGCTCGACCCCATCGAGGCGCTAAGGTACGAGTAACCAGCGCGTGGGCTACCGCGGCGCCTCAACACCACGGCAGCTCACGCACCCAAACCTTTTAACCGGCCCCGTGAGGCCGGAAGGGAGCAGTAGCATGGCCAACCAAGCCTCAACGAAGTCTGCGAGCAGGCGCTCTTCGAGCGCCAAGCGCTCGAGTGGTCCGCGGACCGTCATCCGCAACGCGCGCCTAGCGACTGACGCTGGCCTCGGCCCCAGCGTGGACGTGTACGTGCGCGGCGCCGTCATCGAAGGCTTCGACCTCGGTGGCGCAGTCGACCGCGAACACGACGCCGGCGGCAACCTCCTGACACCCGCCTTCATCGACCTCCACACTCACCTGCGCGACCCCGGCCAAGAAGTGAAAGAGGATCTGACCAGCGGCCTCAGCGCCGCCGCGGCCGGTGGTTTCGGGACCGTCGTCAGCATGGCCAACACGGCTCCGGTGATAGACGACGCCGGGTTGGTAGCTGACCTCGTGCGCCGCTCCGAACTCATCGGCCAAGCGCGCCTGCGGCCGGCCGCCACCGTCAGCGTCGGGCTAGCGGGCGAGCGCCTCACCGATTTCGCTGCGCTCAAGGAAGCCGGCGCCGTGATGCTGACAGACGACGGCATACCATTGGTCGACTCCCACCTCATGCGCAGGGCTTGCGAGTACGCCGCCGAGCTCGGCCTCGTCATCCAGACTCACTCCGAGGAGCCGGCGCTCCGCAACGCTGGCGTCATGAACGAGGGCGCCGTAAGCCGCGCGCTTGGGCTGCCAGGCAACCCCGCCTCGGCGGAGGCCGTCATGGTCTTCCGCGACGCGGAGATCGCACGCATGACCGGCGCCAGAGTACACATCGCCCACGTGAGCAGCCAACGCGCCATGCGAGTAGCGCAGTGGTTGCGGGCGGACGGCGCCCCGATAACGGTGGAGGTCACGCCGCAGCACCTGACCCTCACGGACGAGGCGCTGCGCGGCTTTGACCCCGTCTTCAAGGTAGCTCCGCCGCTGCGCACCGCCGCCGACGTTGCATACCTGCGCGAGACCGTGCGCGCGGGCTTGGTTGACAACATCGGCACGGATCACGCGCCACACACGCGCGCCGAGAAGGAGCGCGACCTGCTCGAGGCCCCGTTCGGGATAGCCAGCCTCGAAGTCAGCTTTGCCCTGCTTTACAGCGAGCTGGTTGAGACGGGTGAGCTGCCCCTCGCCCACCTCCTCCACCTACTGCAAGCCGGGCCGGCCGGGGTAATGGGATGGCAGGCGCCCGTGCTCGAGCCAGGCGCGCCAGCCGACCTTACGGTGCTTGACCTGACCACCGCCCGCGAGGTGCGCGGGCAAAGGTTCAAGAGCAAGGCGAAGCACAACCCGTGGGAGGGCCGGTTGCTCAGGGGCTGGCCTCGCCTCACGATGGTAAGAGGTGAGGCCTGTTTCGTGGCGGAGGCCTAGGCAACAGCCTAGTTTTCCTAGGTAAGTGACGACATTTCCTCTCCGCCAGCAGCAGCAATGCCTACAATGTGCCCATGACGGCAGCCGCGGACGCCAGCCACCACCTCCCCAACCACCCCCTTGGGCGTGGTGGCGTTGCAGACCCGCGTACAGCGCTGCAGCACGACGCCGCGCTCCCCACCCCAGCGCCGGCGTCAGGCTCGAACGCGGCCACCGTCATTCCCGCTGGCGCCGCAAGCGTTGCCGGCATGCACGGGGGCATGTCGGCTCACCGCGCGCACAGCTTAGAGGGCCTATCCGACGCCTGGCGCCTGCCCGCCCGGGCCCACGCACGCTTCGATCAGCTCTACCTCTCCGGCGCTCCTGCAGAGGCCGCGCTGATCATAGAGGCCGGCCTGGTGGCGCTTGAACTAGACGTGCCGCGCGCGCGCATCATGGCGTTAGCTGGCCCGGGTGATGTCATCGGCGCCCTCATGCCAGGGCACGGCCACTACCTAGAGAGCGCAACGGCCCTCAGCGGTGAGGTCGTCGTGCGGGTGTTGGACGAACGCGTCCACGCAGAGCTGGCGCCACAAGACCTCACCGAGGTGCTGCTCAGCGCGGCGGCGGCGCGGGTCGTAACCCTTACTCACGCACTCGAAGACGCCGAGCATCCCGTTCCGGCCCGCGTGGCGCGCGCGTTCCAGAGGCTCGGCTCGCGCTTCGGGCAAAAACTAGCCGACGGCACCGTCCGCCTGACGCTGCCCGTCACTCATGACACGCTCGCCGCCATGGTCGGCGCAGCGCGCGAGACGACCACTGCCGTCATCGCGCAGCTAAGGCAACTTGACCTAGTTCAAGGCACGAGGGGCAACTACCGCATACGCCCGGCGGAGCTCGCGGAGTACGCCCTCGAGGTCGCGCTCAGCGGCACAGCGCTACAGCCTGCGCAGTAGCTCCGGCATGTCCTCGCCCAAGCGCACGACCACGTCCTGGCCGTAGATGTAGCGCAAGTAACCGTCGCGGTCGACCACGCCAACCACGTCCGTGTGCGCGATCGTGCTGCCACCCTCCACGAAGCCAACGAAGAACGCCCGCGCCGCCTCAGCTACCTGCGAGTTCGAGCCAGTCAACCCAACGAAATCAGGGTGGTAGCGCTTCAAGTACTCCGCCAGCACCGCAGGCGTGTCGAAACCGGGATCAACCGTCACCAGCACGACGTTCAGGTCGTCAGGCGCCCCCAACTGCTCGTAAGCGTGCGTGAGGCGCGCCATCGTCAACGGACACACGTCAGGGCAACGCGTGAAACCGAAGAACACCAGCGTCACCGCGCCACTGAAATCCCCCGCCAGGTCGACGGGTTCGCCCCGCGTATCGACGAGGTCGAGACCAGTCACCTTCACCGGGTTCTGCAGCTCCGTGCCGCCCAGCGCCTGCCGGGGACGCAACAACGTACCCAACGTGAAGGCGCCAACACCTAGGACCGCCATCGCGGCAACGAACCACAAGACTTTAGCTGGGGCCTTCATGCAGGCAACTATACGTGCCGCACGCTCCTAGACTCGTGGTCCAGCATCTCGAAGAACGCCTCCACCACGGCCGGGTCGAAATGCGTCCCGCTGCCATCGCGGATGAACTGCGCCGCCCGATCGACGGGCCACGCCTCCCGGTAAGGCCTCTCAGACGTCAACGCATCGAAGACATCAACCACCGCGAAAATGCGCGCCGCCAACGGGATCTGCTCACCCTTGAGGCCGCGCGGGTAACCGCTGCCGTCCCACTTCTCATGGTGGCAGTAAGGGATATCCAACGCGGGCCGTAAGAACTCGATCGGCGACAAGAGCTCGTACGCGAACACGGGGTGCTTGCGCATGAAGTCGAACTCCTCAGAGGTCAACGGTCCGCGCTTCAACAGGATCTGATCAGGGATGCCCATCTTGCCGATGTCGTGCAGCAGCGCCCCGCGCTGGATGTGCACGAGCTCGTCGGACGCCACGTTGAGGCGGCGCGAGAGCCTCACCGTCATGTCCGTCACGCGCTTGCTGTGCCCCGCCGTCTCCTCGTCCTTGAGGTCGAGCGCGCTAGCCCAACCCTCGATGGTGCGGTCGTATGCGCGGTGCAACTCCTGGTTGCTGCGCTCGAGCGAACGCACCAACTGTGAGTTCTCCACGGCTATGGCGCCCTGGTCGGCGTACGTCTCGAGGAACTCGAGCCACTCGGCAGACGTCTCCATCGGCCGCTTCGAGTACAGCTCGATGACGCCCTGCAACTGCCCCTTGGCCACCATCGGCACCGCCATGTAAGACGAGTACTCCACCTGATGCTCCGGCTCGACCGCGGCACCCCAGCCGTCCTCACCGCGCAGGTCCGGCAGGTAAACGGAGCGTTGCTCCATGCCAGCCACGCCGGCGGGCCCGACGCCGAAGTCGACGCGGGCCCTCACACGCAACTCGCTCGTGAAGCCAAGGCCCATGGCTGGCCGCAGCGCATGCAGCTGCGGATCGTAAAGAAGCACGCCAACCGCGTCGATCCCGAGGTCCTGCACGACTTGCGTCATGAAGATGTCGAACACCAGCTTCACGTCGACGCTGTTGTTGATGGCCATGTCGATGCGCCGCAACGACTGAAGGTGGCTGAGGCGGCGCTTCAACTCGTCGTTGAGGGAGCGGATCCTGTCGACGACAGGCACGCGGTCGCCCACGCGGCGGTAACTCAGGATGAACGCGCCGATGTTCGGGTCGTGCAGGAGGTTAGACACCGACCCCTCGAGCCAATGGTAGGTGCCACCGACGTCACGAACCCTGAACCGCACCTCCTCGGTGGCGCCAAGCCGCGCCTCGACCATGTCGAAGGCGTCGGACAAGGCGGCCTGATCGTCAGGGTGCACGAGGTCGAGTTGGTTGGTGCCAAGCAGCTCGCTGTCGCGGTAGCCCATGCTCGACTGGTTATGGTAGTTGACCCGCTGCAGGCGCCTGTGCCTGTCGAGAAGCACGAGGCCCTGGTTGCTGCGCTCGAAGATCGCGCGGTAGTAAGCCTCGCTCGAGCGGAGTCGCCGCGTCTCCATGACGCTGGCGGTACCGTCCCGCGCCTGCACGAGCAACCCGCGCACATCAGGGTCGTCCGAGAGGTCGGTCGCCGTCACGTCGAACCAGCGCCACGCCCCGCTCACCCGCACGCGCACGACGGTGTTCACGTTGTTCAACGGGCCCTTGGTCGGGTCGTAACGCGACGCGAGCGCCGTCTGTGCCGCCTCGCGGTCGCGTGGGTGCACGATGCGCCACAGGTCGAGCTCGCGGTGCTCGCCGGCAACCAACCCGAGCGCGACAGCCGTGGGTGACGCGTAATCGATGCGCCCATGAGCGTCGATGACGAAGAACACGTCCGATGACCGCTCGACCACGACGCGAAAACGTCGCTCGGCCCGACTAGCGCGTGAGTCGGCAGGCTTGGTCGGCAGGGCCCGACACACGAGCACGGTGCGCCCGTCCTCGACACGGAAGGCGCTCACCGCCGCTGGCACGACCCCACCTTGAGGCCGCACGAGCTCGACCTCGAGTTGCAGCGGCCCGGCACGGTCAGGCGCCACGATCAACGCCAGTAGCGGCGCCGAGACGGGCAGCAGCTTCACTAGCGACATGCCGAGGAGGGCGCCGGGCCGCACGTGCAGCAGGGCTTCGGCTGCCGGGTTGGCGGCGCTGACCAAGTCGTTGGTGTCGAGGACGAGGAGCGCGTCCTGCACGCGCGCGAATACTTCGGCGAGGAGTAGCGTGCCGAGGGACGTGTGCGGTTTGTCCGCGCCTGCGGCCCCGCCATGTCCGACGTCGCCGTTTACTGCGCTTGGCCTAAGGCTGGGGGAACGTTCACGTGACACGGTTGGCGTTGCCTCCTCGGCGGCCTGTTGCGTCCCGACAGCTGACGGCGCCACACGCAACCCCAACAGGATATACGCTTAGCGCCCCGAGCGCCTGCCGAAGATGCCACTTGCGGAGCTTTGACGTGTCAGTCGCCGCTTACACCCGCGCCAGAACTTGCACCACCTTCGGGCGCGGCATGGTGATCGAAGAGCGCCTGAATGCCGTCGAGGCGTGCGGCCACCAGCTGAGCTACGTCAAGCACTTGCGGGGCGTTCTCCGCCTCCGCACCGTCGCTCGAGGAGAGCATGACCTTGCAGAACGGGCAGCCCGTCGCTATGACTTGGGCCCCTGTCGCCACGGCCTCGTCGAAGCGTGCGTTTGACACGCGCTGGTCGCCCTCCTCCTCTTCCTTCCAGAACTGGGCGCCGCCTGCGCCGCAGCAGAAGGAGTCGTTGCGGTTGCGTGGCATCTCGATCACTTCGTTGCCTCCGCTGGCGAGGACGTTACGCGGCGCGTCGTAGATGCCGTTGTGGCGCCCGAGGTAGCACGGGTCGTGATAAGTGATCGACTCGTCGAGCGTGAAAGTCGGAATGCGCCCCTCGGCCATCAGTTGCTCGATCAGTTGGGTGTGGTGGGTCACGCTGTACTCGCCGCCCAGCTGCGGGTAGTCGTTGAACAGGGCGTTGTAACAGTGCGGGCACGTCGTCAGCACTAGCTTGCGCTTGTCCTTGTCGAGCTTCTCGTCGACGAGCACGGCGTTGAGCGTTTCCACGTTCTCCGTCGCCAACTGGTAGTAGAGGTACTCGTTGCCTGCGCGGCGCGCGGGGTCGCCGGTGCACTTCTCACCCTTGCCTAGCACGGCGTAGTTGACTTTCGCTTGGTCAAGGATGCGAGCCATCGCCCTCGTCGTCTTCTGCGCGGCCGGGTCGTACGAGCCGGCGCAACCGACCCAGAAGAGGACCTCGAAGTCGGGGTTCTCCTCCACCGTCGGCACGGTAAGGCCATCGGCCCACTCCATGCGCTTGTCCTGGCCGATACCCCACGGGTTGCCGCTACGCTCCATGCCGCGGAACGCGGTTTGCAGCTCGGCGGGGAACTCGCCTTGCATCATGACGAGGTCGCGGCGGATATCGACGATGTCGATCATCTGCTCGCAACCTACGGGGCACACCTCCATGCAGGCGCCGCAGGTGGTGCACGCCCACACGGCCTCGGCCGGGATGGCGAACTCGAGGAGCGAGCGTGGGCTCTCTGCCCCACCGGCGAACTCCTCGGCGATCATGTTCAACTCGTAGCGTTTGTTGATCTCGAGCGCGGCCGGGCTGAGCGCCTTGCCCGTCTGGTTGGCGGGGCAGACGTTAGCGCAGCGGTTGCACTGGATGCAGGCGTAAGCGTCGAGGATCTGCGGGAAGCGCAGGTGCTCGAGTCGTGCCGCGCCGAACTGCTCCGCCGTGTCGTCCTCGAGGTCGACTGGCTCGAGCACCCCGAGCGGTACCGGGGCGAGCTCTTCCGTGCGGCGGTCGAGCGCGAAGTTGGCAGGCGCCGCGAAGAGGTGCAGGTGCTTGGAGCGCGGGAAGTACGGCAGGAACGCTAGGATGATGCCGAGAGCGCCCCACCAGAACACGTGCCAGCCGATGATGCGGCCGTCGCCGGGCCCGATGAGGCCAGCGACGATGCTCGTGATCGGTTGGTAAGGGTCGGGGCCGCCGTGCGACGCGAGCAGGAAGCTCTCGGCCAGCAAGCGCGAGCCGACGTGCAACAGGATGAAGCCGCCGACGATGAGGCTGTCGAGCTGCACGCCGCCTGCCGCCACCTTCTCGTGGAGCTTCACGCGGGCGCCGTGGGTGATGGTCTTCGGTTTGACGACGAAGCGCCGGATGAGGAAGTAGACCATGCCGACGAGGATCAAGAAGGTGAGGATGTCGGCGATCAACAAGTAGATGCTGCCGACGACACCGAAGTTCAATCGCGAAGTGAAACTGACGGGCAGGAAGCCGTTGAGGGCGTCGACCGCGTTGACTGCCAGGTAGAGCATGAAGCCGTAGAAGATGAAGGAGTGAAAGAAGCTGGCGACGGGCCGTGCCCTGAAGACGGTGGTCTGGCCGAGGGTGCGCATTATCCCGTCGAAGATGCGGCGCGGTAGTTGATTGAGGCGCGGCACGGGCCCGTTCTGACCGCGAGCGATCACTTGAACAACGCGCCTGAAGCCAACGTACGCGAAGTAGAAGGAAGTGGCGGCTAACAGCAAGAAGATGATCTTCTCTGGGATGCTCAGCATGCAGGCGTCCTCCTGCGCCGGCCGGGGCTCGGGCGCGTAACGCTAAGGTTCTGGGCCCCAGTCTATAGGCCACTGGCGCGGTGAGGCACCACGGCACAATTGTACTCAGTACAAGTTACGGGTCAAGGCGTCTACGCCGACCCTCGCGCGCATGAGAGAACGGTGTACGAGTCTTCGTAGCCTGGTCGCCACATGAGCGCCTGCTTGGTACTAACATGTCGCTACCACGGAAAGGAGGTGGTCTATTATTAAACGCTTAGCAATGACCGGTGGAGGTGCCCGCCTAGGGTAGCCAAGAGCCGCCTCCTGGATGAGTCGGAACTCGAGGTTCCCCCAAATTCCAGGCTGGCACCGACTCGCCCCAGACAAGTTGGTCTGGGGCGAGTTTTTGTTTATCGAGTTGGAGGCTCTTACGAGTTCAGCGCTTGCCGAGCAAACGCCACGCCGTTGGCAGCAGCACGGTCGCCAGACCAAGCTTGATGAGGTCGCCAGCCACGAACGGCAGCATGCCGAGCTCGAAGGCCCGTAGCCACGAGCCGCCTGCGGCGAAGTGCAGCCACGTGAGGCCGAACGCGTAGATGACGAGGCTTGCCACCAGCATGGCCACTGCCGTGAGGCGCATGGATCGGTCCCAACCGCGTTCGGCAAGCGCGCCGAGCAACGTGGCGGCCACGACGAAGCCGACCAAGTAACCTCCCGTCGGCCCCATCAGGTAAGCGAAGCCAGCCTGACCACCAGTGAAGAGCGGCATGCCTGCCACGCCGAACAGCAAGTACGCGCCGCTCGTCATGGCGCCAAGGCGGGCGCCGTAAGCCGCCCCGAGCAGGAGCACGCCCAAGGTCTGGCCGGTGACCGGCACAACGCCGATCTGCAACCTGATCTGCGCCAGGAGCGCCAAGAACGCCACGCCGGCAACCACGAGCGCAGCGGTGCGCAACCCACCACGCACGGCGGTCGTTTGCGTTGGCATTACGGTGCTTAAGAGAGTGGAACGGCGGTTGGCGCTGGTCATGAACTGGCCTCCTCGGGCGAAGAAGCCGCAGCATACCAGCGCCTATACTTGCTTGGTGCCACACGATCCCTCCACCCCTCGGTCGTCCGATTGGGTCATCAGCGTCAGCACCGCCTTCCCGAACATGGCCAACCCGCTGGGAACGCTCTTCGGCGGGCACGTCCTCGAGCTCATGGACATGGGGGCCGCGGTGGCAGCCCAACGCTTCTGCCGCAACCCGGTGGTCACCGCCTCTACGGAGCCCATCGACTTCCGCAACCCCATCCACGTCGGCGAGATCATCGAACTCAAGTGCCGCGTCGCCTGGACCGGCCGCACGAGCATGATCGTGCGCTGCGAAGTGCACGGCGAGAACCCACTGACCGGCGAACGTCGACTTTGCACGATCGGGCACCTCAACTTCGTTGCGCTCGGCGCGGACGGTAGGCCAACGCCAGTACCGGAACTGAAGTTGGAGACGGACATCCAACAGCGTCACTGGGAGACGGGGCAGCGGGTCCGCGATGACCTAGAGCGCCGCCGCGCACGCAAGGCGTACGAACCAACGTAAAGATCGCATGTAGGGGCGAGATGCGCGATCTCGACGCGTCCCGTGGGTCGACCCGCCGGCGGTGATGTGCTCCGGCAGCAGCGCGCAGCCCTGGTATCGTTGCGGTGCCGCGCATTACCGTCCCGACCAGGACGGGCGGCTTCTGGAGGGACCACCATGCCTGACCTCACCGCCGCCACCGAAATGGCGCTAACTGAGCGTTCCGTGAACACCATCCGCGCCCTCACCATCGACGCCACCCAAGCGGCAGGCGACGGTCACCCCGGCATGCCGCTGGGCGCTGCCGGCATGGGTTACACGCTCTTCGCGAAGGCCATGCGCTACAACCCGCGCGACCCCAAGTGGCCGAACCGCGACCGCTACGTGCAGTCGGCCGGCCACGGCTCCATGCTCCTCTACTCGCTCCTCCACCTGACGGGCTACGACTTGCCCATGGCGGAGCTGGAGCGCTACCGCCAATGGGGCTCGCGCACGCCAGGGCACCCGGAGTACGGCCACACGGCCGGCGTCGAAACGACGACCGGACCGTTGGGCCAAGGCATCAGCACCGCGGTGGGCATGGCGTTGGCCGAGGCGCACCTCGCCGCGCGCTACAACCGCCCCGGCTTCGAGGTCGTTGACCACTACACCTACGTCATCGCGTCGGACGGCGACCTCATGGAGGGCATCTCGGGCGAGGCCTCGTCGTTCGCCGGTCACCACGGCCTCGGCAAACTCATCGTGCTATACGACGATAACGGCATCTCGATCGACGGTTCGACGAGCATCACATTCACGGAGGACGTGCCCGCGCGCTACCGGGCTTACGGCTGGCACGTGCAGTCCGTGGCAGACGGCAACGACGTCGGCGCCATCACCCAGGCCATCGCTGCCGCGCGCAACGAGCCCCAGCGCCCAAGCCTCATAGCCGTGCGCACCGTCATCGGTTACGGCTCCCCCCACCTGGCCGGCACCCCGAAGGTGCACGGCACCGTGCTTGGCGCGGAGGAAGCCGCTGCCACCAAGGCCAACCTGGGCGTCGATTGGCCGGCGTTCACCGTGCCAGACGACGTGCTAGCGCACATGCGCGCTGCACTAGACCGCGGCGCCAAGGACCAGTCCGCCTGGAACGCGCTCTTCGAGCGTTACCGCGCCGAACACCCCGACCTCGCGGCCGAGTTCGAACGCACGACCCGCGGCGAGTTGCCAGCCGACTTCGCGGCGGACCTGCCGACCTACCCTGTTGGCAAGAGCAGCGCCACGCGCAAGGCGTCCCACGACGCCATCAACGCCCTCGCCACCCGCCTGCCGGAACTGGTCGGCGGCTCTGCCGACCTCGCTGGCTCGAACTTCACGGACATCGCGGGCGAGAAGGCCATGCACCCAGGCGACTACTCAGGTCGCATCATCCACTTCGGCATCCGCGAACACAGCATGGCCGCCATCGGTAACGGCCTCTGCCTCCACGGCGGCGTACGCCCGTTCGTGGCCACCTTCCTGATCTTCTCCGACTACCTGAGGCCAGCGCTGCGCCTATCCGCCCTCATGGGTCAGGGCGTGGTGTTCGACTTCACGCACGACAGCATCGGCCTCGGCGGTGACGGGCCGACCCACCAGCCCATCGGTGAACTGATGGCCATGCGCCTCATGCCTGGACTCGACGTCATTCGGCCAGCAGACGGCAACGAGACGGTCCAGGCCTGGGCGCACGCCTTGTCGTCGCGCACCCACCCGACCGCCTTGGCGTTGACGCGCCAGAACGTCCCCAACCTGAACGTGCCTGCTGGCGCGGTGGCGCGCGGCGCTTACGTGCTAGCCGAAGCTGGCGTGACTGGCGGGCTCGCCGAGGGCGGCGCGGGCGCCACTACGGAACAACCGGACGGCACCGTCCACCCCGACCTCATCCTCATCGGCACCGGGTCCGAGGTGCAGCTCTGCCTCGCCGCCCGCGACGTCCTCGAAGCCGAAGGGGTCCGCACGCGCGTGGTTAGCATGCCGAGCTTCGAACTGTTCGACCGGCAGCCAGCCGAGTACCGCGCGGCAGTCCTGCCAAGCAGCACGCGGGCGCGTGTGACGGTCGAGGCTGGCGCAACGCTGGGTTGGGAGCGCTACGCTGGCGATCTCGGCGAGATCGTCGGTGTTGACCGCTTCGGGGCGTCTGCACCCGGTGACGTCGTCATGCGCGAGTACGGTTTCACCGCAGAGAACGTGGTGGCGGCCGCACGGCGCACGCTTGCGCGTAGCCGCGGCTGAGGGTCGTTGGGCGCCGGTCGAGCGCGGCTAGGCTTTCGCCCACTCGAGCTTCACTCTTGCCTGATCCTTGACGCAACTTTCACGTGCAAGCCCTACACTGTGGACGTGGCCAGCTGCCCCTTTGCAGTATTGCGCCTTGCAGTTGCACGCACGTCGCTCGGCACCGTCGTTCTAGCTGCGAACGCTGCCACGGAACGCACGCCCTTTACTGGCCCGACCCATTAGCCTTGTGCTCTGCACACTACTCTTTGGAGGTCTGATGAACCGCACGACCAGCTCGATACGCAATCGCCCCGCCAGGCCGTTCGGCCGACTAGCGCTCGCGCTAGTGGCTGCTGCCTTACTCTCCCTCGCCGCGGCTCAATCACTCGCCGCCCTGCTCCCGTCAGAAACGCTCCTGGCGGTCGGCGTCCAAGACCTGAACAAGCACGCGGCCAAGATCCAACCGTTCATCGACGAGTGGCAGCGCCTCGACCTGACCAACCTCCTCGAGCAGTCGAGCGGCGAGGACGTTGACACCGCCATGCCAGCGGAACTCCAGGGCCTCACCATCTTCGACGTCCTCGGCGACGAGCTGTGGGTAAGCGCTTCCGCGTCAAGCTACAGCCCCCTCCCAGCCATGACCATCGTCGCGCGCGTGTCGGACAAGGCCGTTGCCGTCATGGAAAGCGCCATCGCTAGCGAGGAGCCAGACGCTGACGTGCAGACCCTCAGCGAGGGCCGCATCGAGTTCAAGGTCTATACGAACCCAGACGACGAAACGCCCCTCGCGTTCGCGCAGGACGGCAACTTCGTCGCCATCTCCACCAACCCTGACGCCCTCCGCGGCGTGCTGCGCCGCTACCAGGGCGCTGCCGAACCGAACTTCACGGACTCGAAGGCATACGCCGCCACACTGGCCAACATCTCGCCGGCCGTCGTCTCCTTCTTGATCGACCTGCCAGGCGTCGTCGACGTGGCCAAGCCTTTCGGCCAGGGCATGGGCTTCGATCAGAGCATCGAGCGCGTCTCCAAGCTCTTCAAGACCGTCGGCGTCGTCTCTAGCGTGGTGCGGCTCACGTCCTCCGGCATCGAGACCCTGTCACTTCAGGCGCTAGGCGACCGCTCGCTCGACCCAGCCCTTTACGACCTTCTCACCAGCACGGCTGGCTACCCGACGACGGTCCTCGGCTTCGCGCCAGATGGCGCCCTCGGCGTGCAAGCGAACAACCTGAACCTGCCAGGCTGGTGGGCTTACCTAGATAAGCTCGTAGCCGAACTGCCAGAACTCGGTATCGGCGGACTAGATTCCTTCGTCACCGACAACCTCGGCATCGACCTCAGCCAGATGCTCTTCAGTTGGATGGGCGCAGGCGCTGGCGCCATAACCATCAGCGCCCCAGCGGCCACCGAACCTGGCGCCATGACGGGCGACCTCCTCGGCGACTCCGTCTACCTCCTCGCCGTCAAGGACGAGGCAGCTGCCCAGGCCGGGCTCTCCCAGTTCCTCACGATGGCAACTATGATGGCGTCGTCGTTCATCGATGCCGACGGTGAAGCCGGGCTCGTACAGCCGACCACGCGCACCTCGAATGGGGTCAACGTCACCTCGTACACACTTGACGAGGACATGACCGTCGAGACGGCGTTCGCCGGCGGCTACCTACTCATCGCCACCACCCCAAGCGGCATGGACGCCGCCCTGGCCGCCAACTCGACCAGGCGCTCTGGCCTCGTCGGCGCCCTCGCACCACTGCAGCAGGGTGTTCCGGCGGGAGCGGCGAGCATGTCCCTGTCCAACGACCAGGCCAGCCTGCGCACCCTCGCGGACACCGTCCTCTCCCAGTTCGGCCTGGTGGCAGGAATGGCAGGCAGCGAGGACCTAGACTTCGCCGCCGTTGACCAGGCAGGCCAGGCGCTCACTGAGTACGTTAATTTCGTCGCAGACAAGTTCGGCGGCTCGTACTCCTACCAGGTCGTAGACGGCGGCGCGTTGCGCGGCTACGCCCTCTCGCAGGTCGCCTGGTAGGGTTCTAACTCCTTAAGCGTCCCCGGGTGGCGCACCGACTGGAGAGCGAGCGACCAGCTCGTCCCAGAGGTGCGCCACCTGCGTTTCTAGGTTCACCTCGGCTCCCCCGTTGTCGATGACGAAGTCGGCCAACGCCACCTTGTCGTCGAGCGGCATCTGCGCCGCGTCGCGGGCGGCGGCGTCCTCGCGGCTCAAACCAGACCGCCGCGCCAAGCGGGCCGCGCGCACGTCGAACGGCGCATACACCACCACGACAACGTCAACGTCGGCATCCAAGCCCACCTCGTAAAGGAGGGGAACGTCGTGCACCACCACGGCAGGCGGCGGGCGCCTCGAGCCCGCGGCGGCCTCCAACTCCAAGCGGCGGCGCGCCACCCACGGGTGAACGATGCCGTTGAGCAGCTCCCGAGCCTCCGGATCGTTGAACACGCGCGCCGCCGTAGCGGCACGGTCAAGGACCCCAGCGACAACCAAGTCAGGGCCGAGCGCCGCCGCGACCTCCTTCAATACTCCTGGGTCGGAGGTAGCTTGCCGCGCCAACGCGTCGGCATCGATGACGACGGCGCCGCGCTCGGCCAGCAGCCGCGCGACCGTCGACTTACCTGAGCCGATGTTGCCGGTAAGGCCAACACTCAACGGCCGCGTCGCTCCGACTACAGTAGGGAGCGAGGAGGGCACAGACTTGCGCGTACCGCGATCACTAGACACGAGCCAGTTTATGCCGTGGCCGGCAGGTGCCGTCCTAGTGGGCGGCGCGGTGCGCGACGCGCTGCTCGGCCGCGGCGCCACCGACCTCGATTGGCTGGTCGAGGACCCAGAACTCAGCGCCAAGGAGCACGCCGAAGCTCTGCAAGGTTCGCCCTTCCTCATGGACCCCGTTCGCCGCCACTGGCGCGTCGTACTCGCAGGCGGCGTCACGCACGACTTCGTGCCGCTGCGCGCGGGCGCCAGCAACATAGAGGAGGACATGTGGCTCCGCGACCTCACCGTCAACGCCATTGCCCTCCCACAGGATGGCGCGGTGTTCGACCCAACGGGTGGCCTTGAGGACCTGCAGCGTCAACGCGTGCGCATGACTTCCCGTGACAGCCTGCGCGCCGACGCCGTCCGTCCCCTGCGCGCCGTGCGCTTCGCGGCCACGCTAGCGTTCGAACTTGAAGAGGAAACCAAGGAGGCGGTCGTCGCGCAGTTCGAAGCGCAGCGCACCGGCTCAGCGCCGCTACCCGCTTGGGAGCGCGTCAGCGCCGAACTGCAAGCGCTGCTCGCCGCACGCAGCGCGGCGCGAGGCTTTACGTTGCTCAAGGCGCTCGGCGGTCTCGCGCTCTACCTTCCCGAAC
>JACDJB010000974.1_pt1 | contig 24624 bp, 24 predicted proteins | sample 7454121 | NCBI WGS metagenome assembly JACDJB01 (sample SAMN14253290, study PRJNA609438) | sludge metagenome | isolation source: sludge after 25d culture with pyrite | collected 2018-12-20
GCGCTTGAAAGAGCCGTTATGCAGGCGTGCGTCGCCCGCCGCCACGACGAGCACGGCCCGCCTTGGCCCCTCAGGGTCGTAGAACGCGAGGGTCTTGGCGATGCGCGCTGGTTCCGTCCCAACCTTCTCGGCGGCGAGCGCGACCGTCGCGCTCGACTCCGTGAACTCCATCACGGCGTCCGCCTTGCCGAAACGCCTCAAGTACTCTCTGACTGCTGCAGTAGACATCCGTCAATGCTAACCCTGCGCATGGCGGCTGGCGGTTATCCTCTCCCCCATGACCCTGCAGCGCAGGCAACGCATTTCCGACGTCCTCTCCAAACGCCAACCCGACCTAACGGTACTGGCCGAGGAGGTGCACAAACCGCACAACCTCTCGGCCGTGATCCGAAGCTGCGACGCGGTAGGCATAGGCACAGTGCATGCGGTGAGGCCGACAGGCGGCGTGGCCACCTTCAGCGCCACCAGCGCCAGCGCCGACAAGTGGGTGGAACTAGTCGTGCACGACGGCATAGCTAGTGCGGTAGCCGCGCTGAAGGCGCGCGGCATGCGCGTGTACGCCGCGCACCTCTCACAACAGGCCGTCGACTACCGCGCGGTCGACTACACGCAACCGTGCGCCCTCCTCCTAGGAAACGAGAAGGCAGGCGTGAGTAGCGAGGCCGCTGCACTGGCCGACGAGCACGTGATCATCCCCATGCTTGGCATGGTGCAGTCTTTGAACGTCAGCGTGGCGGCCGCCGTCATCTTGTTCGAGGCGCAACGCCAACGCCTTGCGGCAGGCATGTACGACCGGGTGAGGCTGAGCGATGAGGAGTTGCGGGAGATCACGAAGCGGTGGCTGCCCCGTTACGCCACGGAAGCGGAGGCGCTCGAGCCGCGCGAGTGAACGCCGTCCAGTACCAACGCTCACGAGCCTAATGGTGCGAAGCCGCTAACCTGGACGCATGAGAGAACCGGAAGTCACAGTAGGCAGGCGGCGCGCCTTAACGCCCGCGGCCCGCGCCCTAACGGCGCTCGTCTTGACCATAATGCTCGTCAGCCTCCTGCAGGCGGCCGTGGCGCAGCGCCTGGTGCCGGCCGCCGATGGCCTCAAGCAGCCCGTCGCCATCACCAACGCTGGCGACGCCCGCTTGTTCGTGGTGCAGCAAGGGGGCACGGTGCGCATCGTCAAGGACGGCGCGCTCCTCAAGGAACCGTTCCTCGACATCGCCGACCGCGTAACTAGCGGCGGCGAACGCGGCCTGCTCGGCCTCGCGTTCCCACCCGACTACGGCGCCAGTGGCCGCTTCTACGTGTACTACACGGGCGCCAAGGGCCAGAGCGTGCTCTCGCGCTTCACGGTGACACCGGGCAACCCGGATCGGGCCGACGCCGGTTCGGAGGAGGTCCTCCTCACGCAAGACCAGCCTTACGCGAACCATAACGGCGGCCAGCTCGCCTTCGGGCCAGATGGTTACCTCTACCTTGGTCTAGGTGACGGCGGCAGCGGCGGCGACCCCCAGGGCAACGGCCAGAACCTCGGCACGCTGCTAGCGAAGCTGCTGCGACTGGACGTCTCCGTGGCGGAGGGCTACGCCGTGCCTGACAGCAACCCGTTCGTGGCAACGCCTGGCGCCAAGCCCGAGATCTGGGCATACGGGCTACGTAACCCGTGGCGCTTCGCGTTCGACGACGAGACGGGCGACCTCTACATCGCGGACGTCGGGCAGAACGCGTACGAGGAAGTCAACTACCAACCAGCAGGCTCCCCAGGCGGTGAGAACTACGGCTGGAAGGTGATGGAGGCCACCCACTGCTACGACGCCTCCACGTGCGACGAGGACGGCCTCACCCTGCCCGTGGTCGAGTACCCTCACGGACCGCAGTGGGGCACGTCGATCTCGGGCGGGTACGTCTACCGCGGCAAGGCGGTCGAGGCGCTAGTCGGGCGCTACGTGTTCGCCGACTTCACGTCGGGGCGGGTGTGGACGACCAGCGAGGAGAGCGGCTGGGAGATCACGCCCCTGTTCGAGACGGGCTTCAACGTTAGCACCTTCGGTGAGGACGCCGACGCCGAGCTCTACATCGCCGACTACAACTCGGGGATCATCTACCGCGTCGGACAGTGAAGGGGAGCCTTCACTCCCCTGCTGGCGGCTGAGCGAACTTGCGCTGGTACGCGGCCATGGCGTTACGGATGAGCGCGTAGGTGTCGTCCATGCCGTGCCAGTCCTCCACCACCGTCTTCTTCCCCTCTAGTTCCTTGTAGATGCGGAAGAAGTGCTCGATCTCGCGCAGGCGGTGGCGTGAGATCGAGTCGAGGTGGCGGTTGCCGTCGTAGCGCGGGTCGTCGACCGGGACGGCCAGGATCTTCTGGTCGCGGCCCTTCTCGTCGCTCATCTCGAGGTAGCCGAGCGGCCGCGCGCGCAGAACGGCGCCCGTGAACGTCGGCCGGTTCATGAGCACGAGGATGTCGAGCGGGTCGTTGTCATCGGCGTAAGTGCTCGGTATGAAGCCGTACTCGCCGGGGTAGTGCATGGGGCTGTAGAGCACGCGGTCGAGGCGGAAGACCCCGACTTCGGGGTCGTACTCGTACTTGTTGGACGAACCGCCAGGCACTTCGATGATGGCGTCGACCAGCTCAGGGGCGGCCTGGCCGGCGGACAGGTGGTAAAGGTTGCTCACGTTGTTCTGACTCCCTAGTCTGTTGTGTCGCCCGCGCCGCCGGCGGCCACGCCCTTGAGGAGCGCGGCTGCAACGACTTCCTGCACGGCGATCGATAGCGCCGCAAGCGGCACTTCCGGGCCCGCGCCCGTCGAGACGACGAAGGCGGTATCGCCATCGAAAACGGTGTGCGACGGGCGCGTGATGCGGGCGATGCCGATGTGCGCACTCGTTGCCAAGGCGTTAGCTTGCGCTTTAGTGATCGGAGCGTCGGTTGCGACCAGCACCAACGTGGTGTTGGTTCCTGGCATGGCCGCGAACCCCTCGGCTGCTGCCAAGCCGACAGTTTCTGCCAACCCTGCCACGACCCGGCCCGTGTTCGGGTCAACCACGTTGCCGACCGCGTTGCTGATGCCGATGGCGGCGACGACCGCCCCGCCGATCTTGACGGCGTGACTGCCGAGGCCGCTGGCGCTAGCCAGCTCGGGCCCGCGCAGTTTGCCGACCGTCGCGCCAGTGCCTGCGCCGACGCGGCCCTGCGCCACCGGCGCGCTCGTTGCGGCAGCGGCGGCGGCGCGGCCAGCGGCGGCATCGGGCCGCACCGTGGCGGAACCCACGGCCAGGTCGAACAGCACGGCCGCAGGCACGATCGGCACGCGGGCCACGCCGGTGTCGAAGCCGCGCCCCTGCTCCTCCAGCCACCCCATGACACCGTCGGCGGCGGCCAAGCCGAAGGCGCTGCCTCCCGTGAGGACGACGGCGTCTACCCCAGGCACGGTCTTGTCAGGCTGCAACAGCACGTACTCGCGCGTACCCGGCGCCGGCCCGAGAGCAACACCTGAAGCGACGCACCCTTCCGGGGTGAGCACGACCGTGCAGCCCGTGCGCGCGGCGAGGTCGGTGAAGTGCCCAACCGCGATGCCAGCCACCGCCGTCAACGTCTCGTTCTCCAGGGTGTTGACCATCAAGTGCCTCCCAAGTACTTCGCGACGTCGGCCGGATCCACCTCGATGATCTGCAGGCGGTCGACCGGCGTGTCGACGCTGGCGCGGAGGCCCGTGGCCGTGTCTATCGGCAGCTTGATCTTCACTGCCCCGCCAACGCCCGTGCTCGAGAGCTGGTCGGTGTCGCGGAAGGCGGCGCGTACGCCACCTGAATCGACCGCGCCCGTCTTGAGGTCGAGGGTATGGAAGGCTATGCCCGGAGGCACGGGGAAGCCTTCCGGCGCTGCCGGCCTGCCCCGCAATGCGGCCTCGACGAAGTCGTTCCAGATGTAGATGGGCTGGCGCGAACTGTTCACCTGATCGCTACCGCCGCTAGACAACGTCATGCTGCCTGGGAGGCTGGACGAGTTGTCGTTGCCGATCCACACGGAGGCCACCATCCCTGGCGTCATGCCAACGAACCAGATGTCTACCTCGTCATTAGTGGTGCCGGTCTTGCCGGCCACCCAGCGCCCTGGGATGACGGCGCGGTTCGAGAGGCCGTATGCCGGCTCTCTATCGACGACGTTGCCGTGCATCATGTCGAGCATGATGTAGGCGGTCTCTTCGCTCCAGACTCGCGCGGTGCGCGGCGCGGCCTGGTAAAGCAGGTTGCCGTCAGCGTCTTCTACGCGCTCGATGAAGTAAGGCTCAGTGTAGATTCCGCCGCTAGCGAACGCGGCCATGGCTGCGGTGTGCTGCAGCGGCGTCGTCTCGAACGTGCCAAGTGCCAGGGAGTAGTAAGGCGCGACGTCGTAGCCGAGTTCACGCGACTTCTCCGCCACGGCCTCCGCACTAGCCGCCTCGAGGGCCTTGACGGCGGGGATGTTACGGCTGCGGTTCAAAGACGCCCTGATGGTCTGGTAGCCGTCGAACTGCTTGTCGTGGTTCCTCGGCTCGTATGGCGCCTGGCCGCGCGCCAAGAACTCGGTCGGTTCGTCGACCAAGATGGTTGCCTGGTTCATGGCGCCCTGTTCGATGGCGGTGGCGAACACGATCGGCTTGAAGGAACTGCCCGGCTGCCGCAACGCTTGGGTTGCGCGGTTGAACTCGCCAGCCGGCGCGTCTGGACTCAGCTTCTGCCCAACCATGGCGAGTACCGCGCCCGTGCCGGGGTCTATGCCGACGATGGCCATCTGCGCTCCCGGCGGAATCTCGGCGGTGAGGCTGGCCTGGTTGGCCGCCACCTGCGCCTGCACGTCGATGGTAGTAACGACCCGCAAGCCGCCCCTACCGAAGACCACGCTCTCGCCGTACGTTTCCGTCAACCAGTTGCGCACCGCAATCAGAACCGCGCGCGAGAGGTCGGAGCTGATGCTCGACTGCACCACGACCTCGACGCCGGTCCGTTCGGCGGTGACGATGTTGCCTTTATCGTCGTACACCACGTCCCAACCGAGCGGCTCGAGCGGGTAACGCCAGGCGCGATCGGCCATCTCGGAACTGATCGTCCCCTGCCGCACCATCTTGTCGAGCACCTCGCGCATGCTGCGGCGCGTGGTGGTGAAGTCGTCGTGGCGCGCGTTAGGCGCGGGGATCAGACGGGCGAGGTAAAGCCCCTCCGCCAAGTTGAGCTCGATGGGGTCCTTGCCGAAATAAGTCTGGGCAGCTGAGCGGATACCGTAGACGTTGCCGCCCCAGAACACCATGTTGACGTAACGCTGCAAGATCTCGGGTTTCGTGAGGCGGCGCTCGAGTTCGAGCGCCAGCATGATCTCCTTGACCTTGCGCTCCAACGAGCGCTCCAGCCGGATGTCCTCGAGGAGGGTGTTCTTGATGACCTGTGTCGTGATGGTCGAGCCGCCGCGCGACGAGTCGCCGAGGAACTCCTCGTAAACGGCGCGCATGAACGCCGTGATGTCCATGCCGTAGTGGCGGTAGAACTGGTCGTCCTCGTACGCGACGATGGCCTGCAAGGCAGCAGGTGACACCTCGTCGAGGCTGACGGGGATGCGGTTAGTCGACTCGCGACCCTCACCCATGACGGGGACGATGAGGCCGATGCGGGTTTCGCCGTCGCGCGCGTACACCTGTGAGGTGGCGGAGAACTCAAGGGCGTCTAGTTTCTCGAGCGAAGGTAGCTCCTGCGACCACTTGAGCCCCGATGATGCCAGCAGAGAACCGACCGACAGCACGCCGGTCAGTAGCAGCAAGAACAGGCCTTGAACGAGCTTCACGCCGACCATGCTAGCAATACCTCATGAGTTGAGGCGGCCGCCCCGCGACGCCGCCACGCCAGCCGCTCAGCGCGCTGCTTGCGCGCGGCGATGAACTTCACCAGCCGCGTCTAGCCAGCAGGTCGGAAGGGGCGAGGGTGTCGATGTTGATGCCGACCATGGCGTCGCCCAAGTTCTTGCTCACCTCGGCGATGATGGCTGGCTCGTCGAAGTGCGTGGTGGCCTTAACGATGGCCTCTGCTCGGCGCAACCAGGCGGCGTGACGCTTTGACTTGTCCGTCTCGCCCGCGGCGGCCTTGAAGATGCCTGAGCCGACGAACACGCCGTCAACTCCGAGCTGCATCATGAGCGCCGCGTCTGCTGGCGTGGCGATGCCGCCTGCCGCGAAGTTCGGGACGGGTAGCTTGCCGTGCTCGTGAACGTACTCGACCAAGTCGAACGGGGCGCCGTGGTTCTTGGCGTAGGTCATCAGTTCTTCGCGCGGCATGCTCCGCAGCGCGCGCACCTCGCCCAACACCGCGCGGGCGTGGCGAACCGCCTCGACGACGTTGCCCGTGCCTGCCTCGCCTTTCGTGCGGATCATGGCGGCGCCCTCACCGATGCGCCTTAGCGCCTCGCCGATGTTGGTGGCCCCGCACACGAACGGCACCCTGAAGGCGTGCTTGTCGATGTGGTACGCGTCGTCGGCCGGAGTGAGGACCTCCGACTCGTCGATGAAGTCGACACCCAAGGCGAGCAGCACCTGGGCCTCGACGAAGTGCCCTATGCGCACCTTGGCCATGACGGGGACGGCCACGGCGTTGATGATGCTCTCGATCAGCCCCGGGTCGGACATGCGGGCGACGCCGCCCTCCACCCTGATGTCGGCAGGCACACGCTCAAGGGCCATGACCGCTACGGCGCCCGCGTCCTCCGCTATGCGCGCCTGCTCGGCAGTCACGACGTCCATGATCACGCCGCCCCTGAAACGGTCAGCGACGTTGGCCTTGTTCTGCTCGACAATCATCTACGTTCCTCCACGGGTTGAGACAGCGGCACCGGCTTCGCAGCGGCCGCAAGCGCCCGGAGTATAAGCGGAAGCCAAGTGAGTACCCATGCGCGGCTAGGCCGCTGGGCGCGCATTGAAGGCCAGGTACTCCTCGAGCTTGCGGGCCGCCGCGCCGCTCTCGAGCACCGAGCGCGCCAGTTCGACCCCGCCAGCGAGGCTGTCTGCCCTGTCTGCCAGGTAGAGGGCCGCACCTGCGTTGAACAAGGTCACGTCACGCATGGCTGGACCCGCCTCGTTGGCGAGCACTGCCCGCAGCAGGCGGGCGTTCGTCTTGGGGTCGCCGCCAGCGATCTCCCCTATGTGGTGGCGCTCCAAACCGACTTGCTCTGGAGTAACGACGTAAGTGTGCAGGGAGCCGTCGGCCTCCAGCTCCGTGACCTTGCTTGGGCCGGTGACGGTGAAGTCGTCGATGACGTCACCGTGCACGACGAGCGCGCGCGTGAGGCCAAGGCCGCGCAGCACCTCGGCGAGGGTCTCAGTTAGCCGCGGGTCGTAGACGCCCATCAACTGCCTGTCGGCGCCTGCAGGGTTCGTAAGTGGACCCAAGTTGTTGAAGACGGTGCGAGCCTGCAAGTCTGCCCTGATCGGGGCTACGAAGCCCATGGCCGGGTGAAAGCGCCGGGCGTACACGAACGCCATGCCCGTCACCTCGACCCCCTCCGCCAGACGCTCGGGGCTCGCCTCCAGGTCGACGCCCAGCTCCTCCAGGACGTTGGCCGAGCCCGACCTGCGCGTAACGCCGACGTTGCCGTGCTTGGCGAGGCGGGCGCCGCCTGCCGCCGCCACGAACATGGCGGTGGTGCTGATGTTGATCGTGTCGACGCCCGTGCCGCCGGTGCCGCACGTGTCGACCAAGGGTCCCGCGTGACGCACGGGCACCTTGATGGCACGTTGGCGCATGGCCTCCGCGAAGCCCGTTATCTCATCGACCGTCTCGCCGCGCATGCGCAAGGCGGCCAGGAGCGCGGCGGCTTGCACTTGCGAGAGCTGCCCATCCATGAGCCTGCCGAGCACGCTGCGCGCCTCGACGCGGCTTAGGGTCTCACCCTCGAAGATCTGGTTGAGCAGCTTGCCTATCGCTAGTTCGCTCATCGCTTTAGGTCACCTTCCGTTGATGGCGTCGCGTGCGCCTTGGGCGTAAGCGACTTCGTAGCGGTATCGTTCACGGCCCACCAGGAGTCCAAGTGGCAACGCAAGCAGCGCCCGCTTCGCCCCAAGCATCAGCGGGTGAACACCCAGCGCCCAGGCCACTTCCGGGGTGGCGTGCTTGCGCCACACCCGCACGTGAGCCGCTCCGGCCGAGCGCGCCTTGGCCTCCAAGTCGGCGTCGAAGTGCTCGTCCCAGTGCTCGACGACCGCGTCAGGCAAGAACCTGAAGTCCGCACCCGCCTGCTTGAGGCGGTAGCCGAGGTCGGCGTCCTCGCCGCCGTAGCCAGAGAACGACTCGTCGTAGCGGCCGACTGCCGCGAACAGGTCGGCGCGCATGCTCAACGATCCACCTGGCGCCTGCCACCACCCCGCGGTGCGGCTGAGAGTCGCGCCGTGCCCAAGGTGAGGCGGCAACACTTGGCGGCTGACCCCAACGCGGCCGGGTAGCTCGTGCAGGGCGAGGTTGTTGGCCAGCCATCCGGGCCTCGGGATCATGTCGTCGTCGCTGAATAGCACCACGTCACCGCGCGCCATGCGTGCGCCTTGGTTGCGGGCGTAAGCGGCGTGCTTGCCTGGAGCGGTCGCCCACGACAACGGGTAGCTCGGCTGGAAGCGCGCGAGAAAGCGTTCGGTATCGTCGCTGCATGCGTCGGCGACCACCACCACCTCGAAGGCGACCTCCTCACCCTCGAGGGCCCGGAGTTTACGTTCTAGGAGGGTGCGGCGGTTGTGCGTTGGCACTATGACCGAGATCTCTGGTACTGCGCTCGTCACTCTCCGCTTGCCTCCGCCTTGCGCTCAATTACGAAGCGCAGGAAGTTGGCTAGCATGTCGTGACCGTGCTCCGTGAGGATGCTCTCTGGGTGGAACTGCACGCCCCACACGGGGTAATCACGGTGGCGCATGCCCATGACGACTTTCTCCCCCGTGTCGGCCTCGGTCGTCCAGGCGTTGGCGACCAACGCGTCCGGCAGGTCCTCGACCACCAGCGAATGGTAGCGCGTGGCAGTGACGTGATCTGGCAGGCCGGCGAACACGCCGGTGCCGTCGTTGGCTATCACCGCCGTCTTGCCGTGGACGAGGTGCTTGGCGCGCACCACGCGCCCGCCGTACGCCTCGCCTATCACTTGGTGGCCTAGGCACACGCCCAACATCGGGTAGCTGGAGCCTAGGTTGCGCACGAGCTCGAGCGACATGCCAGCTTCCGCCGGTGTACACGGTCCTGGAGAGATCAAGAGCGCGTCAGGAGCTAGTTCCGCGACGGCTTCCAGGTCGAAGGCGTCGTTGCGCCACACCACGACCTCCGCACCTAGTTCGAGCGCGTACTGAACGAGGTTGTAGGTGAACGAGTCGTAGTTGTCCACCACCAGCAGCTTGAGTGGCGCCGGCATCAGGCGAGCCCCGCCGTTGCCATCTCCACCGCGCGCCTCAATGCGGCGAGCTTGTTCATGCACTCCTGCCACTCCGTCGCTGGGTCGGAGTCGGCGACCACGCCCGCGCCCGCTTGCAGGTGAAGGCGGCCGTCCTTGACGACGATCGTCCTGAGGGTGAGGGCCATGTCCATGGCGCCGCTAGCTGCTAGGTAGCCGAACGCGCCGGCGTAGGGGCCACGGCGAACGGTCTCGAGCTCGTCGATGATCTCCATGGCGCGCACTTTAGGGGCGCCCGAGGCCGTGCCCATCGGCAGCGTGGCAGAGAGGGCGTCTAGCGGCGTGCGCCCAGCCTGCAGGACGCCCTCCACCTGCGAGACGATGTGCATGACGTGGCTGTAGCGCTCCACGCGCATAAGGTCGGTCACCTTGACGCTGCCGGCCGCGCTCACGCGCCCAAGGTCGTTGCGGCCGAGGTCGACGAGCATGACGTGCTCAGCGCGCTCCTTCTCGTCTGTCAGGAGTTCCTCTGCGAGCCTGTCGTCTTCTTGCGCGTCGGCGCCGCGCGGCCTCGTACCGGCGATCGGCAGGGTCTCGACCCGCGACCCGTCGGACCGGACGAGGCTCTCAGGGCTGCTAGCGACGAGGGTCACGCCTCCCAGGTCCAGGTAACCGAGGTACGGGCTTGGGTTGACAGTGCGCAGTGCGCGGTAGATGGCGAACGGGTGGGCGCCAAGCTCGGCCGAGAGGCGCAGGCTCGGGACGACCTGGAACACGTCGCCCGCATGCACGTACTCGACGGCGCGCGCGACGGCCGCCATGTACTCCTCGCGGCTGACGCTGGCCTCGAACTCGGTCAGGCGCCCGGCGCGGTCCCCTGGCACGCCGGGCAGCGGCCCACGCAGGCGGTCGTATGCCGCGTCAACCAGGGACTGCGCGCGGGCGGTGTCCGCTGCATCGCCGACTACCGCGGCTGCGGTGATGAACAGCCGGCGTTTGAGGTGATCGAACACGACGACGAGTTCGGGTTCGACGAACAACAGGTCCGGCGCCCCGATAGTGTCCGGGTTGTTGTCAGGGAGGCGCTCGTACTGGCGCACGATGTCGTACGCCGCGTACCCGACCGCACCTGACCAGAACGCAGGCAGGCCGGAAGCCGGTTCCGTTTCGCGCACGACTTCGTCCCACAGGACGCGCAGCGGGTCGTTTGACTCGAAAGTGGTCGTTCCGCTCGGTCTAGAGAGGGTGACCATGGAGCCCCGCGCTTCCAAGCGCATGCGCTGGCCCGTGCCGATGAACGAGTAACGCGCCACCCGCTCACCCTGCTCGACGCTCTCGAGGAGGAAGGAAGGGTGACCGGCGAGCTTGAGGTAAACGGTTAGCGGCGTCTCGAGGTCCGCCAGGACCTCGCGGAACACTGGGCGAGTAGGGCGAAGCGGCGAACTAGGCGTGGAGCCAGTACGGGTGGCGTGCTGCATGCGGGGGTCTCCGTTCGTGGACTTAGGGGGTCAATAACGTGCGGCCGCGCACTTGCGGCGCAGCGGGCTGTAGGAGCGCGTTAGCAGCGCCGCCATCGGCCAAGGGCCCCTGTCCAACGGTGGAGGAACGTCATGGGCGCGAGTATAGCCCGGCCCCGGAGGTAGTTCACAACTCCCGGGGCCGTCTTGGAAGGTTCGCGCTTCAGTACTGGTCTTGCAGGTTAGGTGGCACGAACAACCCGATGGCGTGAAAACCGGCGTCAACGTAAACCGTCTCGCCCGTGATGCCGCCGCCTAGCTGCTCGACGAGGAGCGACAGGCCGAGGCCGCCGACTTCCTCGTGCGTGATGTTGCGCTTGAGCATCGACATCTCGCCTGCCTGCGTGTAGAGGTCGCCGAAGCCTGCGATGGAGCGCGCCGCGATGGTGCGCACCGCGCCAGCGCTGATGGCGTTCACGCGGATGCCGCGCGGCCCTAGGTCGTAACCGAGGTAACGGACGCTAGCCTCTAGCGCCGCCTTCGCCACGCCCATCATGTTGTAGTGCGGCACGACGCGCTCGGCCGCCAAGTAACTCAAGGTCACGACGCTGCCGCCGGGGCCCATCAGTTCGGCGGCGCGCTTCGTCGAGGCGACGAGCGAGTAGGCGCTGACGTCCATGGCGGTCTGCCAGTCCTGGCGCGAGGTCTCGACGAACGGGTTGGAGAACGTGTTGGCGGGGGCGAACGCGAGGGCGTGCACCAGGTAGTCGAGCTTGCCGAACTCCTCGCCGACCGCAGCGAACATGCGGTCGAGTGCGGCGTCGTCACCCACGTCGCACTCGAGGAGCAGCGGGTCTTTCAGGTCCTCGGTGAGCTTGTCGAGAGCTGGCCTCAGCCGCTCAGCTTGGTAGCTGAACGCGAGGCGAGCGCCTGCCTGAGCGAGCGGCTGGGCGATGGCCCACGCCAAAGACCGCTGGTTGGCTACTCCCATGACGAGGCCGGTTTTACCGGTGAGGTCGATGCTGTACATGAACACTCCTTCGCTAGTGGCCTACGCCGACCGGCGAGGCAGCTTACCGCGACCAGACCGGTGCTGGCTCAGCCTTCATCCATGAATCTCTCGAACCGTTCCCGCGCCTCGGCTGCACGACCGCGTTCGCCGCGCGCCTCCCACGTGTCCGCAAGGCCCTCCCACGCGGTCTCGCTGTAAGGTTCGTGCTCTGTCATCAACTGGTAGAACATGGTCGCCTGCGGGAGGTCGCCGTCAGCGACGGCGGCCGCGGCGGCCATCTCGAGCAGTGAGAGGTGCGAGGCCTGCAGGTTGAGGCGGATGTTGTCTACCCACGTCGAGTCGAACCCGGCGAGGAAGTGCCCGGAATAGAGGCGGATGGCCGCCATGTAGTCGCGCAGCTCGCCGTTCTCGCGCGCCTTGCGCGCCAGCTTGCGGTACGAGTCGACGTCGTAGTCGATCTGGAACTTGTCGTGCAGGTAGTAACGGCGGTTCGCGCTCTCGACTAGCTCGCCGCCCATGACCTTGCGCAGGCGGTAAAGCGTGGTGTGAAAGCTGCTGGACGCCTTCGACTCCGTCTTGCCCGGCCACAGCGCCTCGGCGACCTCGAAGGTCGTGACGCCTGAACGGTGCTCGAGGAGGTAGAAGAGCAGTTCGAGCGCCTTGAGGGAGTCCCAGTCGAGGCGTTCGCCCTCACGCAGCACCATCGGGTGCCCGAAGCCGTGTGCCGCGACGACGCCAGTCAGTGGGCGGCGCAGCTCGGCCAGGCGCCACAACCTCACCTTGACTGCCTCCAGGAGTTCGTCTTTCTGCACCGGCTTCGTTAGGTAGTCGTCCGCGCCCAGGGTCATGCCTTTGCGCATGGAAGCGCGGTCCTCGAGGGCCGTGAGGAAGAGGAAGGGAACGCTGCGCAGCTCCGGTATCTGCCGCACGTTGCCGTAGAACTCGAAACCGTCCATCGGCGGCATGGAGATGTCGGACACGACGACGTCGGGCCTGAGGCCGTCCCGCAACTCGGCGAGCGCTTCGCGCGGGTCGTCGAACGCTATGACCGCGTAACCCGCCGAAATCAACGTCAGTTCACTGACCTTGAGCATGGCTGGTTCGTCATCGACGACTAGCACCAGTGTTGCCGTCACGAGCGAAGTCTACCAGCGCGCCAAGCGCGAGATTTATGAAGTTCCCGACCCTCACGCATCGGGACCGCGCTGCGCCCAGCAGGCCCGGCCCCCTTCACCCTTACTCGTGCCACTCAGAAGTCGTCTGGTACTGCACTAGGGCGCTGAACTCGACGCCCTCGCCGTAAGTAGCTGTGGAGAACTTGACGTCCACGACGACATCGTTGCGGTCCAGCCCAGCGACGAACTCGTTGAGGCGGCGTTCGAAGTGCTCGACGCTGTTCGAGGTGACAAGCTTGAAGTTGACGTCCATCTTAGGAGGCCTCCCGTCCAGGCATTGCGGTGCGCACGACTGCAGATGGCAGATGATAACCGCCTGGTCGCGCCTGCTAGCCTAGTTGCATGCCGCCAGCAGCCAAGCCGCGCCCACGCCGTGAGGTAGTGATGCTAGTCGTGCAGCCCCTCGCGAACGCCACGGTTGCGCTTCTGGCGAGGACGCGCGTTGAGCCGTGGCACGTCGTTGCCGTGCACACCGTCATCGGCTTCGTGGCGGCTGCGTTAGTGGCCACCTGGCAGCCGACCGCTTGGATCGTCGCGGCGGTACTGCTGCAAGTGAAGACGGTGCTTGACAACGCTGACGGCGGCCTTGCGCGCGCAACGCAGCGCATCAGCGAGTTCGGCCGCTACTTCGATACCGTCTGCGACCTACTCGTGAACATCGCACTGTTCGCGGCCTTGGCGAGGCACGGGCAGGTGAGCGGCGCCGTGGTTGCCTTCGTCATCGTCACCCTGGTACTAACCGCCGACTTCAACGCGGAGCGGCGCTACAAGCTGGCTCGCGGTTCACTCGCACCATCGGTCGCACCGCCAGGCGCGTGGCCGTGGGCGCTCGCCCTCGTGCGCGGCGCCTACCGCCTGATCTTGGCACCGCAAGACCGTGCCTACGCCGCCCTCGACGCTTGGCTCTTCCGCGCCGCCGCCGGCAAGCCTTCGAGCGCGGCAAGTGCCGCCGAGCTCCAGCGCTGGGACGACCTGTTCTCGACCGGCGCACTGGTCAACCTTGGGTTAAGCAGCCAGTACCTGCTACTGGGCGTGGCCCTCGCGCTGGGCATGCCTTACGCTTACGTCATGATCGCTTGGGCCCAACTGCCCTACCTGTTGCTCGTTCAGGCCGTCCGCGTGCTGCGGTACCGGTCAACGGCGGTGCCAGCATGAGCGCACCGACTACCACCGGGCCGTTCGGCCAGCGGCCAGCCGCGCTGGTGACGGGCTCGGCGAAGGGCATAGGGAAGGCCATACTCCTCGCGTTGGCGGCCGACGGTTACGACGTGATGGTGCACTACCGCCGCAGCCAGTCGGAGGCGGAGGCCGTTGTCGAGACGGCAACGGGTCTCGGCGCGCACGCGGTTGCCGTTGCTGCCGACGTCACCGTCGAGGCGCAGGCGCGCGGCCTGGTCGACGCCGCCTACTCCCTTTTCGGGCGCCTCGACGTGCTGGTCAACAACGTTGGTGATTACCACCACGGGCCACTTGCCGACCTCTCGAGCGAAGTGTGGCACGCCATGCTCAACAGCAGCCTCAACTCGACGTTCTATACCTGCCAGCGCGCCGTGCCCTACCTGCGCCTGGCGCCGCGCGGCGGGCGCATCGTGAACATCGGGTACGCCGGGGCCGAACTAGTGAAGGCGCGGCCTGGCATCGTGGCGTACGGCATCGCGAAAACGGGCGTCATCCTCTACTCGAAGGCGCTCGCACTCACCGAGGCCAGTTCCGGGGTGACGGTCAACGTCGTCAGCCCCGGCGTCATCGAGAACAGCATCTCGTCCCCGCTGCAGGAGTTGCCCATGGGCCGCGTCGGGCGCCTCGACGAGATCGTCGGCGCCGTGAGGTACTTCATTAGCCCAGCCGCCGATTACGTGACCGGCACGACCCTGGAAGTCGCCGGCGGTTGGAACGTGTGACGTGGCGAAGCAGCCGCCAACCAACCACCAAGCCGACCTGTTCGGCGCGGTGCCCGAGCCGACGCCTGCGGTAAAGCGCGGCCGGCGGCTCGTGCTGGTCGACGGTCACGGCCTGGCATACCGCGCGTACTTCGCCATCCGGCAACTGTCGACCACGAGCGGCATGCCGACCAACGCCATCTACGGTTTCGTGCGGGCGCTTCTCGAACTCCTCAACGGCTTGGCGCCGGACGACAGTCTGGTCATCGCGTTCGACGCCCCGGCCAGGACGTTCCGCAAAGAGCGCTTCGAGGAGTACAAAGCCCAACGCGCGCCGACCCCTGAAGACTTCCCGCTGCAACTGAACGCCATCAAGGGCATCGTCGACCTGCTGGGGGTGACGCGCGTCGAGCAGCCTGGCCTCGAAGCGGATGACCTGATCGGCTCACTGGCCACGCGCGAGAGCGCGGACGGCTGGGACGTGGAGATCGTGACAAGCGACCGGGACGCACTGCAGCTAGTCAGTGAGCGCGTGACGGTCGTAAGCCCGGACGGCAAGCAGCGCATGGACCCGGCCGCCGTCAAGGCGAAGTACGGCGTGACGCCAGCACAGTGGGTCGATTACCGCTCCCTGACTGGCGACTCGTCAGACAACATCCCAGGCGTAAAGGGCATCGGGCCCGTTGCCGCTCGCGGGCTGCTCGAGCGTTATGGCAGCCTCGAGGCCGTGCTCGCCGACCTCGACGGACTACCTAGTCCGTCGCAGGCGGCCGCCATCCGCGAGTCGCGCGCCGAACTCGAACTCTCACATGAGCTGTCGCGCATCGTCACTGACGCGCCCGTTGAGCTCGTGCCAACGCCGGCGGGCGAGCGCGAAGTGCAACGCGAGGAGCTGACGGCCGCCCTGCGCGAACTCGAGTTCGGCAGCCTGCTCCACGAACTGGGCCTGGTGGAGCGGGTGACCTTCGTCGACGCGGAGTGGGACGAGGTGCAGGCCAAGGCCGCCGCCGGTGGCACGTGGTCGTACGGGTACCGCCTCAGCGATGTGCGGCCGACCGCGGCCCTCGTCGTCGAGCTGGCGCTCGCCGTTGGTCAAGGTGGCGACGGCGGGGCTAGCCCTGGCGTGGTTGCCTCCTCACCCCCGCTCGGCGCCAGCCACCACGCTGCCAAGTACCTCGGCGGCACAGTCAACGCGCCCGACGCCAAGGCGCTTGTCGTCGCCGCCCGCATGAACGGTGCCGTCGGCGCCGTGCCCGGCGACGACCCGCTCCTCATGGCCTACTTGCTCGATTCCGTCGGCGCCTCGCCGGAAGCTTTGGCCCGGCGTCTTGGCGCGGGCGAGTGGGGAGAGACCGCCCGCGACCACGCCGTCGTTGGGGCCGAACTGTTGCGCCTCATGAGTTCCAGGTTGAGCGGCTCGCAACTCGAGGTGTACGAACGCATCGAACGCCCCCTCCAGGCCGTACTTGCCGACATGGAGGTGGCTGGAGTGCAGCTCGATGTCGGCTTGTTGCGGCAACTATCTGACGAGGCTGGCCTCGAGATGGCAGCGCTCGAAAGCCGCTTGGTGGACATCGCCGGCACCCCCGAGTTCAACGTCGCCTCGCGCGATCAAGTCGCTTGGCTCCTCTTCGAGAAACTCGGGCTACGCGCCGGGCAGCGAACCGCAACGGGCAAGCAGAGCACGTCGGTCAGCGCCATCGAGCCGCTGCGCGGCCAGCATGAGGCGGTCGACTTGGTGCTCGAGCACCGCGAGATCGCCAAGCTCAAGGGCACTTATCTAGACCCACTGCCCGCATTGGCGGATGCCGGCGGCCGGATTCACACGACTTTCGAGCAGGCGGTCGTGGCTACCGGGCGACTCTCGAGCGTGAACCCGAACTTACAGAACGTGCCGGTGCGCACGGAACGCGGCCGTGAGGTGAGGCGGGCTTTCATCGCGGCCCAGGGGCAGCTGCTCTTGGTGGCCGACTACTCGCAGATCGAGTTGAGGTTGCTGGCGCACATCGCGGACGAACCCGCCCTCATCAAGGCGTTCAAGGCGGGCGAGGACATCCACCGCAGCACGGCCGCCAGCGTGTATGGCGTTGAGCCCTCCGCCGTCACCTCAGACATGCGGCGCATCGCGAAGGTCATCAACTTCGGCGTGCTGTACGGCATGTCGGCTCAACGCCTGAGCCGCGAGCTGGAGATCAGTTACGAGCGCGCCGACGCTTTCATCAAGACCTACTTCCTGCGCTACCCGCGCGTGCGCGCCTACATCGACGACACGCTCGCGGCTGCTCGGGAGTCCGGGTACGTCGAAACGATCATGGGGCGGCGCCGCGCGGTGCCAGACCTGCTCAGCCCGAACCGCAGCGTGCGCGAGGCCGCCGAGCGCGTGGCTTACAACATGCCCATCCAGGGCAGCGCGGCGGACGTCATGAAACTAGCCATGCTGGAACTGGCGCCGGCGCTTGCCGGGGTTGGTGGACGCCTGCTCCTGCAAGTGCACGACGAGATCGTGGCGGAAGTGCCGGAGTCGCGCTCTGACGAAGCGGCGCCGCTCGTGCACCGGATCATGGCGCAGGTCGTCGAGTTGAAGGTGCCGCTCGAGGCCGCGGTCGGCCTTGGCCGCAACTGGCAGGACGCGAAGTGACCAACGACTAAGACTGTCGAGCGCCCGGTTATCATGGCGCGCATGGCGATTAGGCGTTACTTCGGCACTGATGGCGTTCGTGGCGTGGCGGGCATGCACCCGATGACGGCGACGTTCGCGCTACGGCTTGGCATGGCGGTGGCCGAGACGGTTCACCCCACTGGCGGAGGCCAGCCCCACGTGCTGATTGGTATGGACACGCGGCGTTCCGGCGTGATGCTCGCGCACGCAGCCGCGGCCGGCCTCACCGCGCGCGGGGCGCACGTGACGTGGCTTGGCGTGATCCCAACGCCAGGTGTTTCGTTCCTAACGCGTGCCATGGGCGCGGACGCCGGCCTCGTCGTCTCGGCGAGTCACAATCCGTTCGCCGATAACGGCCTCAAGCTCTTCGATCGCAACGGTGAGAAGTTGTCTGACGAGGTGGAGGCCGAGATCGAGGCGCTAGTGGAGCGCATGGGTGAGCCCGGCGGCGACGAACTCGAGGACATCACGGGCGCGCGCATCGGAAGCGTGACGATGGCCAGGCCATGGGACAGCCACGCTAGCGGCAACGGCGCTGACGCCAGCATTCTGAACGGCTACGTCAAGCACCTTTTGGACAACGCCCCTTACCTCGACGGCATGCGCGTAGTCATCGATTGCGCCAACGGCGCTAGTCATCTCATCGCGCCTCAACTGTTCGCCAAGCTGGGCGCGCGGCTCGAGGTCCTCAACGCGGAACCCACCGGCCTGAACATCAACGTTGACTGCGGCTCGACTCACCCCGAAACGCTGGCCAAGCACGTGATCGAGGGCGGGTTCGAAGTTGGCGTTACTTTCGATGGCGACGCTGACCGCGCGCTACTCATCGACGCGAAAGGTCGCGTGGTGACGGGCGATCACATGCTTGCCATCACTGCGCTGTCGCGCGGCGAGACCGCGTTGGTGGCGACTTTGATGAGCAACTTGGGTGCAGAGAACTACTTGAGGGCTCACGGCACGACGATGCACCGCGCCAAGGTCGGTGACCGTTACGTGTTCGAGGAACTCAAGCGCTTGGGGCTCACGCTCGGCGGGGAGCAGTCCGGCCATCTCCTGTTCCTCGACAAGGCACCAACCGGCGACGGCATGCTCACGGCCCTGCTAACGCTGGCCGCCGTGCGCAAGTCCGGCCGCAGCCTGGAGGCGTGGATGGATGACATCCCCGTCTACCCGCAGGTGCTCAAGAACGTTCAGGTCGCGCCGGGCGCGCGCGATGAGGTGGCCGCGCACCCAAGCGTGGTGGCAGCCGTGCACGCAGCGGGGGCCGAGCTCAAGGACTCGGGGCGCGTGTTGCTGCGCCCGAGCGGCACGGAGCCACTCGTGCGCGTCATGGTTGAAGGCGCCGACGCAGAGATGGTCGAGCGTCTAGCCCAAACGGTCACGCTGGCAGTCGAAGCGGCTGCCGGGATCTGAGCTAATCCACGAAGCCAGCGCGGTAGTACTCCTTCGCTGCATGCGGTAGTTCCTGGGTCTTGAGGATGCAGGCGTGACCAGTTGCGCCTTCCTCATGGCAGCCTTTGAGGTCCGCGAATGCTGGCCGCTCGTGCCTTGGCTCAGAAGTATGAGGGTCGTCCTTGTGACTAGTCACTGAGGCGTCGTAGGCAGCGTGCAACGCATTCATGTCGTCGCCTTCCGCGATAATGCCTCTGCCATTGCTTATCACCAGTAGTGCCTTCACGAGGTACCGCCCTTCTGCCAGGCCATAACAGCGAGGTAGAGCCTACAGTATGCCTGACTAGGCCAGGTTACCCCCTGACAGCACTCAACACTGTGGCACGCGCGGCTGTTGGTAGTTCATCCAGGTCTATCCGCGCGCTCACGCTGGTGCTGCATCCTTGCGGAAGCGGTGAGCGCCCGAGCCTACCTGCGCTAAGGCGCGTGGTTCATCGCGCCACCCGGAAGGAGCGTGTTGAGTCCGAGCAGTGCCCGGCTGCGAACTACGCCGATGGCTCCCGTGGCGGACGAACAGTGTTGGGCTAGCGGCAAGGTGAAGCACGCGAAAGGGAGTTCCTGATGAGTGCGAAACAAGCGAAACAAGGTCGCAGGCCACGTCGATTAGCGGGAGGAATCGCCCTCCTCGGGTTGTTGGTGGGCGTCTTCGTTCTGGCGCAAGCAGCCCCCGCCACGACCGAGCTAAAAGTAGCAACGGCAGCGGACCTCGGCGCACACGTCACCGACGCCTCTGGTCGATCGCTCTACCTGTTCTTGAACGACACCACCAACGTGAGCAACTGCGATGCCCAATGCATCATCAACTGGCCACCCGTCCTAGTTGCGGATGAGAACAGCCTGCCTCAGGTGGAGGCGCCCATGGACGCCAAGCTCCTCGGCGTGGCAAAGCGCGAAGACGGCAGCTACCAGCTCACTTATAACGGTTGGCCCCTCTACTACTACGCAGCAGACACGGCAGCCGGCGCGACAGGCGGCCAGGGCGTAGGCGGCAACTGGTACCTCGTAACGCCCCAAGGGAGCGGTGTAGGCATAGCCGAAACCGATCCAGGCGGCGGCGCGCCAGGCTCGGCGATGTGACCGGCGCTAAGGCCAAGCTAGTCTGACGATCAAGCGTGGCGCCCGGCTCTGAGCTGGGCGCCACGCTATTACGGCTGAGAGTTAGGTGGCCACGCGCCGAGCCAGTGAGCCTCCGCAGAGAACCCCTAAGCCATGACACCTACGTTCGTTGACAGCGCCGAGAGGCCCTGCGTATACTTGCCAACGCTGACCGTACGGACGGTCCTGCGCAACACTCACGAGAGAGTGGTGGTAGGTTCGGACGGGCTGACAGGGAGCTGCCGCAAGCTTCAAGCTGGTAGCAGGTTGACCGGAGGGTTGGCCGAGCGGTTGAAGGCGGCGGTCTTGAAAACCGCAGACGGGGCAACCTGTCCGGGGGTTCGAATCCCTCACCCTCCGCCAAGGTAAGGTTAGGCAATCGTGGAGAGGTGGCCGAGCGGCTGAAGGCGCTCCCCTGCTAAGGGAGTATGGGGGCAAAACCTCCATCGAGGGTTCAAATCCCTCCCTCTCCGCCATCGACCGTAAGGTCGTGACAACATGCGCCCGTAGCTCAGTTGGATAGAGCGTCTGACTACGGATCAGAAGGTCAGGAGTTCGAATCTTCTCGGGCGCACCAAGAAAAGCACGACGGGAACGGCGCTTCTAACGAGGCGCCGTTCAACATTCAGGCCCTCGGTAGCAGGTTGGTAGCAGGACGTACCGTGTTCGGTCGTTTTCGAGCGTTATAGGACTTGCGCAACCACTCGATGGCCGACGCCTCTTGAGGGGCCGGCGCCCAGGATCGAGGAGAGCTTTGTGGGGCGGAAGGTGGTACTCGGCAGCCCGTCCACTAGTCGGAATCGTGCCCTTAACCCACAATCTCCTGTTACGCTTGTCCACGGCCCGCGTCCCCCCACGCGGGCCAACCCATCGAACCGAACCCTCGAGTCCTACCGGCCTGCCGGCGCGTCGTACAACCGCTGCTGGTCGTTGGTTTTCACTGCCTTGGCCAGCCTCTTCGCGGGCTTCGCATCCATGCTCACGTTCACCGAACCAGCGGGAATCCACGGTCGTCTACCTTCTAGCAACTCCGCCACGGTCAACAGTTGAATGCGGGGAATGCAGTCACTCCCGTACTCGTACAACCCGAACCTGGCGGCCTCCTGCCGCATGCCGCTCGTGACCTCATGCAGGCTCACGAACACTCCCATGGCTGCACTCTCGCGACGCACCACGCTCTCGAGCTCACGAACCATCCCCGGATTCAACTGGTGACCGCCCTTCACGCTGACGATCACCTTCTCGACCGACTCTCCGCCGGGCGTCCGGAAATAGATGCGCCCATCGATACCCGTATCCCCGCCCTTCTTCCCCCTGCCGGTCGCTCCGGCACCGTACGACTGCGCGCCAATCAAGCCGTTCACCCAGAACTGGAACTGGTAGGGGCCATCCGGTTGCTCGTCAAAGAGCGCCTGCGCAGACGGAACATCAAGTGGAGTTCCGATGACCTCGAAGTCCTTACCCCGCTCAAGACCATGGTCTACCAGTAGCCTATTGCTGATGAGGCCGATTGCGAGGTGGGTGATGTCAATACCAACCCAACTCCGTCCAAGCTGCTCGGCGGCGGCTACAGCTGTGCCGCAACCGCAGAACGGGTCTAGCACCACGTCACCAGGGTTAGAGCTGGCCTGGACGATGCGTTCTAGGAGCGCAATCGGCTTCTGAGTGGGGTAGCCAAGGCGCTCCTTGGCCTGGGGGTTGATTCGGTCAATGTCGTCCCAGAGGTCGCCGACCGCCTTGCCTTTGAGCTCGTCCCGGTAACGCTTGTACTGAGGGAAACCAGCGCCGCCCTTCGGCCAGTAGATACGTCCTTCGTCGTCTAACTCGTCGAGCGTCTCGATCTTGAACTTCCAGTGCATGCCCTTGGCTGTAGGATCGAACCCGCGCCAGGGCATGCCTGACCGGCCGTTCCTTGTGCCTGCAGCGCATAGGTCGGCGCGCCAGTACAACCTTCCGTCACCGTCATCGAAGCGGTAGTACTTGTCAAGATACTCGCGCTCGTACGCCATGCGGGGCGTGCGCCAAACGGGTGCCGCTCCCTTGGCATAGTAGAGGATGGTGTCGTGAACCGGTCCGAACTTATTGGCGCTGCTGTGGGCTGAGGTGCGCTTCCAGGTGATCTCGTTGCGGAACAGGCGCGGTCCGAACACGATGTCTAGCAGCATCTTGAGGTAGTGGCTGGCGGTCGGATCGCAATGCAGGTACAGCGAGCCCGTCGGTTTGAGCAGACGATGCAACTCGACCAAACGCGGCGCCATCATGACCAAGTAGGCGCTCATGCTGTTGTGCCCCAGGCGTTTGACGGTGAAGTCCAGGTACTCGGCGAGTTCGCCATGCACGCAGATTAGCTCTTGCAGAGTGGTGGCGGCTTCTATGCCCCAGGTCCACGTGTCGTTGAACGCGCGGATCTGCGCGCCGGGTCCATCGCCGCTTTGCTCACGAAAGATGACGTTGTAGTCGGCGTTACTGTTGAACGGCGGGTCGAGGTAGATGAGGTCTACCGACTCGCTCGGCATCTCCCTAAGGACGGTGAGGTTGTCACCGTAATACAGCGTCCTGGACATGCGTCCTCCCCTGCTCTCGCGTTGTGGTGCTACATGATGGGGAGTTGCTGCTGACCGTGCTCTTACAAATCCCGTTAGGAGCGCAGAGTGTACGAAGTCTCACTATGCGTCACGGCATCTCTGCCGCTAGCTGCCTGAGCGCTTCGAGGATGGCAACGCCGAGCGTGCCGCCGAGTGCGCTGAGGATGACGCCGACGAGGATGAGCGTCAACCGGACGCCCTTCAGCTGGTTCTTGGTGCTCTCCCATTCCTTGAGCATCTTGACTACCTCCTGATCTCTGAGCTCGAGCTGCCGGAGTCGTGCTGCTAGCCCGGGCCTGCCGTTGCCGTCTCCCCTGACGGTCGTGTCTAGCTCGTCGACGTCCCTCCTGAGGGTCGTGAGCATCACCTGGTCCATCTCCCCTCCTGGTGGGGGCGCCCAATAGACGGGCTGAGTGCGTTAAATAGCGTCGCCGGCCGGTTTGTCAGCAGCCGGCGACAAGTTGTGGTGGCCGTTACCGCTTGGGTGGGCGCAGATGGCCGAGGACGGCCACGAATACTGCGCCGACGGCGAAGCCGATGACGGCGCTCAACAGGTGAAAGTCCATCTCTCCTCCTCTCAGAAGCGGGCGGTGAAGCCTAGGCGGATCCAGTCGCTCACGCCGATGGGCGGGACGATCTCGGGCAGGCGCACGTCGAGCCATAGTCCGCCCCACGCCTCCCACCAGGCGACGGTGACGTACCCGGCGATGCTGCCGGTCGGGTCGGGGTTCAGGACGGCTCGCGCCTCGATGCCGATGAGCAGTTCAACGGTGCCGAGGGTGGCGACGGTCGTTTCGATGTAGCAGAGGCCCGCCCTGGCGGGGGCGGCCGCCTGGCAGGTGAGCGTGCGCGTCGGCGGTGCTACAGGTTCTGTAGCGGCCTCGGATTCGTCACCTTGTTGGGCGGCTGCGGACCCTAGCAGCATCACTGCGAGGAGTCCGGTCAGGATGCGGCGCACTCAGCCCTTCGAGAGCGCCGCCGGGCGCTTTCCCAAGAGGCCGGTGACGGCGTCCCACCCGCCGCTGGCGAGCAGGCCGGCGCTCAACCCGAGACCCACGGCCGCCAACGCCCCGCCATCGACGTAACCCAGGGCGGAGCCCGCGAGGCCGAGACCGGCGCCCACACCGAGGCTGAGGAGCACCACGCCGATGCCAGCGAGGCCCTTGAGGAGGTGCTCCCGGATGAACGCGACGACGGCCACGACCGCCACGGCGAGGGACGCGGCGTCTACGAACAAGGCGGCCAGGTCGAAGCCGCCACCGGCGGCTTCCTGCGCGAACGCGATGCCGGCGAAGAGACCGACCACGAATAGGACGAACGAGTAGCGAACGAACTTGGTGAACTTGGTCATGCTTGCCTCCATGTAGAACGCCCCCGGCTGTCTGCGCGGGGGCGGGGTTGCTCTGTTGGTGCGGGTGCGCTTGTGACCCGAGCGCCGGGAGACTGGACCACCTCTCTCACGAGATCAAGGTGCTGACTGCGGTCAAGGCGTCCTCCAATCGGTGTTGGTGGCGCTCCCCCGTTGGGCATCCATTGGGGGAGCGCCGTCCTCAAAAGCGCTCATGCTGGAGCCAGGTGTTGTCTGGCGTGCGCCCGCTCGCTGCCGGGCCACCAATCACCCCCTCTCGACGAAAAAGCCCGTCCAGGACGGGCTGCGATGCGAATGTAAAGATGTAAAGTACGCCTTTACATCGGGGCCGCAGGAGTCGCTCGTGAGTCACAACCGGGCTTGCGTCTCACTTCCCGGTCCTGGCGAGACGCCGCATGCAGCGTCTGCGCCGCAGGTACGCCGTCCAACGAGCGCTCACTCGCGCACGCGCGCAACCAAAGTCCACGGACGCGCCGCATACGGCGTAACGGACAGACTCCCGTGGCCCAAGTGAATCGACGTGGGCCTGAACTTCGGGTGAATTTGCTCAAGCACCATGCCGCGGCC
>JACDJB010000975.1_pt1 | contig 24621 bp, 19 predicted proteins | sample 7454121 | NCBI WGS metagenome assembly JACDJB01 (sample SAMN14253290, study PRJNA609438) | sludge metagenome | isolation source: sludge after 25d culture with pyrite | collected 2018-12-20
CAGGTGCTGGAGTGCAAGACCGCCGGCGAGTTCGGCTCGCGGCTATGGAAGGACGGTGTCCCCGAATACGTTCAGTTGCAGGTACAGCACCAACTGGCCGTCACTGGCAAAGAGGCCGCGGATGTGGCCGTGCTCCTATGCGGTCAGCAACTGGAAATCCACCGCATCGAACGGGACGACGAAGTGATCGCCCGTCTGGTCGTGCTGGAAACCCGGTTCTGGGGGTACGTGGAGAAGGACATCGAGCCGCCGGCCGATGGCAGTGAATCGGCGGCGAAGGCCTTGCGGAAACTGTATCGAGGCAACGACACCAGCCTGGACTTCTCCGGCGACGAAGACCTTAGTCGTGCCTTCGATGCACTGACAACGCTCAAGGGTGAGCTGGAAGCGATGGAGCATGAAGCCGAATCGTTCAAGCAGGTGATCCAGCAAGCGATGGGCGACGCCAGTAAGGCGGTCTTCGCTCACGGCGAGGTGACATTCAAGCGAGCCAAGGACAGCGCCGCGCTGGATACGAAGCGACTGGTGGCCGAGTGCCCGGATGTTGCCGCCATGTACTCCGTGACTCGCCCCGGCTCTCGCCGGTTTGTGTTGTCGCGGTCTTCCAACAACTGACAGAGGTCAACGACATGTTGAAAGGTTTGGCAATTACCCCGCCGGTGATCGGGCGGATATCCATTGGCCGGGTAATGGAGCGCAACGGCAAGCGCCTGCCGGAGAAGGACGATCAGTTCACCCTGACCAGCCAGGTGCAAGGGCGCGACGGTTGGATATTGCACCCATTGGACGAGAAGCTGCGCAAGGAAGCCGAGGGTCAGAAGTTGCGCGCAATCTCGATGCGGTTGCTGTTCAACGACCCGGGCCTCAACCTGCGGGCGGACTATTCACTGTTTGACCGCACCACGGGCCGGCCGGTCTGCGTGGGCAACGGTGAGACCTGCCGGCGCGCGGGCAAGGAAGGTGTAGCTACGTTGCCCTGCCCGGGGCCAGATGCCTGTGCGTTCTCGCAAGGGGCATGCAAGGCGTACGCAAGGCTAAACGTGGTCGTCGGCGATGACGATGCGCTGGGTAGCTTCGTGCTGCGCACCACGTCCTTCAACACCATCCGCACGCTGGCGGCGCGGCTCGAGTATTTCAGCGCCGTGTCGGGCGGCTTGTTGGCCTGCCTGCCACTGGAACTGAAGCTGCGTGGCAAATCCACCACGATGAGCTACGGGACGCCGATCTACTACGTCGATCTAGTGGTGCGCTCTGGGCTCACGTTGGAGCAAGCCATCGCACAGGCACGGGAGTTGGACGAACAGCGGCGAGTCTGCGGCTTTGACCAGGGTGCGCTGGACGAAGCCGCGCGCAAGGGCTTCGCCAACGGTGCATTCGAAGATCTGGCAGAGGACGTGCCGGCCGTGGTCGAGGAGTTCTTCCCGGGCAACGCCCACGGTGGGAAGACTGAGGGAACTACCAAAGCGGACTCCAGCCTCCAGGGTCACTTGGAGGACAGAGTTGCGCGGCTGAATTCTGTTTGAGGCAACGAACTGGTACGCGGAGGTGGGTGACGCTCACCTCCGCACCTAGTCTTTTTTTTTGATTCCCAAAAGGGTGTGTCGTCAAGGTGGGACCCCTGCCTTTTCCGATGCGGCTTGCTGGACTCGTTCCATCGCAGCCTGCATGACGACGAAGGTCCGTGCAAAGTCCAGGACATCCTCGATGAAGCGAATAAAAACGCCTCATCTTGCGATGACACCTTTTCGAATGCTTCGCTCACTTGCTGCGCGAGCAGGCGTCGACGTCCAATTCTGGAAGCAAGTGCCTGGAATGCTTCCCGATACGTGCGTCCGGTGCACAGCTGTGCATACGCCTCAAATCGAGGGCGAATTCGAGCATGGACTGCAACAACTTCGTGTTGACCACGTGCCTTCTCCTGCAGGATTGAGCTCGACCCTACGCCCGGCAATTAGCCACTGAATTGGCGTTGGCCGGCGGAAACTGCAGGCGGTGCGCCGCCACCAAACGCATGTGCAAGTCATGGACAAGGTCTTTGACCATATCGAGGTCTTTTACAATCGCCAACGTCTGCACTCGTTCAACGGCTATCGAACGCCCGTGCAGACCGAAGCTGAAGCGCTCTCTTAGGTGTCTGCGGAAGCCGGGCAAGCTCAGAGATCACCTTGCATATGGACTTCAGCAAACCGTGAGTCATCTGAACCCACCTCCAGAGTTGAGGACGTCAAGTCACACGGGTAAGCTCGCTCCATGACCTTCTCGTTACGTCCGCTCGCTCGCTCACGTCGCCTTCGGGCGATGGGCGTGCTGGCGTGGTTGATGTTGGTCATCAACTCATTGGCCGCTGCACCGATGGGCATGACGGGAGCTCCTCATTCCCATCCCATGCAAACAACGGTTGCGGCGGTCAGTGAACACTGTCATCACCAACTCGCTGACCAGGGATCCCGCTCCTGTTGCGACGATCAGCCCGGTTGCTGCGGTGGCATGGCAGGTCACGCGTGTACTTGTGCGGCGATGTGCAGTACGACGATCCCGCCCTCAACGGCTGTCGTCCCGGCCCCGGCCGCGATGATTGCCAGCTATGCCACGCCGCTGCCCGGCAATGCGCCTTCGGTGAATACCGCCCCTCCGTTGCGACCACCGGCGGTCTGACTCTCCCTCGTTTTCCATGAGCTTTGCTCGCGATGGTCGCGCGTCGACCATCCGGCAATTGGCAGTGATCGGTATCGGCACGCGCGATATCGCCACCTGGAGAGTTTCCATGAACTTGTTCCCCCCGCCCCCGATCGATTTGACGCGGCGTCGTTTTGTGCAAGGTGTTGCCCTTGGCGGTGCCGTGACCGGCCTCGGGCTGTTGCGCCCCGGCAAGGTCTGGGCGCAACCAGCTTCTACAGGGCAGCCGACCGTGCTCCGCGGTACCGAATTTGCCTTGGATATCGCCGAAACCCCGGTCAACTACACCGGGGCGCCGCGCATGGTCACGACGATCAACAACAGCTTGCCCGGCCCGGTCCTGCGCTGGAAAGAGGGCACCACCGTGAATCTGCGGGTGAGCAATCACCTGCGCGTGCCGACTTCAATCCATTGGCACGGCATCCTGCTGCCGTTTCAGATGGATGGCGTGCCGGGCATCAGTTTCGACGGCATCGCGCCGGGCGAGACCTTCGTCTACCGTTTCGAGGTTCGCCAGTCGGGCACCTACTGGTACCACTCTCACTCGCGCTTCCAGGAGCAAACCGGCGTGTTCGGCCCGCTGGTCATCGAGCCTGCCGGCCCCGAGCGCTATCCGAGCGACCGCGACTACGTGGTCATGCTCAACGACTGGACCGACGAGGACCCCGAGCACATCTTCGCCAAACTCAAGAAGATGAGCGACTACTACAACTTCGCTCAACCCACCGCGCCGGGTTTCTTCCGCGATGTCCGCGAAAAAGGGCTCAGCCAAGCGCTCGCCATGCGCAAGATGTGGAACGAGATGCGCATGAACCCGACCGACCTCGCCGACGTCTCGGGCTATACCTTTACCTACCTGATGAATGGCGCGGCGCCCGCCGGCAACTGGACCGGGGTCTTCAAGCCCGGCGAAAAGGTCCGCCTGCGTTTCATCAACGGCTCGGCAACGAGCATCTTCGATGTGCGCATTCCGGGCTTGAAGATGACGGTGATCTCCGCCGACGGCCAGGACATCGTGCCGGTACCGGTGGACGAGTTCCGCATCTCGGTAGCCGAGACCTACGACGTGATCGTGGAACCACAGGATGATCGCGCCTACACCGTGTTCGCCCAGTCGATCGATCGCAGCGGCTACGCCCGCGGCACGCTGGCGCCGCGTCCGGGCATGGAGGCGGAGGTGCCGGCGATGGATCCGCGCGTGTGGCTGAGCATGCAGGACATGATGGGCGCGATGCCGATGGGCGATATGGGGCACGGCGGCAAGCAGGGCGGCATGGGAGCCATGTCTGGCGTGAACATGGGAGGCATGCGCGGAATGGAAATGCCGGACATGGGCGACACGCAAGGCATGCACATGGGCGCCATAAGCAACCTCACGCCCGCCGGCATGCCGAAGGTTCGCCATGCGCGCACCGAATACGGCCCGGGCGTCGACATGCACGTCGACATGCCGCGCACCAATCTCGATGATCCGGGCATCGGCCTGCGCGGCAACGGTCGGCGCGTGCTGACCTATGCCGATCTGCGTTCGCTCGATGGGCCGATCGACCCACGCGAGCCCGAGCGCGAGATCGAGCTGCACCTGACCGGCAACATGGAGCGCTTCATGTGGTCGTTCGATGGGCAGAAGTTTTCCGAGGCCAAGCCGGTGCATTTCAGCTTCGGCGAGCGCCTGCGCATCGTGCTGGTCAACGACACGATGATGAATCACCCCATCCATCTGCACGGCATGTTCAGCGAGCTGGAGGATCCCAGCGGGCAGTTCATTGCACGCAAGCACACCATCAACGTGCAGCCGGCGCAGCGGGTCACCTATCGCGTCAACGCGGACGCCCCGGGGCGGTGGGCCTACCACTGCCATCTGCTGTACCACATGGAGGCGGGCATGTTCCGCGAGGTGGTCGTGTCATGACGATGAACCGTTGCATCACGCTCCGCCGCACACATTGGCAGGTGTTGTTGGTCGCGCTCCTGCTGGCGTTACCACTAGCAGTCGCCGCGCAGAGCGCGCCGGCCTCCAGCAGTACATCACCCATGGTTACAGGCTCCATGCCCGGCATGGTCGTGCCTGCTTCCGCGAGCAGCATGCAGAAGCCGGCGACGAACGTGCCCGAAGAAAAGACCGGAAAGAAAGACGTTCCCACCGCGGCGGAACCCGCGGCCCACGACATGCACAGCATGGATCACAGTGCGATGCCTGGTATGTCGACGCCGGCCAAGCCAGCGACATCGGCGGCACCCGTTGGCGAGATGTCAGGAATGGATCATTCGTCGATGCCCGACATGAGTCCGCAGTCCATGAAAGCGACGGAGCATCCGGGCATGTCAGGCATGGACCATGGCTTGATGCAGGGCATGGATCATGGCTCCGCACAGGGTATGGATCATGGCTCGATGTCGGGCATGACAATGGGCCCCATGCAAGGCGGCAGCCCACCGCCGGATGCCCGAAATCCTGATTACTCCGCTGGCGTTGGCTATGGCCCGGCAGGAGGTATCCACGACGCGATGGACGACAACGCCCCCAACGCCATGCTGCTGATTGATCAACTGGAAGCCTTCCACGGCAAGGACGGCAACGGCCAGCAGTGGGACATCCAGGGCTGGTACGGCAACGACTACGACAAGCTCTGGTTGCGCACCGAAGGTGAACGCAGCGCAGGCAGTTTGGAAGAGGGCGATATCGAGGCGTTCTGGAACCACACCGTCGCCACGTTCTGGAGTACCCAGCTAGGCGTACGCAGCGAAGCGGGTGAGGGGCCTAATCGCCAGTGGGCCGCGTTCGGCATCCAGGGGTTGGCGCCGTACTGGTTCGAGCTGGAGGCCACCGCCTACATCGGTCCTTCCGGGCGTACCGCTGCCCGCTTCCGCGCCGAATACGAACTGCTCTTCACGCAACGGCTGATCCTGCAGCCGGAATTCGAAGCCAACGCCTACGGCAAGGACGATCCAGCTCGGCGGCTGGGTAGCGGCTTGTCTGATGTCTCGCTGGGGCTGCGGCTGCGCTATGAGTTCAATCGACAGTTCGCGCCCTATGTCGGCGTGGTTTGGGCGCGTCGCTTTGGCGGCACAGCCGACTTCGCCCGCGAGCAAGGCCGAGGCCTGTTTGACCGGCAGTGGGTCGCCGGCTTCCGCATCTGGTTCTGACCAAGGGAACATCATGAAACAACACGTCAAGCACTACAGCATCGCGGTCGTCGCACTGCTCGCCATCATCATCGCCGGCGCGGCGGTGTTCGTGTATTCGGGCATCTACAACGTCGGTGCGGACGACCATCACACCAAACCGGTGCAGGCGGTGATGCAGACCCTGCGCGAGCAATCCATCCGCGCCCGCTCGAAAGACATCACGGTACCGGACCTCAACGACGAGCAGTTGATCTTGAAAGGCGCCGGCCAGTACGCAGCGATGTGCACGGTCTGTCACCTCAAGCCCGGCATGCAGGACTCGGAGATTCGTCCCGGCCTGTATCCGCAGCCGCCTAACCTGTCGCAGGTACGGGTCGATCCGAAGGAAGCATTCTGGGTGATCAAGCATGGCATCAAGATGAGCGCAATGCCGGCGTGGGGTGGCAGCCATGACGATGCCACGATGTGGAGCATGGTCGCCTTCCTGCAAAAGCTTCCGGACCTGACCCCGCAGCAGTACAAGGACATGGTGGCCAGGGCTCCCGCCGATCACGACATGGACATGGGCGAAGGTGGCCACAGCCATGGTGGATCCACCGACGAAGACACTCACGGTGCTGCCGACATGCAGGGCATGCGGATGCCTGCCAAACCGGAAACCGGGCACAGCCCCGATGCGGCCACTACGGCCGGGCACGATCATGAACAGGTCGATGCGGCGCCCGCACCTGAAGCGCCATTGTCGATGGATGGCATGAAAGCCAAGGCCGTACCGGCAGCCGAGGCCGTGGCGCAGGCCTTTCAGGCGGCTTTGCAGCGTGGCGACAGTACGGCGGTGCTCGCCCTGCTGGCACCGGACGTCCGCATCAGCGAAGGCGGCAACACGCAGTCGCGTGATGAATACGCGAGCGGCCACTTGGACGAGGACATTGCCTTCCTGAAAGCCGCGCGGATTACGCCCGTCTCACTGGGCTCGATGCCGATGGGCGATACCGCGATGGTCGGCAGCGAAAGCACCATGCAGGCCACGATCAAGGGCAAGCCGGTCACGCTGCACAGCCGCGAGATGCTCAATCTAAAAAATGACGGCGGCGGCTGGAAGATCGTGTCCGTCCAGTGGCAAACCGCCCCCATGCCAGAACAATGACCAGGAGAATGACGATGAAACGATGGCTCCCCCGTATGGGCATCAGCCTGCTGTTTGCCGTGCTGTTCGCGCCGGCGGCGATGGCGGCGAATGCGATGGACGTCTACAGCGATCCGTCCTGCGGCTGCTGCGGCGCGTGGGTCCACTACATGCGCGCGCAGGGCTACACGGTCACCGTGCACCAGGATCAGCCGATGGCGGCGGTAAAGGCGCGCCTCGGCGTGCCGCCTGACGCCATGTCGTGCCACACCGCGGTGATTGAAGGCTACGTGATCGAAGGGCATGTGCCCGTGGAGGACATCCGCCGGCTGCTCGCCGAACGCCCGAACGCGCGCGGGTTAGCCGCACCCGGCATGCCGATGGGTTCACCCGGCATGGAGGTCGGCGCGCCCGAGCGCTATGACGTCGTGCTGATCAACCAGGACGGATCGTCGCGGGTATTCACCACCCACGGACCCAAGGCGTGATCGGTCACGTCATCCATCGGTTAGCCACGTAACGGGACCGAATAGGCGTGCTCACGGAAACGCCTGGGGGAAATATCCGTTCATGCGATACCTCTGAGGAGTCTCATCATGAGCCATCACCTGACTGAAGCTGTCAAAGCCTGCATCACCGCGTGCGACAACTGCGCCACCGAATGCGGCAACTGTTTTACGCACATGGTCGGCAAGGCAAGCTCGAACGATTGTCCGGGCTGTTGCATCGAGTGCGCGGCCATGTGCCGGATGTGCGCGGACGCCATGGCCCGCAATAGTCCGTTCCAGAAGGAAATCTGCGCGCTGTGCGCGAAGATTTGCGACTGGTGTGCCGAGCAGTGCGACGCGCACGACATGGACCATTGCAAGCGGTGCGCTGAGGCGTGTCGTCGATGTGCCGAGGCATGCCGCACTATGGGCGGTTGATCGATCGTGGCCCGCCTGCGCGCAAGCAAGCGGGCCACCCGGTTCAACGCCTACCTCGACACCACACCCACCTCGCCGGTTAGACGTACTGACACATCGATCGACGTCAACCCATTGTCATCGTCATGGGAGGATGCATGAACACCCACCATCACCACACGGGCGCCGACAAGCACGGACATCACACCCAACCCGGTGCGGGGACAACCGCAGTTGATCCGGTCTGTGGCATGCAGGTCGACCCAAATCAGACTGCCTATCACGCCGAGCATGAAGGGGTAACGCACCATTTTTGTTCGGCGCGCTGCCTGGAGCGCTTCGTGGCGGACCCGGCCGAATATCTGACCCGCCGACCCGATGACGTTCCCGCGCCGGCACCGGCGGGAACGATGTATGTCTGTCCGATGCATCCGCAAGTGCGCCAGGATGGCCCCGGCATCTGCCCAATCTGCGGCATGGCGCTGGAACCGGAAATGCCGGGGCTGGACGACGAGGACAATCCCGAACTGCGTGATTTCAGCCGTCGCTTCTGGTGGACCTTGCCGGCGACGCTGGTGGTGCTCGTGCTGGCGATGTTCGGCCATTACTTACCCCGGTTGCCGGTGAACACCCGAACCTGGATCGAACTGGTACTGACAATACCGGTGGTGTTGTGGGCAGGCTGGCCGTTCTTCGTTCGCTGCGTGCAGTCGATCCGCAACCTCAGCCCCAACATGTGGACTCTGATCGGCATCGGCGTTGGCGCGGCATTCGGCTACAGCATCGTCGCCACCCTCGCACCGGACGTGTTCCCGGAGTCGTTTCACGAACATGGCCGCGTGGGTGTCTATTTCGAAGCCGCAGCGGTGATCGTCTCGCTGACCCTGCTTGGGCAGTTGCTCGAACTGCGTGCCCGCTCCAAGACCTCGACTGCCCTGAAAGCCCTGCTGGGGCTGGCACCAAAGACTGCGCGCCGCCTGCGCGACGATGGCGGCGAGGAGGATGTCGAACTCGGCCACGTTCACGTCGGCGATCGCCTGCGGGTGCGCCCCGGCGAAAAGGTGCCGGTGGACGGCGAAGTGATCGAGGGACGCTCCCATGTCGACGAGTCGATGCTGACCGGGGAACCCGTCCCGGTCGAGAAGTCCCTCGGCTCCAGCGTAATCGGCGCGACCCTCAACGGCACTGGCAGCCTGGTGATCCGGGCGGAGAAAGTCGGTTCGGCGACGGTGCTGTCGCAAATCGTGCAACTGGTCGCCCAGGCGCAACGCTCACGCGCACCGATGCAGCGCATGGCTGACAAGGTGGCTTTCTGGTTCGTGCTGGCGGTCCTGGCGATTGCCGTTGCCACCTTTGTCGTGTGGGGGCTGTTTGGACCGGAACCGTCGTGGACGTTCGCGGTGCTCAACGCGATCTCGGTCTTGATCATCGCCTGTCCCTGCGCGCTGGGACTGGCCACGCCGATGTCGATCATGGTGGCGACCGGCCGTGCCGCCGGGGAAGGCGTGTTGTTCCGCGATGCCGAAGCGATCGAGAACCTGCGCAAGATCGACACCCTGATTGTGGACAAGACCGGAACCCTGACCGAGGGACGTCCGGCGTTCCATACCGCACTCGCGGCCAAAGGGTTCACTGAGCAGGAGGTGCTGCGCCTGGCGGCCAGCCTCGATCAAGGCAGCGAGCACCCCCTGGCCGACGCGATCGTCGCCGAAGCCCGCCGTCGTGACTTGACGCTGGAAACGCCAGAGAGTTTCGAGTCATCCACCGGCATCGGGGTCCGCGGCAAGGTGGGAGGCGCCACCTTGGCGATAGGCAATACCGCGTTGATGCACGACGCCGGGGTCGATGCCTCCGTGCTTTCCATTCCGGCCGAGGAGCTGCGCCGAGCCGGTGCCAGCGTGATGTATTTGGCGGTCGACGGTGTCCTGGCTGGCCTGCTCGCGGTGGCCGACCCGATCAAGGGCAGCACTGCCGACGCCATCGCGGCGCTGCATGAGGCGGGCTTGAACCTCGTGATGGCCACCGGCGATGGCGTTACCACGGCCCATGCGGTCGCACGCACCCTGGGCATCGACGAAGTCCATGGCGAGGTTCGCCCAAAGGACAAGATCGACCTCGTGCGAGAGCTGCAAGCCAAGGGACATCGGGTGGCGATGGCCGGCGACGGGATCAACGACGCCCCCGCGCTTGCCGGCGCCGATGTCGGCATCGCAATGGGCACCGGCACCGATGTGGCGATGTCGAGCGCACAGGTGACGCTGGTGAAAGGCGATTTGCGTGGCATCGTGCGGGCACGGTCGATTTCCAACGACACGGTCGCCAACATGAAGCAGAACCTGGGCTTCGCATTTCTCTACAACGCATTGGGTGTACCGGTCGCGGCCGGCGTGCTCTACCCTCTGACTGGCCTGTTACTTAGTCCGATGATCGCCGCGTTGGCGATGAGCCTAAGCTCTGTGTCGGTGGTTGCCAACGCGTTGCGGCTGGGACGAAAGCGGCATGGCTGAATTGACCAACGCCGGCGAGCGGAGCGGACCCAGCGCGATGCCGTCGCCGGCAAATGCGGGAGCGCCCCACCCCGTGTTTTCCTTCCTCACCTCCGGCTACTTCGTAACTGTTCACCCGGCAGGCGCTGGCCCGTGATTTCGGGGGTGTCGTCCACGTCTGGCTCACCATTACGATGCTCCCCGGGGTTTTCGAGCTGACCAATGAGAACAGCGCAGGAGACCCGACGGACAATCCGTAGTTGATTCAAGTCAACGCAAACCTTGATATTTTCGAGATAAAGTGGTGTCCATGGCCCGTCCTTTCCGCATGCATCGCACCACACGTCGCCGCCTGTTCTGGCTGGTGACGCTGCTGATGCTTTGGCAGCAGACGGCACTGGCTGCTTATGTTTGTCCGACTGTACCCAAAGCGGCGACGGCGACCGCGTTGGTGAACTCGATGCCGGGCATGGACGACGGCTGTGCGCAGCATCAAGAGTCCCCAGCCAGCCCGCTGTGCCAGAAGCATTGCGCGCCCGAGCACACCACGCAGGTTGAGGCGCACACCGCGTCGGTGCCCCTGAGCCCACTGCCGGCCATGCCGCCGATGCTGATATCGGCCGCGGCCGTCACACTGTCATCGAATCGCGCGCTCCAACGGGTCGGGCATTTGCGCGCGTCACCACCTCCGCCCATATTGTTGTTCTGCTCACTCCTGATCTGATCTGACACGTCGAGGCATCGACGTACGTGGCGTCGCGCCTGCGTGGCGCGCCGCAAACCGCAGATCGACGGAGTGTTCAACCATGTTCTCCTTTCACTCTGCCCGGCACCTGATGGTGACGGGTCTGGCCGCGCTCCTGTGGGGAGCCGTGGCTGCGACGGCGCATGCCGCCGAACCGCCGCTGACGCTGAAAGCGGCTGTCCAGCAAGGCGTGGCACGGGCACCGCAACTCGATGCGCGTGCCGCCGATACGGCGGCAGCCCGCGAGGAATCCGCGCGTGCCGGGCAGTTGCCGGATCCCACTCTGACGTTCGGGCTTTCCAATTTCCCCGTCACCAATCCGGGCGCTTTCAGCCTGCGTTCGGACGGGATGACGGCGCGTACCGTCGGTGTGATGCAGACGATTCCATCGCGAGCGGCGCGCGACGCCGAGCGCGGGCTGGCCGCTGCGCAGATCGATGCGGCGGAAGCTGACCGCACGGCCACGATGCAGACCGTGCAAGAACGCATCGCCGATGCGTGGATCGACGTGTGGGCGGCTCAGCAGAAACGTACGGTGTTGGCCACGTTGCGCAGCGAAAGCGTGCTGGCTGTCCAGGTCACGCAGGCGCGATTGCGGGGCGGCGAAGGCAACGCGACCGACGCGCTGGCCGCCCGTGCCGAAGCCGCCTCACTCGATAACCGTCTGGAAGCGATTGACGCGGATCTTGTCGCTGCCCAAGCCGGCCTGCAGCGCTGGCTTGGTCCGAGCGTTTTCGACCTCGCCGAAGCGCCGGATTTTGGTCAACTGCCGGTCGCGGCAGATCACCTGGAGGAGCGCATCGACCAGCAGGCGCCGATGCAGGCGTGGCAGGCACGCGAGCAGGTTGCTCAGGCGGCGCTCGAGCGGGCACGTGCGGCCAAGCATCCGGACTGGAGCGTGACTGCCAGCTATGGTCGGCGCGCGCCGGGCCTGTCGGACATGGTGATGCTGGAGGTGGGCGTCAGCCTGCCGCTGTTCACGCGCAATCGGCAGGATCGTGGCATCAGCGCCCGGCAGGCACAGTGGGACGCGGTGCAGGCCGACCACGAGGACGCGCGGCGCGCCCAGCGCGAGGCAGTCACACGCGCCGTAGCGACGTGGCAGGGATGGAATCAGCAAATCCAGCGCTACCAGGACACCTTGCTGCCGCTGGATCGGGATCGCGCCACCACGGCGCTGGCCGGCTACCGCGGAGGCGGCACATTGCAGCCATGGCTGGATGCCCGGCGCGACGAGATTGAATTGCGCCTGAGCTATGCCGATGCGTTGGCCGCACGCGCACGGTTGTGGGCTTCGCTTGCCTATCTGCTGCCTTCGGAGGTGACGCCATGAAGCGTCCTTTGGTGATCTTTGCCGCCGTCGTCGCGGCGGTTGCACTGCTCGTCGCCGGCTATCTCGGTGGCCGTCACCAAGCCACCACGGCGCCGGCGCCGGCGCATTCGTCGGTGACTGCGCCGGGCACGGCCGGCAAGGTGCTGTACTGGTACGACCCGATGGTGCCGCAGCAACACTTCGACAAGCCGGGCCTGTCGCCGATGGGCATGCAGATGGTGCCCAAGTATGCCGACGAGGGCGCGGCCGAGGATGTCGTCAGGATCGACCCCGCGACGGTGCAGAATCTGGGTGTGCGCACGGCCCCGGTCGAGCGTCGCGTGCTGGCATCAGCCATCCAGGTGCCGGGCACCATCACCTGGGATCTGCGGCAAGCCATCACCATCAGTGCGCGCACCGATGCGGTGGTGAGCAAGCTTGACGTGCGCGCGCCTTACACCGTGGTCAAAGCCGGCGAACCGCTGGCCCAGTTGCTGGCTCCGCAATGGAGCAGCGCGCTGGCCGAATATGGCGCGCTTCAACAAGCGCAATCGGCCGACGCGAAAGACCTGCGTGCCGCCGCACGGCAACGGCTGCAGGTGCTGGGCCTGACCCCTGCTGACATCCGGGCAGCTCGCCGTGGTTCGGGTGCCGCAATCACCCTGCATGCACCACAGGCGGGCGTCGTCACGACACTGGATGTGCGTGAAGGCCAGCGTGTCACGGCCGGCCAGACCTTGATGACCGTGAATGGCTTGTCCACCGTGTGGATCGAGGCTGCGCTGCCGCAGGCGGCGGCAGGCACGGTGCGCAGCGGCACGCCGGTGGTTGTCACGGTCGATGCGCTGCCGGGTCGATCGTTCCACGGCACCGTGGAAACCTTGCTATCGGATGTGGATGCGATGACACGCACCCAGCGCGCGCGCATCGTGCTTGACAACCCCGACGGTGCCTTGAGTCCAGGCATGTTCGCCAGCGTGCAACTCAACCCGACTCCGGATGAGGCAGTACCGGTGGTGCCGGACGACGCGCTGATCGCGACGGGCACCCACACGCGAGTCATTCTCGCCGAGGGAGATGGTCATTTCCGTGCTGTATCGGTACGCACTGGGCGCGCAGCCGGCGGCTATACGGAAATTCTCGACGGCCTGCATGGGAGCGAGAAAGTGGTGGTCTCCGGCCAGTTCCTGATCGATTCGGAGGCGAGCCTGTCCGGCGCTCTGGAACGCCTGAACGGCACCGCCGACCAACCGGCGCCGACCGCGAGCACGCCCATGCACGACATGCCGATGGGAGACGGCCAATGATCGCCGCCCTGATTCGAGCAGCGATCGCCCATCGCGTGTTCGTGCTGTTGGCTGCCCTGGCCTTGGCCCTGATGGGCATGTTCTCGGTGACGCGCACGCCGGTCGATGCGCTGCCCGATTTGTCCGACACCCAGGTGATCATCCGCACCAGCTACCCGGGTCAAGCGCCGCAGGTGGTCGAGGAACAGGTTACCTATCCACTGGCCACCACCATGCTCTCGGTGCCCGGCGCGACGACGGTGCGTGCCTTTTCGTTCTTTGGCGACTCCTACGTCGATGTGTTGTTCGATGACAGCACCGATCTGTATTGGGCGCGCTCGCGCGTGCTCGAATACCTGAGCCAGGCACGCGATCAACTGCCGGCCGGCGTTACGCCCGCCCTTGGTCCCGATGCCACGGGACTCGGCTGGATCTACGAATACGCGCTGGTTGATCGCACCGGTCAGCACGATCTTGGCCAGTTGCGTGCGCTGCAGGACTGGTTCCTGCGCTATCAGCTCAAGACCGTACCCAACGTCGCCGAAGTCGCCACCCTGGGCGGCATGGAACGGGCGTGGCAGATCGTGCCCGATCCGCAGGCGCTGGCCGCGCGTGGCATCACCGTGGAGCAACTGGTCGATGCCATCCGCAGTGCGAACGGCGCCAACGGCGGTTCGGTGATCGAACAGGGTGAAGCGGAACTGATGGTGCGTAGCGAAGGCTATCTGAAGAGTCGCGCGGACTTCGAAAACGTACCCATCACGACCAACGCCGGCGGCGTGCCGGTGCTGCTGCGCGACGTGGCGACGGTGCGGCGTGGCCCGACGTTTCGTCGCGGCCTCGCCGAGCTGGACGGGCAAGGTGAAGTGGTCGGCGGCATTATCGTGATGCGCACGGGCAAGAACGCGAAGGCCACCATTGCCGCCGTGAAAGCACGACTGGCGGAACTGCAGCGCAGCCTGCCGGCCGGCGTCGAGATCGTGCCGACTTACGACCGCTCGCAACTGATCGACGCCGCGGTGAGCAATCTGTGGACCAAGTTGTTCGAGGAATTTCTGGTCGTGACACTGGTCTGCGTGTTGTTTCTATGGCACCTGCGCTCGGCGCTGGTGGCCGTGATCACGCTGCCGCTGGGCGTGCTGGTGGCCTTCATTGCCCTGCATCTGCAAGGCGTCACGGCGAACCTGATGTCGCTCGGCGGTATCGCGATCGCGATCGGCGCGATGGTGGATGCGGCGATCGTGATGATCGAGAACACGCACAAGCATCTGGAGCATTGGCGTAACGCGAACGACGGCCGTGAACCGCAAGGTGCGCAGCGGTGGTCGCTGGTCGCCGATGCCGCCGCCGAGGTGGGCCCGGCACTGTTTGTGAGCCTGTTGATCATCGCGCTGTCGTTCGTGCCGGTCTTTGCGCTGCAGGGACAGGAAGGCAAACTGTTCAAACCCCTGGCCTTCACCAAGACCTACGCGATGGCGGCAGCGGCCGGGCTGGCGGTGACGCTGGTGCCGGTGCTGATGGGTTATCTGATCCGCGGGCGTATCCGTGCCGAGGGCGACAATCCGCTCAACCGTGGCTTGATCCGCGGCTATCGCCCGCTCCTTGAAGCCGTGCTGCAGCATCCGAAAGCGACCCTGGTGCTGGCCGGTGTGCTGCTGCTTACCGCGCTCGTGCCGATGGCCAAGCTAGGCAGCGAATTCATGCCCGCGATGGATGAAGGCACGTTGTTGTACATGCCCACCGCGCTGCCCGGGCTGTCCGCCGGCAAGGCCTCGCAGTTGCTGCAGTTGACCGATCGCATGATCAAGACCGTGCCCGAGGTTGATCACGTGTTTGGCAAAGCGGGGCGCGCCGACACCGCCACCGATCCGGCGCCACTGGAGATGTTCGAGACCACGATCACCTTCAAGCCGAAGGACCAGTGGCGGCCGGCCATGACGATGGACAGGATCAAGGCGGAACTGGACAAGGCGGTACATGTGCCGGGGCTCACCAACCTGTTCGTGCCGCCGATCCGCAACCGCATCGACATGCTCTCCACCGGCATCAAGAGCCCGATCGGCATCAAGGTGCTAGGCACCGACCTGGTCACGCTGCAGACCGTGGCCGATCGGATCGAGACGGTGGCAAAGACCGTACCCGGTGTCAGTTCGGCGATTGCCGAGCGTCCGACCAGTGGTCGCTACGTCGATTTAGCCATCCGCCGTGACGCTGCCGCGCGCTACGGGCTGACCCAGGAGCGCGTGCAGCAACTGATCGCGACCGTGGTCGGCGGCGATCCGATCAGTCAGACCGTCGAAGGGCGTGAGCGTTATCCCATCGTGGTGCGCTACCCGCGTGCCGAGCGCGATTCCATCGGAGCGCTGCGGCAGTTGCCGATCGTCGCTGCCAACGGTGCACAGATCACACTTGGCCAGATCGCGGACATTGCCGTTGAAGCAGGACCGTCCATGCTGAAAAGCGAGGGCGGCCGGTTGGCCACGTATGTCTACGTTGATACGGCCGGCAGCGATTTGGGCACGGTAGTGGCCAACCTGCAACGCGCGGTGGCGCAGCAAGTCACCTTGCCGCCGGGTACGACCGTGGCTTGGTCCGGTCAGTTCGAATACCTGGCCAGCGCCATGGAAAGACTCAAGGTGGTGGTACCGATTGCGCTGGTGATCATTTTTCTATTGATCTATGCCGTGTTCCGCCGCGTGAGCGAAGCCGCGCTGATCATGGCCAGCGTGCCGCTGGCACTGGTCGGCGGCCTGTGGCTGATCTGGTTGCTTGGGCATGCGGTATCGGTGGCCACGATCATCGGCTTCATTGCGTTGGCCGGCGTGGCTGCCGAATTCGGCGTGGTGATGTTGCTTTACCTGCACCATGCGTGGGAGCACCAACTTGCGCTCGATCCGCACGCCGGCCCAGAAGCGCTTGATGAAGCAATTCGCGAAGGCGCCGTGCAGCGTGTGCGCCCGAAGGCGATGACCGTCGCGGTGATCCTCGCCGGCCTGTTTCCGATCCTGCTCGGCCATGGCGCCGGCTCAGAAGTAATGCAGCGCATAGCCGCCCCGATGATCGGCGGCATGGTCACTGCACCCTTGCTATCCATGCTCGTTATACCCGCGGCGTACCGCCTGCTGGTCCGTTATCGGCTGCGTAAAGCCAGCAAGACAAACGCCACACTTCACTCCAACCCACAAGGAAACTGACCCATGAAAAAGCCATTCATCACCCTTGCGATTACCGCTGCGCTGTTCACCGCTCCGGTGTTTGCCAACCCTCAGCAGATGGATCCGAATATGCCGGGCATGGCAGGGATGCACGAAGCCACACCCGCCGACGTGCAGGGCGTGGGCGTGGTCAAGGCGATCGACACCGCCAAGGGCACCGTCACGTTGCAGCATGAAGCCATCGCCGCGATCGGGTGGCCGGCGATGACGATGACCTTCAAGCTGGCGTCACCGGATCTGCTCAAGGGCGTCAAGGTCGGCGACAAAGTGCGCTTCAGCCTGCATCCGGCCGGCATGGCCAGCACGGTGACCGCGATCGCGCCAGCACAGCCATAAGCGGCAGATCGCATGCATCTATCGACATAGACCAGCGCCCGTCACGGTGGCGGCCGCCAAACAAATGCTTACGGCTGCGCCTGCTTCGATTCCAGATCCTTGATCAGTGCCTTCATCTCGCCGATCTCGCGCTTTTGCGAAGCGATAATTTCATCGGCGAGCTTGCGCACGCGCGGATCCGAAATGTGGGCACGTTCGCTGGTGAGAATGGCGATCGAGTGATGCGGAATCATCGCTTTCATGTAGGAAATATCTTCCACGGTAGCCTGGCTGCGCACGAGATAGAGCGCCGCGGCAAACACCACCACGGCGCCGCCAACGATGGCGAGGTTCACCGTGCGGCTGGCGTACATGTGCAGCATGAAGCCCAGCATGATCACCGCCATGGTCGCGCCCATCACCAGCGCCATCCAGGCGCGGGTCTGGCTCCAGAACACGTGATCCAGCCGGTAAGTGTTGAGGTACATCACGCCGAACATGACCACCGTGGCGGTGGCAATCATGGCGAGGAAACGCACGTAGGAATTCTTCATCGCGGATCTCCGTAGGAAACGGCAACAAGGTAGGCGATAGCCTGTCGCAAGTTCGTGACCGAGCGGAACGGCTATGCCGACGCGCCGTCTCGCGCTTCCGCGCAGCGCGCCCGCGCTCGGGCGGCGATCGAAATGACTGCACCTGACGCCGTGCTGCGGATAGACCATCCTTCGTAGGGGTCAAACGGTGCCGGTAGTGGCTGTCTGAATTCATCACGACCGGCGCCCAAATGAAATTGTCTAACAGCGCGGTTGTCGTATAGGATCGAACGATGTATCGGTCTGCACCATCACTGCTGACTCGCCTGCGCCGCCACCGCGGATTGTGGGTGTTGGCCGTGGCCGTGTTGCTGATCAAACTGGTCAGTGGATCGATCTGCGTGGCCGATGGACCGGGGGCGCAATTCGCTTCGGCGACCGCTGCTGCCCCGACCACCTTGTTGGCGGATACCGCCGTCAGTACGGTATCGGCTGACGATGCGAACCCCTGTCTTCTGGGTGAAGGGCGCAGCTGCCATTGTGCCTGTGCGCATTCGGTGACATTGCCGGCCAGCACGCCGCTCCCCATCGCCATGATGGAAGCACGCTTCGCACCGCTCACCCTCCATTCGGGATTCACGCCGGCCACGACCGGCTCGCTGCTACGCCCCCCCATCGTCTGAACCCGTTCCGTTTCGCGATGCCACCGCCTGTGCGGTGCGTCGCCTCGTGATCGTTTTCAGGAGATGGCTTCATGTCTGTTTTTCGTTCGGTGCCGATCGGCGCCGTGTGTCTGTTGTATGCGGCGATGCTCAGTGCCGCCCCCGTATCCCATCCTTCCTCACCGGTAGCTTCTCCGCCGACATCGTTGGCGACGTCTCCCTTGCAGGATGCGGTGCGCCGTATCTGGCAAGCCAGTCCCGAGGTGCAGGCCGCGCGGGCAGACCTTGATGCTGCCCAGGCCCGTGCGCGTGCCGCTGCGCAGCCGCTGTACAACCCCTCACTGTCGCTCGATGCGGAGAACGCGGACGCCAATCGGCGCACGGCGGGCATCAGCCTGCCGCTGGATCTGTCCGGCAAGCGTCGTGCCCGGGCCAGCCAGGGTGAGGCCGACCTGCTGGCTGCCGAAGCTGGGTACAACCTGCGGCGCCGTGACGTCGCCACCCGCTGGCTGAAAGCGTGGTCGACGGCCGCACTTGCGGCTCGACAGAGCGAGTTGGGTCAGCGTCGCCTAGCGCTGATGCAGCGCTTCGATGACCTGGCCGCGCAGCGACTGAAGGTCGGCGATATCAGCAGTCCGGAGCGCGATCTGGCCGGCTTGGCCTTGGGTGAGGCGCAGGTGCAACAGGCGACGCTCGCGAGCAATGAGGCCGCGGCCCGTGCGGCGCTGCTGGCCATCAGCGGCGATCAACTGACCGCGCTGCCTCCGTTGCCCAAGGGCCTGTCACCGGCACTCGAAAGTGCCGCGCCGTTGCCCGTCGACGAGCTGCCGGAACTGCGTCAGGCCCGCGCCCGGCAAGCGAGCGCTGAGGCCGGCGTGCAGGTCGCACGCCGGGCGCGCATCCCCGATCCCACGCTCAGCCTGACGGGTGGCCAGGTGCGCAGCGGGCCACGGACCGATCAGGTGATCGGCGTGAGTGTGTCCATTCCCTTGCCGGTGCTCAATACGGGACGCGCCGAAGTGGATGCCGCTCGTGCGGAAGCCGATGCGGCCGCCGCGGACGTGCGCTCGCGCCAATTTGTGCTGCGTGCCGGACAGCAGGAAGCGCAAGCGCGCTACGCCGCCTTGCGCGGTGCCGCCGAGGCATTCCGCACCGGCCGTGCCGCCGCGTTCGAGGATCGCACCGCGCTGCTGGAAAAGCTCTGGCGTGCCGGCGAAATCAGCACCTCCGATTACCTCGTACAGCTCAAGCAAAGTCTCGACACCGCACTGTCCGGCCAGGAACTGGAAAGCCAGACCTGGCAGACCTGGTTCGACTACCTCACCGCTGCGGGCCGTCTGACCGACTGGCTCGACGGCCGTACTCAAAACGGCCCCAATCTGGAAGTCTCCCGATGAATCTCTCTCTTTTGAAACGCAGCCTGCTGGGCATGGCACTGTTTACTGCGCTGGCCGGCCCCGTCATGGCGCAGGAACCGGCACCCGCCAATCCGCTCGCGCTGGACGCCAAGGCGATCAAGGACGCCGGCCTTGTCCTCGACAAGGCCGCCCTACGCGCGCTGACGGATGAACTGAAAGCCCCCGGCGAAGTGAAAGCCGATGCCTATTCCACCGTGCTGGTGTCGCCGCGGGTGGAATCGCAGGTGCTCGACCGCAAGGCTCGGCTGGGCGACGTCGTGAAAGCGGGCGCGCCGTTGGTGGTGCTCTCCAGCGTCGAGGTGGCCGCCACGCAAGGTGCGCTGATTGTGGCCGAGCAGGACTGGCAACGGATCGCGTCGCTCGGGCCACAGGCGGTGTCGGCCCGACGCTACAACGAGGCGAAGGTGCAACGCGATCAGGCCCGCGCCAAGTTGCGCGCCTACGGTCTGTCCGAGGGACAGATCGGCGGCTTGCTGCGCAAGGGATCGGCCGGTGCCGACGGCAGTTTCGAGCTGCTCGCGCCGGCCGCCGGTCGTGTGACCACCGATGAGTTTCTGGTGGGCGAGCGGGTGGAGCCCGGCCGCACGCTGTTCACCCTAGTCAAGGAAGATTCGGTTTGGGTCGTCGCGCAGATGGCCCCAGCCGATGCCGAACGGGTCAAGCCCGACGCCGATGTCCGCATTCTCGTGCACGACACCGAAATACCCGGCAAGGTCGTGCAGCGTTCGCATCAAACCGATGAGCGCACGCGCACGGTGCCGGTACGCATCGAGGTCGATAACCGCAAGGATCTACTGCATCCCGGTGAGCTGGTCGAAGCGCGCATCGCCGTAGGTAGTGCGGTGCAGAAGCTCGCGGTACCGGCCGACGCGATCGTGCTGCTGCAGAACCAGCCGACCGTGTTCCTCGCCAAGGGCAAGGGCCAGTTTGAGCCGGCACCGGTGATGGTCGGCGACACGCGCGATGGCTGGACGGTCGTCACGCAAGGCCTCAAGGCCGGTGACACCTATGTGCGCAAGGGCGCCTTCGCCTTGAAGGCCCGTTTGCTGCGTTCGCAGCTGGGAGAAGAATGATGCTGGAACGTCTGGTTGAATTTTCCCTGCGCTACAAGGTGCTGGTGCTGATCATCTTCGTGGTGATCGGCTTTCTCGGTTTTCAGGCGGTACGTCAGCTGCCCATCGATGCGTTTCCGGATGTCACGCCGGTGCAGGTCAATGTCTACACGGAGGCGTCGGGCCTCGCGGCGGAGGATGTGGAGCTACTGCTCACCACGCCGGTGGAGTCAGCCTTGGCCGGCCTGCCCAAGGTGGAACAGATCCGCTCGGTGAGCCTGTTCGGCTTGTCGTTCGTGTCGGTGTATTTCGACGACAGCATGGACATCTACTTCGCCCGTCAGCTGGTCAACGAGCGCCTTCAGCAGGTTGGTGATCGGCTGCCGGCTGGGTATGGCAAACCGGAGATGGGCCCGAACACGTCGGGCCTCGGACAGGTGTTCTGGTATACCGTCGAACGCGCTGATGACAAGCTGGATAGTGCCAAGGCCGGCACCGCACCGAACGACATGGATCTGCGCACGCTGCAGGATTGGACCATCCGCCTGATTCTGCGCACCGCGCCCGGCGTCGACGACGTCACCTCGTGGGGCGGTCAGGAGAAGCAGTTCCAGGTGCGCATCGATCCGATGAAACTGATCGCCCACAAGCTCGGCTTCAAGGAGGTGATCGAGGCGCTGCAGGCGAACAACGCGCAGGTCGGCGGCAACTTTGTCGACGTCGGGCGCGAGCAGTATCTGGTGCGCGGCCTCGGGTTGATCCAGGACGCGAAGGATCTGGGCAACATCGTGCTGAAGACGGAAGACGGCACGCCAGTCTTCGTGCGTGACGTCGCCACGATCACCGAAGCGGGCGCACCGCGTACCGGTGCGGTGACGCGCGATGGCGAGGAAGTGGTCCTTGGCATGGCGTTGGCCCGCATCGGCGAGAATGCCAAGAGCGTGGTCGATGCTGTCAAGGCCAAGCTCGACACGGTGAAGCAGTCGTTGCCGCCCGGCGTGGTGGTGAAGCCGGTGTACGAGCGTACCGAACTGGTCAACGCGGCCGTGGGGACGGCGGTGCGCGCCCTGATCGAAGGTTCGATTCTGGTGGCGATCATCCTGTTCCTGTTTCTGGGCGAATTCCGCAGCGCGCTGGTGGTGGTGGTGGCATTGCCATTGGCGATGCTGATCGCCTTCATCTGCATGGGTCAGGCCGGCCTGTCGGCCAACCTGATGTCACTGGCAGGCTTGGCCATCGGTATCGGCATGATGGTGGATGGTGCGGTGGTGATGGTGGAGAACGCCTACCGCATCATGGCCGAGCGCAAGTCCCATGGCGGCCCGGTGGATCGCACGTCGGCCGTGCTGGCGGCCGCCCGCGAGGTGGCCAACCCGATGGCGTTCGCGATTCTGATCATCATCGTGGTGTTCCTGCCGCTGTTCAGCCTGCAGGGGCTGGAAGGCAAGATGTTCAAGCCGATGGCGTTCAACATCAGCTTTGCGATGGCCGGCTCGCTGATCCTCGCGCTGACGCTGATTCCGGTACTGGCCGCCCTGGTACTGAAACCCAAGGAAGAGAAGGACACCTGGCTGGTCGCGTTCCTGAAACGCCACTACGCCACGGTGCTCGCCTGGGCGTTGGCACGGCGCAAGCTCGTGCTGGGCATCGCCGCCGGGGCCTTGATCGGCAGCCTCGCGCTGTTTCCGTTCCTGGGCAAGGAGTTCATGCCCAACCTGAAAGAGGGCGCCATCATGTGGCGCATCACCTCGATTCCCTCGGCCTCGCTGGATGAATCCATCCGCATCTCCAAGCAAGTATCGGCGCTGGTCAAGCAAAAGTTTCCTGAGGTCGAGACCACCCTGGCCATGATTGGCCGCGCTGAAAAAGGCGAGACCGCCGACGTGAACTACATGGAGGTGTACACGCCGCTGAAGCCCAAGGATCAATGGCGCAAGGGCGAAACGCTGGAAAGCATCGAGGAAGCGATGCAGAAAGAGTTGTCGGCCGCCTTGCCCACTGCCGTGGTGAGCTACACCCAGCCGATCCAGATGCGCATCGAGGAGCTGATCTCCGGTGTGCGTGCCACCTTGGCGTTGAAGATCTACGGCGATGACTTGGGCGAGCTCGATCGTCTCAGCGGTCGCATCAAGAACGTGCTGGCCGGTGTACCCGGCGTGGCGGATCTTGCACTGGAGGCGAACATCGGCAAGCCGCAGATCCGCATCAAGGTGGATCGTGATGCGCTGGCCCGTTACGGCCTCAACGCCGACGACGTGCTGACCGTGGTGAAGAACGGCATCGGCGGCGAGCCGGTGACGACTTTGCTCGATGGCGTGAAGCGCTTCGACATCGCGGTGCGGCTGGACGATGCCGACAAGGCATCCCTGCCAGCGATCCAGCGCATCCCGATCCGCACCGCCAGCGGCGCGCTGGTGCAGTTGTCGCAGGTGGCCGAGGTCAGTGATGCGGAAGGCTATTCGTTCATCCGTCGCGAGCAGCTGCAGCGCTACGCCGTCATCCAGATGGACGTGCGCGGCCGCGACATCGACGGCTTCGTCAAGGACGCCAATGCCGCGATCGCGCAGCAGGTGAAGTTGCCGACGGGCTACTACAGCGAATGGGGTGGCGCGTTCGAGAACCAGCAGCGGGCATTGAAGCGGTTGTCGCTGATCGTGCCGGCAACGATCTTCTTCATCTTCGTCTTGCTCTACACCGCCTTCAACTCGGTGAAGTACGCCGCGCTGATCCTGGCCAACGTGCCGTTCGCCACCATCGGCGGCATCGTCGGGCTGGCGATCACCGGGCAATACCTGTCGGTACCCTCGGCGATCGGCTTCATCGCCGTGTTCGGCGTGGCGATGCTGAACGGCATCGTGCTGGTGAGCTTCCTGAATGAGCAACGTGAAAAGGGGCTGCCCGTCCGGGAAGCCGTGATCCGCGGCACCGCGTTGCGCATGCGGCCGGTGATGATGACCGCGAGCGTGGCGATCCTGGGCCTGGTGCCGATGCTGCTTTCCAGCGGCGTCGGTGCGGAAACCCAGCGTCCACTCGCCACTGTCGTGGTTGGCGGTCTGATCACCTCGACCCTGCTGACCCTGGTACTGCTGCCAGTGCTCTACGACTGGATCGAAGAACGCGCCGCCCGGCGCCTCACCAAGGAGAACGCCCCATGAAAGAAGTGAAGGCATTCATCCATCGCGGCCGCGTGGTCGACGTCATCCACGCCTTGGAGGACGGTGGATTCCACTACCTGTCGTTTAGCGATGTCAAAGGCCAGTTGACTGCACTCAGTGCCCAGGAACAGAGCTATTCGATGGAACTGGGCGAACGCGTGACCAGGCAGATCAAGCTGGAGGTGTTCTGCGAAGACGACCAGGCAGAGCGTGCCGTGCAACTGATCCGTTTGCACGGGCGCACCGGCCAGAGCGTGGCGGGCTGGGTCTACCAGAGCACGGTGGATCGGGCGTGGCCGATCGACGGCCAAATGGGCTGACGATGATTGGGCGGGGGTACTCCCCGCCCATCATTTTCGGTGTCATGTCATAACACCGCGGTGCTCGCGTAGAGTGACCACCGCACAGGAGACCCGCATGAGCACGACAGACTCCGACGAACACGATCGCGGCCACGGTCACGGCGTGCTGTGCGGTGCAAACGAGAAGCAGGGCCGGCAAGGATTCGTGATCTGCGGCCTGCAGTTCATGGCCTTCGGCTCGGTCAAGGACGTAGCGATTGTGTTCAGTGGCATTCCTCCGGCGCTGACGGCGCTTTACCGTTGG
>JACDJB010000981.1_pt1 | contig 24515 bp, 24 predicted proteins | sample 7454121 | NCBI WGS metagenome assembly JACDJB01 (sample SAMN14253290, study PRJNA609438) | sludge metagenome | isolation source: sludge after 25d culture with pyrite | collected 2018-12-20
GTTTCGCCCGGGCATGCCGAGCTGTTTGCCGCGACGCGGCTTGCCGCGGATCACGGCAATCTCTATGGCGCCGTCGATCTTGCCGATCAGGATATTCGCAGCTTGCTGGATCGCGCTTTGCCGGCGTAGTCACGTCCGGATCTTCCATCGTTTCGCATGCAATCGCGGAATGGATCATTAAGGACTGATCGCCAGAATCCGCTTCAAACGATGAACCGGAGATGATCCCATGACCGCTGCCGACGAAGTCCCCGCCGGCTCTGTGCCTGAGTCGCCGTCCGGCAAGGGCCGCGAGCCGGGAGTCTGGAAATTCATCGGCACCAGCTTGTGGGGCCTTGCGCTGTTCGGCGCAATGTTCGCCGGGCAGTTCACGGTCGTGGTATGGTTTCTGGTCACGAATGGCGATGCCGTCGGTAGCAGCAGGATTGTCGCGATGCTGTCGAACGGGCGCATCATCTCGCTGTCCGTCATCATGGGGCTTCCGGCCATTCTCGTTGTGCTGTGGATCGCCACACGGCTCTCCCGGACGCCGTTCGCGGACTATCTCGCCTTGCGCTGGCCCTCATGGAAAACAGCCGCCGTCGGTGCCGCCGCTCTGGTTGGGCTGATGGTGGTCTGGGAGATCATCAGCCGCGTGGCAGGGCGGGAGTCCTCACCGGGATTCATGATGGAGGTGCTCAGGACCGCGCGGGCCGATGGCGCGCTATGGCTTCTGGTGATCGCGTTTTGCGTGGTCGCGCCGATCACGGAGGAATTCTTTGCCCGAGGGTTTCTCTATCGCGGCTGGTCGGAATCCTTTTTGCGGCCCGCTGGCGCGATTATGCTGTCGGCGGCGGTGTGGACCATGATGCATCTGCAATACAACTGGTTTTTCCTCGGACAGATATTTTCCATCGGACTGCTGTTCGGCTATCTGCGCTATGTCAGCGGTTCGACCTGGCTGACAGTGGTCCTGCACGGCCTCAACAATCTCGCGGCCACGGTTCAGACCATCTGGCTTGCGAACAATTCCTGAGTTCACCTCACCAGTGCGATGGCGATCGGCATGGTAATGATCGCCAGCGCCGTTTGCAGCGTCAGGATTTCCGCAACGAGTGGGGCGTCGCCGCCCATCTGCCGCGCCAGAACATAGGCACTGGAGGCTGTCGGAACGGACGAGCAGCAGGCGACAACCGCCAGATTGGTTCCGGACAATCCGAATGCAAGGCCCAGCGAAATCGCCATCGCCGGCATCACCATCAGCTTGAGAAAACAGGACAGAATCGCGGGTGGATCGGGACGCAGAACGCCCCTGAGCTGAAGGCCCGCGCCAACCACGAGCAGACCGAGCGCCAGCGACGAGCGCCCGAGTGCGTCGATGAAATCATCAATCCATGTTGGGAACTTCAGGCCGATCACGTTGGCGGCGAGGCCAAGCCCGCACGCCCAGATGAACGGGTTTCGCGCGATGGTCAGGAGAATTTGTCCCCATGACAGGCGCGTGGGCGCGGCGTAATGCGCCAGCACCCAGACCGCCATGATGTTGAGCACGGGAATCATCGCGACCATCGCCACCGAAGCGAGGGTCAATCCGACATCGCCATACAGATTTCCAGCGACCGCGAGGGCGACGTAGGTCTGCCAGCGGCAAGAGCACTGGAAAATCGAGGTGAACGACGGGCCGCTGACATGGAGCCGGCGCATTAAAAGCGGCCGTAGCAGCAGACACAGTGTTGCCATCAGCAACACGGCGATCAGCAGCGCGCCGCCGACTCCGAACAGCGGCACGTCCGAGAGTTTGGCGCGGGCGAGCGTCCGGAACAGGAGAGCCGGGAACAGCACATAGTAGACCAGCAACTCGGTGCCGACCCAATGGGACTCTTGTTTCAGGAGACTGCGGCGCAGTGCGAAGCCCGTCACGATCAGAAGGAAGATCGGCACGATGGCCGCAATGATCGTCAGCATCGCTCACAGTCTCCGGACGTCTTGCGCAAGGTCGCGAGCCGGTCCAGCGCACCCTGCAGAATGAAAATCGCCGCATGTTCGTCGATTACCTTGGCGCGTTTGGCACGGCTCATGTCCATTCCGATCAATTCGCGTTCGACAGCCGCAGTGGAGAGGCGCTCATCCCACAGTCCGATGGCCAATTCGGTCTGCCGGGCAAAATTGCGGGCAAAGGCGCGGGTTGATTGCGCGCGCGGACCTTCGCTGCCGTCCATGTTGATCGGCAATCCGAGAATGAAGCCGACCACCTGGCGCTCGCCGGACAGGGCCAGCAGCCTCGCGGCGTCGGCGGTGAATGTCTTGCGCTGGATGGTTTCGATCCCCGTCGCGAGCTTGCGGTCGGGGTCGGACACGGCAACGCCGATGGTCTTGGTGCCGAGGTCGAGCCCGATCAGGGCGCCTCGTTCGGGCCAGAGTGCGGCAGCTTCGATCAGCGGCAGGATGGGTGCAGGCATGGCTTCGCTTATCACGCAGAATACCGAAGTTGCAAAGCGCGTGAAGCAAAGGCGGTGGACAGGCCGGTTCTTGCCTCAAGAACTCTGCTTGTCCCGGCCTTTGCCACCTGCGATCGAAGCCACCAGCGTCCGGAGCGCCAGAACCGGCGGCGACATCTCATCCTTGCGCCAGATCAGCGGCGTGACGATGTCGCTTTGCGAGCGCGGGATTCGGTTACGCCGCACATTCGCGTGCGGCATGGCGTCGAGCACAGCCTCCGGCATCAGGGCGATGCCGGCGCCGGCGGCGACGCAGGCAACGATGGCGTGATAGGAACTCAGTTCCAGCACCCGCGAGGTGGTCAGGCTGTCGCGCCTCAGCCAGCGCTGCAGGGAGCGGCGGTAGGCGCAGCCGTCGGGGAAGGCGATCAGGCTTTGCCCGTCGGCGTCTCGTGAGGTCTTGATCGGCCCATGGCTGGGGCTGGAAATCACCGTCAGCCGTTCACGAAACACCGGCATGTGGGCGAGCGTGCGCGATGGCGGACGTTCCGCGACAAAGGCGGCGTCGATCTGGCGTTCGGTGACGGCTTTCACCAGGACATCGTTGGTCCCGGTGGTGAGTTCGAGCCGCACATCGGGATAACGCCGGTGAAATTCCGACAGCAGGCCGGGCAGGCGGCTGGCCGTCGTGCTTTCCAGTGCGCCGAGCTTCAGCACGCCCTGCGGCGCGGTGCCCGACACCGCGTGACGTGCCTCTTCGGACAGGTCGATGAGGCGCGCGGCATAGCCCAGCAGCAATTCGCCGCTCGGCGACAGGTGCAGCCGCTGCCGGTCGCGGTGGAACAGCGGAATGCCGACCGAGGCTTCAAGCTGCTTAATGCGGGTGGTGATATTCGATGGCACGCGATGCAGCTTGCGCGCCGCCTTGACGATGCCGCCTTCATCCACGACGGTCTTGAAAATCTGCAAATCGGCGAAGTTCATAGCGGTCTCCCGTGAGGGGATTTGTGATGTTTCTCAATAGAGAATATCTTGTTCTCGATTATTCATTATTCATGAATTGAGAAGCAGCCTACTATTCCTGGCGTCGAGTTCAAGATGCTGCATGTTGCAGTATCCGCCGCTTGTCGCCTTCGGGGCCGCCATGTCGTCAACAGCCGCGCCTGTTTCCATGCCCACATCCCGCGCCGCGATTGTCACTGTATGGGCCGGATTGATCGGCCTCGCGGTCGCGATGGGGATTGGCCGCTTCGCGTTCACGCCCCTTTTGCCGCTGATGCAGCAGGATGCCGGCTTGACGCTGGTGCAGGGAAGCTGGCTCGCCACCGCGAACTATGTCGGATACCTGGCTGGAGCGGTCATCTGCATTTCAACTCCGCCGCGCCCTGCGCGGGCCATTCAATGGGGGCTGATGTCGATTGCGGCGGTTACGCTTGGCATGGCTGTGACAAATAACTTCTGGCTGTGGCTTGTGCTGCGGTTTGTGGCGGGCGCAGCGAGTGCGTTTGTTCTGGTCGGCGTGTCGGCATGGGCCATGCCGCTTCTCGCGCATGCAGGCAAGGCGATCTGGTCGGGCAGGGTGTTCTCCGGCGTGGGTGTCGGCATTTGCTTTGCCGGGTTGGTCAGCCTCGTCGCGGGCATGACGGCTTGGGGATCGCGCGCGACCTGGACTTTCCTCGGTTTGATAGCGACTGTTTTTACACTCGCGCTGTGGAGCCGGCTTGCGGCCGATGCCGTTCAAACTCCGGTCACTGCGGGAGCGGCGCATACGCCGCTGCCCCGGCAGGCGTGGATTGCCGCGCTTTGCTACGGCGCATTCGGCTACGGCTATATTATTCCCGCCACATTCCTGCCGGCGCTGGCGCGCGAGGTGATCGCCAATCCCGCGGTGTTCGGCTGGGTCTGGCCGGTGTTCGGCGCGGCGGCAGCCGTCTCGACGGCGCTGGCGGCGCATCTCTTTCCGGCACATTCGCCACGGCGGCTCTGGATCTACGGGCAGGCCGTGCTTGCGGTCGGCGTCATCGCGCCGGTGCTGGCGGTCAATCTCACCGTCCTGATGTTGTCTGCCTTATGCGTCGGCGGCACATTCATGGTCATCACCATGGCCGGCGTGCAGGAGGCGCGGCGGATCGGCGGAACGCAAGGCCCACGGCTGATCGCGGCCTTCACCGCCGCGTTCGCGCTGGGGCAGATCATTGGGCCGCTCACGGTAAATCTGTTCCACGGCGGTTTGCTCTGGCCGAGCCTGCTTGCGGCGCTTGCTTTGGTGGCGAGCAACCTCACGCTTGGCGTGAGCGCTCGCGCCGCTGGCGACACGGGTTGATGTGACCGTTGCGCGATGGGATAGAGTTATCAACGAAAGAGCTTCCGCCCCAACACAAATGAGAAAATTCCATGTGGCCTGATCGCAGACTTCTCGATCTTTTCAGAATTGACGTTCCGATCGTTCAGGCGCCGATGGCCGGCGTTCAGGACGTCGATGTCATGATCGGCGCGGCGGAGGGCGGGGCGCTGGGATCGCTGCCCTGCGCGATGATCTCGGCGGAGAAGGCGCGCGAGCAGGTTCATATCTTCCGTCAGCGGGTCAGCGCGCCGCTGAACATGAACTTCTTCTGTCATACGCCGGTCGAGCCGGACGCGGCCCGCGAGGCCGGGTGGCGCACGCGGCTGACATCGTACTTCCGGGAGCTTGGGCTCGATCCCAACATGAGCGTGAACGCCGCCAATCGCGCGCCTTTCGATGTGCAGATGTGCGAACTCGTGGAGGAATTGAAGCCCGAGGTGGTGAGCTTTCATTTCGGTCTGCCCGACAAGGCGCTGCTCCAGCGTGTGAAGGCGGCGGGCGCTGTCGTTCTTGGTTCTGCGACCATCGTCAAGGAAGCGGTCTGGCTCGAGCAGAACGGTGTGGACGCGATTATCGCTCAGGGTGCGGAAGCCGGCGGTCATCGCGGCATGTTCCTGACCGAGAACATCGCGGCGCAGCCGGGGACCATGTCACTGGTGCCGCAGGTGGTGGATGCGGTGCGTGTGCCGGTGATTGCCGCAGGCGGCATCGCGGACGGGCGGGGCATCGCGGCCGCCTTCGCGCTGGGCGCGGCGGGCGTCCAGATCGGCACGGCTTACCTGCGCACACCCGAGTCCAAGGCGAGCGCGCTCGGCAAGGGTGCGCTCGCTGCGGCGTCTGACGATGCGACCGTCATGACCAATGTCATGACCGGCCGCCCCGCACGCGGCGTGGCCAATCGCCTGATGCGAGAGGTCGGACCTGTCTCCGCCGACGCGCCTGCGTTTCCGCATGCGGCCACGGCGCTCGCGCCGTTGAAGACGGCGGCGGAGAAGCTGGGCCGCACCGATTTTACCAATCTGTGGGCCGGTCAATCGGTCGCGCTGGGCCGCGAGATTGGTGCGGCCGACCTCACACGCACGCTGGCTGCGGAGGCGCAGGAAAGGCTCCGCCGTCTCGCCGGGTGAGATCAGACGTCAAATTGGGTCCAAGAAATTGAAATCGCTGATTTAATTTAAGTCGCGGAGTGGTTCCCGCGACTATTTGGCGTTGGCGATTCCGGCCGAATGCTCTATGAGGGCGGCTGATACAGCCGTCCGGAGTCCCCATTATATGTCAGTCGATGCCGCCACTGTCCGCCGGATCGCGCATCTCGCGCGGATCGCCGTGAAGGATGAGGAAGTGTCCCATCTTCAGGGCGAACTGAATGCGATGCTGGCCTTTGTCGAGCAACTGACCGAAGTCGATATCGAGGGCATCGAACCGATGACCTCGGTGACGCCGATGGAGATGAAAAAGCGGGCGGACGTCGTGACCGACGGCGAGATTCCGGACAAGGTTCTCGCCAACGCGCCCGCGACCGAGGATCATTTCTTTCTGGTGCCCAAAGTCGTCGAATAACCCGCGAGGGAAATGCCATGTGCCTGCTGTGCAGCGACGAGAAGGCTTACGCCGCTTACATGACCTATCTCGATGAGATGGAGCGGCAGGGAAAGAATGTCGATCCCGACAAGGCCATCGACGCAGTGATCGACATGCTCGAAGCCGAGGCCGCGCAGGCCAGGAAGAACAAATCTCCCTTTATTTGCGATCCGATTGAAGAATAAGAAATGACCGACCTGACTTCACTGACGCTCGCCGATGCCCGCGAGGGCCTCGCGCAGAAATCCTTCACGGCGCTTGAACTGACCGACGCGCATCTGGCCGCGATGGAAAAGGCGCGCGTGCTCAATACCTATGTGCTGGAGACGCCGGAGCAGGCGCGCGCGCAGGCGAAGGCGGCGGATGCAACCATCGCCAAGGGCGAGGCGGGTCCGCTGGCCGGCATTCCCCTCGGTGTGAAAGACCTGTTCGCGACCACCGGCGTGCGCGCCACGGCCTGCTCGAAAATTCTGGGCAACTTCATCCCGCAGTATGAATCCACGGTGACCTCGCAACTCTGGCGCGACGGCGCGGTGATGCTGGGTAAACTCAACTGCGACGAGTTCGCGATGGGGTCGTCCAATGAGACCTCGGCGTTCGGCCCGGTGCTCAATCCATGGCGGCGCGAGGGCTCTGACGCGAATCTCGTTCCCGGCGGCTCGTCGGGCGGCTCGGCCTCAGCGGTCGCGGCCAATCTCTGCCTCGGTGCGACCGGCACGGATACCGGCGGTTCGATCCGCCAGCCTGCGGCGTTCACCGGCATTGTCGGCATCAAGCCGACCTATGGCCGCTGTTCGCGCTGGGGCATCGTGGCGTTTGCCTCCTCGCTCGATCAGGCGGGGCCGTTCGCGCGGACGGTGCGCGACACCGCAATCCTGATGCGCTCGATGGCCGGTCACGATCCGAAGGATACGACCTCGGTCGACCGGCCCGTGCCGGACTATGAGGCCGCCATCGGCAAGTCGGTGAAGGGCATGAAGATCGGGATTCCGAAGGAATATCGCCTCGACGGCATGTCCGGTGAAATCGACAGGCTGTGGGCGCAGGGGGCCGACTGGCTGAAGGCCGCTGGCGCCGAGCTTGTCGAAGTCTCGCTGCCGCACACCAAATACGCGCTGCCGGCGTACTATGTCGTCGCACCGGCGGAAGCGTCCTCCAATCTCGCGCGCTATGACGGCGTGCGCTATGGCGCACGCGTCAACGGCAAGAACATCATCGAGATGTATGAGAACACCCGTGCCGAAGGGTTTGGCGCGGAAGTTCGTCGCCGGATCATGATCGGGACTTATGTCCTGTCTGCCGGCTACTACGACGCCTACTATCTCCGCGCGCAGAAAGTCCGCACCCTGATCAAGAAGGATTTCGAGGACGTGTTCGCGAAAGGCGTGCATGCCATCCTTACCCCGGCCACGCCGTCCGCCGCGTTCGGCGTCGGCGAGAAGGGCAAGGCCGATCCGATCGAGATGTATCTCAATGACATCTTCACGGTGACGGTGAACATGGCCGGACTCCCCGGCATCGCGGTACCGGCGGGCGCGGACAAGCAGGGGCTGCCGCTCGGCCTGCAACTGATCGGCCGGCCATTCGACGAAGAGACGTTGTTCTCTCTCGGTGAAGTGATCGAGCAGGCGGCTGGACATTTCACCGCAGCGAAGTGGTGGGCCTGATGCAGGCAGGGCAGGAAGGCCTTGCCGATCTGCGTGCCGTCATCGACCGGATCGACCGCGACATCGTTGCGCTGCTTGCCGAACGGGTGAGATGTCTGGACCAGGTGATCGCCGTAAAAGCGCGTGACAATCTTCCCGCCGCCATTCCCGAGCGGATCGAAGGTGTCGTCGCCAATGTCCGGGCGGAAGCGGAAGCAGCGGGCATGCCGCCCGACCTTGCCGAGGCGCTCTGGCGCAGGCTGATCGACTGGTCGATCGCCTATGAGGACCGGCATCTGGGCGGAGCAGGGAATCCGCTGTCAGCGAAGTCCTGACGCGAAGGAATTGCGGCGGGGCCATGTCCGCCCGCCTTGAATTCACCGCTTCTGTCGCGGATCTCTCTTGTAAAGGTATGTTTTCATTAACCGCCGGGCGCGATAACGCCTGACGGGACCGGTGAGCGATGCGTTGGGTGCGGCCTCTTGTGGGTGTTGCGTTTGTGTCGGGCGTCTTGCTCGGCTGCGCGTCGATTCAGAATGCGCCGGTCAATCTGCCGGATTCTGGCAACCTGACCGACAACGGCGGTATCGGCTTCGGCGAGACGGCGGCCGCTGACGGCACCATCATTGGACTGTCCTTTTCGGGCGGCGGGACACGCGCCGCGGCATTCTCCTTTGGCGTGCTGAAAGAACTGGAGCGGATTCCGCTGCGCGGCGCGCAAGGGCCGATGATCGACCGGGTGGAGTTCGTCTCCGGCGTGTCGGGCGGTTCGGTGACTGCGGCCTATTACGGACTGCGCAAGCGGGCCGCGCTTGCCGATTTTCGCGAACGGTTCTTGCTGCGCAATGCCGAGGAGGGACTTCAGACAACTCTCACCCTTGCAACGCTCTCTCGTGCCGCTGCGGGTGGCATCAACGACTCGACCGGCTTTCCGCGCTGGCTCGATGCAAACCTGTTTCAGGGGGCGACCTTCCGCGATCTGGGCGCGACGAGCCGTCCGCAGGTCTGGATCAACGCCTCCGACATCTACAACCGGACGCCCTTCGTGTTCGGCGCGGTGGCGTTCGGGGCCATGTGCTCGAACCTGCCGGAATATCCGCTGGCGAACGCCGTGGCCGCTTCGGCGGCGGTGCCGGTGGCGTTTGCGCCGGTCGTCATTCAGACATTCCCCGGAAAGTGCAACGGCCGGCTTCCGTCATGGATCACGCGCGCGCGCGACAACGCCAACGCGCCGCCGATGCTGAACTCGTTCGCCAAGGCGATCAGCCGCTACCACGATGGCTCGATGCCCTACATCAAGCTGCTCGATGGCGGCCTGGTCGATAACTACGGGCTGGCGGGCTTTACCATCGCCCGGCTGTCGTCCGATACGCCGTATGGACCGCTGTCGCCGCGACAGGCGGTGAAGTTGCGCCGTGCGCTCATTCTGGTGGTCGACGCCAAGACAGGTCTGTCCGGCAACTGGATCAATACAATCGAGGGGCCGACCGGGGCGGAACTGGTCAAGGCCGCGGCAGATACCGCGATTGATGCGAGCGTCGCGGGGAGCTTCACCGCATTCAGCGCCACCATGACGGATTGGCAGGGGGCCTTGGTCCGCTGGCGCTGCGGCTTGTCGGCCGCCGACCGCGCCCGCTACGGCGCGCCGGCGGGCTGGAACTGCCGCGACGTGAAGTTCTATGTCGGCCGGATCGGCTTCGATCAGCTTGATCAGGCCCGGGCAGCCGATCTTGAGCGCGTCCCCACGCGCTTCCAGCTTCCGCCCGATCAGGTCGACAACGTCATCGCGGCGGGCGGCGATGCGCTGCGCGCCAGCCCGGCTTTCCGCAGCTTTGCGGCGGGATTGTAGTCTGATCCGTAGAGGGGTTTTCTCCCCCGCCGCGCCAAGGTAAAAGCCGCCCCATGAACGCAAACGTCAAACCTTCCAAACTCATCAAGGGCGCCACCGGTGACTGGGAAATGGTCATCGGTCTGGAAATCCACGCCCAGGTGACCTCCGACTCCAAGCTGTTCTCGGGAGCGTCGACCGAATTCGGCGGTGCGCCGAACGATCACGTCTCGCTGGTGGACGCGGCCATGCCCGGCATGCTGCCCGTCATCAACGAGGAATGCGTCGCGCAGGCCATCCGCACCGGCCTCGGCCTGAAGGCGAAGATCAATCTGAAATCGACCTTCGACCGGAAGAACTATTTCTATCCCGACCTTCCGCAGGGCTACCAGATCAGCCAGTTCAAGTCGCCGATCGTCGGCGAGGGCGCGGTGGTCGTCGATCTTCCCGGCGGCGAGAGCGTGACGGTGGGCATCGAGCGGCTGCATCTGGAGCAGGACGCCGGCAAGTTGCTGCACGACCAGCATCCCACCATGACCTTGGTCGACCTCAACCGTTCCGGCGTCGCCCTGATGGAGATCGTGTCCAAGCCTGACATCCGCTCGGCGGAAGAGGCGCAGGGCTATGTGGCCAAGCTGCGCTCGATCCTGCGCTATCTCGGCACCTGCGACGGCGACATGGAGAAGGGCAACCTGCGCGCGGACGTCAACGTCTCGGTGCGGCGGCCCGGCGAGCCGTTCGGCACCCGCTGCGAAATCAAGAACATGAACTCGATCCGCTTTATCGGGCAGGCGATCCACTATGAAGCCCGCCGCCAGATCGGTATCCTCGAGGACGGCGGCACCATCGACCAGGAAACCCGGCTTTACGACCCCAACAAGGGCGAGACCCGCTCGATGCGCTCCAAGGAAGAGGCGCACGACTATCGCTATTTCCCGGATCCTGACCTGCTGCCGCTGGAGTTTACCGCGGCTTACGTCGAGGAGCTGAAGGCGAAGCTGCCGGAACTGCCCGACGCGAAGCGCGAGCGCTTCATGGCGGACTTCGGCCTGACGCCCTACGACGCCAGCGTGCTGGTCGCCGAACGTGAGAGCGCCGGGTTCTTCGAGGCGGTGCTGGACAAACTCGCGGACAAGGGCCGCGACGGCAAGCTCGCCGCCAACTGGGTGATCAACGAATTGTTCGGCCGTCTCAACAAGGAAGGGCAGGACATCTCGGCTTCGCCGGTCTCGGCGGAGCAGATGGCTGCGATCGTCGGCCTGATCGGAGAAGGAACCATCTCCGGCAAGATCGCCAAGGACCTGTTCGAGATCGTCTGGACCAAGGGCGGCGACCCGCGCGCGCTGGTCGAAAGCCTTGGCATGAAGCAGGTCACCGATCTTGGCGCTATCGAGAAGACGGTCGACGACATCATCGCCGCCAATCCGGACAAGGTGGACCAGGCGCGCGCCAAGCCGCAGCTCATGGGCTGGTTCGTCGGTCAGGTGATGAAGGCGACCGGCGGCAAGGTGAACCCGCAGGCGGTGAACGACCTGCTGAAGGCCAAGCTCGGTATCTAAACATCGTGAATGCGGGTGACGTTGTGCACGCGGATGCTTCCGCGCGCGCCGTTCGGCTGTCTCGCTTTTCCGTTTTCGGTGTCACGATGAACGCAAGCCGCGACCTCGCGCGCCGGTGAAAACATCTCGCGGCATGGAATCGTTTTGCGAATCAGGTTTCGCAAAAAGGTGCGAAAAGCTCTCCGGCGCGAGCGCCGATCGCTCCGAAACCAGATTTTCCAGAAAATATTTTTGTTGCCAAAAAAAGCGACTCAGAGTCCGCGAAACGGATTCTCGACCGGGATGGCAGAATTGCGCGGTTTTAAAGGGCTTGTGAAGCGTGCTGTATCGCGATGAAAGAAATCCCTGCGGCACAAGGGTTTCTTTCATCAGCGACGTTGATCGTCATTCGTGTTTGATGTGCGCGGCGAACGCGCGCGCGAATGCATCGCGGTGCTTTCGTTTCGTGTTCGCAGCGTGTGCCGCGCCTTGTGCGTAAACACTTCCTTAAGCGGGACGCTGTTTTTTTGAATGCGTTGGTGTAATCCAGTTGAAGTGCATTTCGATTCCCGAGTGCACACAGCGATTAAGCCATCTCACTAACTTAGGAGGGCAACATGGCCAAGAAAGCGAAGAAGGCGAAGAAGGCGAAGTCGGCAGTGAAGAAGACTGCCAAGAAGACGAAGAAGGTCGCCAAGAAGAAGAAGTAAGGCTGCGCCTTACGAAAATTGCCGGCACGTGATGCCGGTATCGTCACAAGGGCCGCCAGACTGATCAGTTCGCAAGAACGAGTTTGAACCGGCGGCTCCGGTCGACGAACAGAGGGTGTCGGCGAGACATCAGGCGAGACGGTCCGGCCGACAGGCCGGGCAGAAGAGTTCAAGAACTCTTCGTTCGTTGCGGGGGATGACCCCGCAGTTCCACCGGACATCTGCTTCGGCAGGTCATCCGGCGGGATCTCTGTCCTGGCGTGTTCACCGACGCCCTCGTTTTTTTGTCCGCACGCCTTCCGCTCAGGGCGGATCCCGGCGGCACCATTTCCAGATTGCAATTCTGTCCTGGCGAGCGCTCGCGTCGAGCGCCCGGGCATCGCCGTGTTTTCTGAACAGGCGCGCTCATGGTCCGGAGCATCGAACAGCGGCCCTGATCGGCCTTGCGCGCCGGCTCTCTCTGCGGGGTCTCCGCGAACAATGGTTATCGCTTCGCCAAACGCGAGGGTGAATCGATTCTCACGCCTGTTGAGAAGTGGCTGAAAATAGCGGCTTTCTGCGATTTCTCCGATTCGGCCCGCAGGCCGCGTTCAGATTCGATTCATCGCGATGCTTAAACCGCGATTCAAATTTTACGGATCATATGGTCCCAACAAGCCGGCAAACGGCGAACGCGTATTCCGCAGGATTGGCCAGCCGGTTTTGCGGAATACGCGCCTCAAACAACAGTGCGTCACATCGGATCATGACAGGAGCCGCGCTCGTCGCGGCGGGAATTCGGGAGAGTTGAGATGTTTCAGGGGACAATCGACACCAGCGCCGCGATGGCGATCGAAGCCACCATGAACGGCGACGTGCTGTTCGAGCTTGGCGTTCTTTATTCAAGCGGGCGAGGCGGCCTGATCGACCTTGTCGCGGCCCATAAATGGTTCAATCTCGCCGCGCTGAAGGGCAGGGGCGATGCGATCTCGCTGCGTCAGGAAATCGCCGGGCAAATGTCCGGCGCTGAAATCGCCGCCGCCCAGCGCGAGGCACGGGCCTGGATCGCTACGCATTGAACGTCATGAGGCCGGCTGGCTACAGCCTGTTTCATGCATCTGCGGACTGTGGCGATCCCGCAAGCGTTGCCGTTCGGAACTGATCCGCTCGCGCGGTTCGTGCTTTCGTCAAGGACAGGCCGCGCAATGCGACAGACGCTGTGATTGCCGCAAGGATTCGCTGGAGAGCGGGGAATGCCGCTTGGCGGTGAGCGCCATCGCGCGCGGCGCGAAGCAGGATGGCGGAGACGGAGGGATTCGAACCCTCGATACCCTTTTCAAGGTATGCTCATTTAGCAAACGAGTGCCTTCAGCCGCTCGGCCACGTCTCCACAGGCCCGATATGCCTCACACGATGACGCGCCGCAAGCCGTTGATGACTTTTATAGTATCTGTCCCACGGCGAGATGCGTGCAGCCGCTCTGCCTTTATAATGTCAGTGGGGCTGAACCATGTTTTCGGCCGCTGGCCCGCCTCAAACCGTTGTCTGTGACGCCTGGATTCGCAGGATTCGCGCCCTGAAACAGGGGGCTGGACGGTGAGTCGGCACCACGCTTGATTCGACTAATTCACACCTGCGGCGCACGCGATGACGGTTGCGCCGCCACATTCGCCTTTTTCGGGAACATTTTACATCGCTCCAATAACCTCAGTAAAATCAATAGCTTGCAGAGATTTTGGCCGGTAAGCTGCGTGCCATTTGTGCAACACCTCCCTGAAAACGGCTGGAACCGCCCCATTTGAAGGCGGTCCTTTGTTGCGTGTTCACGACTGTTGGGCAATGGTCATTGAAGCGACGGAGGGGGGCATCCCGAGGTCGTCCCGTTTGGGAGTTTCGCTTAAGTCGCTCGCGTTCAGCGGGAGTGTCCGAAAGCGCGAGGCGACCGGCGGTTAGCGGGGATTAAGGGAACCAACCACGTGGTGTGACTTGCACCACCGGCCAGGAACCTTCCCTAGAGAGCAAAACTTTGGAGGTTTTATGAGCAAGATTAAGAGCCTTATCCTCGGATCGGCTGCGGTTATCGCAGCATCCGCTGGAGCACAGGCAGCCGATCTTCCGGTGAAGGCGAAGGCCGTTCAGTACGTGAAGATCTGCTCGCTGTACGGCGCCGGTTTCTACTACATCCCCGGCACCGACACCTGCATCAAGCTGGGCGGCTACGTCCAGGCTGACTGGAACATCAACGCTGGCAACTACGGCAAGCCGGCATGGGATGAAGGCGGGTTCCGCGCCAACGGTACCGGCAGCCGCGACAGCGACTACTTCACCACCCGCGCTCGCGTCCAGCTCAACATCGACACCCGTACCGCCACCGAATACGGCGTTGTCCGCACCTACTGGTCGAGCAACTTTGAACATTCGACCGGCTTCGGCCCGTCGTCGGGCAACCTGACGATGGACTACGGCTTCATCCAGTTCGCCGGCTTCACCATCGGTAAGGCGGTCTCTGGCTTCCAGACCCCGTGGGGTGCCTACGGCGCCAACAACAACACCTCGTTCCTGCTCGGCGGCTACGACAACGCGACTGGCATCAACCAGATCGCCTATACGTGGCAGTTTGGCAACGGCGTGTCGGCTCAGGTTGGTATCGAAGACAACCGCATCATCAACCGCGCTCAGTTGCTGAATGCGAGCTTGGCTGCGAACCAGGCTGTCGGGCCGGCGGCGTTGACCGGTGCTTATACCAACTCGTACGGCGGCAACGTCTCGCCTGACTTCGTTGGTAACATCCGTATCGACCAGGCGGCCTTCACCGCTCAGTTGTCGGGTGCTGCGCACAACGTGCATGCCAACTACTACGCTGGTCCTGCCGGTGCTGCTCCGGTCGAGCCGAACGGTCATCCGTCGGATGAATGGGGCTTCGCGGTTGCGGGCGGCATTCAGATCAAGAACCTGCCGACCGGCCCCGGCGACAAGCTGTCGTTGGACGCGACCTATGCTAACGGTGCTATGAAGTACCTGATCAGCGGCGTGACCGGCAACAACTTCGACAAGTTCGGCAGCGCCGACTTCGCCGGCAGCTATCAGAGCCTCGCTGTCCTCTCGCTGTTCGACGGTGTCTACACCACCGGCAGCAGCATCGAGAAGACCTCGGGCTGGGGCTTCCGTGGTGCTTACGTTCACAACTGGACCCCGAACTGGGAATCCAGCCTGTTCGGCAGCTACACCCGCATCGACTACAACACCAACGCATCGGCTGCGATCTGCGGTGTTCAGGCGCTCAACAGCGGTGCGAAGCTCAACGGCTACTCCTGTAATCCTGACTTCGCGATCTGGCAGATCGGTACCCGTACCGCTTGGACCCCGGTTCGCAACCTGACCTTCTCGGGTGAAGTCATGTACACCAACCTCGACCAGTCCAACACTGGCTCGACCACGTTGGCCGCTGCCAACGTTGCTGGTACGTTCAAGCCGGCTGGCGTGTACGACTACAAGGATCAGGGCATCTGGTCGGGCAACCTCCGCGTTCGCCGCACCTGGTAATAACAACCGCCTGACGGCGATTGTGACCTGAACTCAAAGAACCCCCGGCAGGAAACTGCCGGGGGTTTTTCTTTTCCGTCATGCTGCGAGTTGCCACACATTCAATTGTCATGGCCGGGCTTGTCCCGGCTATCCCGATAGCCGATGCACAGTGCTCAACACTTCGGGATCACCGGCACAAGGCCGGTGATGACAACCGTAATCTGAATCTGCGGCCGCTCCGGAATGCCTGATCGGGTTCAGCAGGCAAGAACTCCACTTCCGTCACACCGCTTACAGAACGCGACGATGCGGTCCATGGTGGGTTTGTCCGCCAGTAGCGGAGCGTGGCCCTGATCGGCGACCGTCACGAGATCAATGTCCGGACGCCGCGCGATCATGTCCTGCACGCCCTGGACCGACAGCAGGTCGGACAGCGCCCCGTGAATAAGCATCAGGGGGAGGCCTGCCATGGCGTCGAACAGCTCCCAGACCTGCGGCAGCGGGTTGGACGGATCGAGCCCGTCCAGCGTGTGCCTGATTTTCAGGTCATAGGTTCGCTCCAACCCGCCGCCGGCCTTCTCCCGGAAGGCCCGGCGCGCCCATGCCATCCACTCGCCGTCGGTGAGGGACGGGAACACCGTGCCGAATAGCTCTTTCAGGCCGCGCGCAGCCTCGTCCCATGTCTGTCGCGGCGGCGGATCGGCGATATAGCCCTTGATCTTCATCAGGCCGCCCATTTCCAGCGCGGGGCCGATGTCGTTCAGGATCACGCCGGCCAGCAGTTTCGGCTGCGCCGCAGCCATCGCCATCGAGATCAGGCCGCCGCGCGACGTGCCGAGCAGAATGGCGCGGGAAATTCCCAGCGAAGCCGCGATCGACAGAACGTCGCCAAGCTCCACCGGCACGGCGTACTTGGCCGGGTCGGGATCGTAATCGGACAGGCCGCGGCCACGATAGTCCACCGACACGACCTTGCGGGGCGCCGCAGGATCCGTGGCGATCGCGCGGGCGATGTCGTCGAAATCGTCCGTGGTCCGCGTCAGGCCGGGCAGGCAGAGCACCGGCAGCAGGGAGCTGTTCTCCGGGCCGATCACCTTGGCATGGAGCTTCAGCCCGTCGGCGGACTGGCAGTAAACATCGCGGAATTGTGCGGACATGAATTTTCCTTGAGAACAGGCGTGATGCCGCCGAGATGCCGGAGTTGATCCGACATCCATCGGGACGAAAAGTTTTCTTGAGATGGATCACCGGGTCAAGCCCGGTGATGACGGTCACGCGAGATGATCGCTCTCGGCCAGTATTCAAAACCGGCCGTCAGCATCAGATCGCGTCATTCCACACTCGCGCCGCGGCGCAAATCGGCCTCGATCAGCAGCTTGCTGCCGCCGCCGAAGCGAGAGCGATAGACCTGCAGGTTCTCCATGATGCGCTGGACGTAATTGCGCGTCTCGGAGAATGGAATCTGCTCGACCCAGTCGACCGCGTCCACCTTCGGATCGCGCGGGTCTCCGTAGCGCTCGATCCATTTGCGGACGCTGCCGCGCCCGGCGTTATAGCCCGCGAAGGTCATGATGTAGGAGCCGCGATAGTCCTCGATCAGCCCGCCGAGTTCGGCCGCGCCGAACGCCGCGTTGTATGCCGGGTCGCTCTTGAGCCGGGCAAGATCGAAAGTGGTGCCGTATTTCTTCGCGACATACTTGCCTGCACCTGCCGTCACCTGCATCAGGCCGTAGGCGTTGGCCGGCGACACGATGGTGGGATTGAACGCGCTTTCCTGCCGGGCGATGGCGAACACAATCGCCTTTTCGACCTCAGGTCCGAAATCCTTGTAGGGCGGAATGCCGGTGACCGGATAGGCGTAGTGATCGAACGGCATGCCGCGGTTCAGCGCGGCCTTGCCGACCAGCAGCATGCCGCGCGCATCGTTGTGCCGCTGGGTGAGTTCGCAGAGCGCGAGCAGGCCATCCATGTCGGCGCGTTCACCCATATCCGCGAGGATCGGAACGGCGATGTCGCGCTCGTCGAGCGTATAGAGGATGTCGACGGCCCGGACGATCTCCAGCCGTTCGCCGCCCCGGGAGCGGCCGGGCACGCCGTTCAGCGCGATCTGCGGCAGCCCGAGCTTCGCGCGGGCAAGCTGACCGTAATAGCTGGTCGACTGCGCCGCGGCCGATTCATAGGCGGTGCGCGCCTCATGAGCGCGTCCTGCGGCCTCGGCGGCGCGGCCTTGCCAGTAGCCGGCGCGGGCGAGCGCCGTCGGATTGACGCTGCCGACACCGATCCGCGCGAAATGCTGGGCCGCCAGATTCGGATCGTTGAGAAACCGCAGCGCGATCCAGCCTGCGGTGAATTCCCGTTCGGTCTGATAGATGTCGCGCGCCGGCAACGACGCGTCGCGCGCAACGGCGTAGGCGAGGCGCGGCTCGTTCGTGTCTAGCAGCTTTCGCGCCAGCAGGCGCCGCTCGATCCACCATTCGTCCGGGTTGACCAGCCGCGCCGGGTCACGCGGCGCGGACTGCATGACACGCGCGGCCTCCTGGAACTTGTCCTCGCGCCGCAGCCACTGCGCCTTGCTGAAAATGTAGACCGGATCGCCATGCAGATCGGCGGGAACGGCATCGAGCAGGGCCTTTGAGTTCGAGGCCTTCTTGTCGAGCGCGGCATGTGCTTTCGCCAGCGCGACGTAGCCGCTGCCGAGGCGCTTCGCGGAGCGCAAGGCCCCTGCCGGATCATTGCCGTACAGCAACAGGTCCATCCGGACCTTGTGGTCACCCGGCGACAGCAGCGAACCGAACTTCTCGAACGCCGTGTCCTCGGTGTAGGAGGAAAACGAGTCATTGCGCCAGGCCTCGCGGACCAGCCGCGCCGCGTTCTGCCGGTCGCCGCGCGCCAGCAGCGCGCCGGCAAGCATGAATCGTCCCTTGGGTGAGATCGGCTGTTCGCGGGCAAAGAAAGCCAGCACCGTGGCGTCGTCGCGCTTGTCGTCCCAGAGCGCGGACTCGCCGCGCTTGCGCAAATAGACCTGACTCGGCCAGGTCGGGTTTTCGGCGAGGAAATCGCGATAGCGCTCGGCGGGCACGCCGTTGTCATCGCTCCGCAGGATCATCCATTCGGACAGTTTGCGCGCGACGGGGTCGGCAAGGGAGGCCTGAAGCTGTGTCGCGTCCGCCGGCTTCCGCTTGCGCACCAGTTCGATGATCCGCTCGAGCGTCTCCAGGTCGGCTTTTGACGTGGCCGACGTTCCGGCCAGCGCCAGAGCGACCGAGGGCTTTCGGGAGCGAGCAACCGGGGCAGGCGCAACCGGCGCGGCCTTGGCGGCGGCATGAGGCTGATCGGGGTTCGCCGGCGCCGTCTGCGGTGTGACATGCCGGGGCACAGGACGCGGTTTCGGCAGGGGCACCGCGGACGCCGCATAAGAGGACAGCGCAAGAATGCCCGCACCGGCAAGAATGGCAGCGCGGCGGACCAGACGGGGCGATCCTGAAGGCGAGCGATCAGATGGCATCACGAGCGGCCCATGCGGCGAATCATTCAAGACCTTCGCCCTTAGCTGTACGGCATTGAATATGTGGACAAAACATCAAATGTGTTAGAACCGCCACAATGCCGCAACACCGCGGCGAAATCGCGGCTGGCTCGGGTTCTTTCCAGCGTCGGATCGCGGTACGGGAGTGCCCGGGACTTTCATCGCGATCCGGGACCCGGTATCAATCAATCATAAATCGCAGTGCTTGCGATGCGTTCGGAGAATGACAATGGCAACCAGGACGAATTTCAGGGGGTCTCTTACCGCCTTGGTGACGCCATTCAAAAACGGGGCGCTGGACGAGGGCGGCCTGCGTGAGCTTGTGAGCTGGCAGATCGAGCAAGGCTCGCACGGGCTGGTTCCTGTCGGAACCACTGGCGAGAGCCCGACCCTCAGCCACGAGGAGCACAACAAGGTCACCGAATGGTGCGTGGCGGAGGCCAAGGGCCGCGTTCCGGTGATCGCCGGCGCGGGCTCGAACTCGACGCGCGAAGCGGTCGCTCTGGCGCAGCATGCCGAAAAGGCGGGCGCCGATGCCGTGCTCGTGGTGACGCCCTATTACAACAAGCCGACGCAGGAAGGCATGTATCACCACTTCAAGGCGGTGAACGATGCGATCGGTATTCCGATCATCATCTACAACATTCCGCCGCGCTCGGTTGTCGATCTGTCGGTCGAAACCATGACCCGGCTGTTCGAGCTGAAGAATATCGCCGGCGTGAAGGATGCGACCGCAAACCTTGCGCGCGTCTCGCAGCAGCGCCACGCCATGGGCCCGGATTTCATCCAGCTCTCGGGCGAGGACATGACCGCGCTCGCCTACATGGCGGCGGGCGGGCATGGCTGCATTTCGGTCGTCGCCAATGTCGCGCCGAAGCAGTGCGCGGATCTGATGTCCGCCGTTTTCAAGGGCGACTACGCGGCGGCGCTGAAGATTCAGGATCGGCTGACGCCGCTGCATGACGCCATCTTCAAGGAGCCGGGTCTGGCTGGCGCCAAGCACGGACTCAAGCTGCTCGGCCGCGTGCAGGAGGAAGTACGTCTTCCGCTGGTGCCGGTGACGGCGCCGACCGGCAAGGTCATCCATGACGCGATGGTGTATGCCGGATTGCTGAACTGACAACCTTGGAAGGGAAATGCGCCGATGCTTGAAGAGTTCAAGAAATTTGCCCTGAAGGGCAACGTGGTCGATCTGGCGGTCGGCGTCATTATCGGCGCCGCGTTTGGCGCCATTGTGAACTCGATGGTGGCGGATGTCATCATGCCGATCATCGGCGCGATTACCGGCGGCCTCGACTTCTCGAATTACTTTATCGCGCTTTCCAAGAGCGTCACGGCGACGAATCTTGTCGATGCCAAGAAACAGGGCGCGGTGCTCGCCTATGGCAGCTTCCTGACCCTCACGCTGAACTTCATTATTATCGCTTTCGTGCTGTTCATGGTGATCCGCGTCATGAACCGTCTGAAGGCGAAGGAAGAGGCGGCCCCGGCTCCGGAAAAGGCGACCAAGGATCAGGAACTGCTGACCGAAATCCGCGATCTTCTGAAAGCGAAATAAATCACTATCTGACCGGCAGACAGTCCGGCTGCGCGAGGATATCCTTGCGCGCCGGTCTGCTGGAAAAAACTGGGCTGTCACGCGAACCAGTGTTCGTGTGTTGTGTCCCGAGGCATCCGATGGCCGAAAAGAAAGAACCCACGATCAAGGTCATCGCCGAGAACCGCAAGGCGCGGTTCAACTATGCCATCGAGGATACGGTCGAGGCCGGCATCGTGCTGACCGGAACCGAGGTCAAATCGACCCGCAATGGCAAGACTACGATTGCGGAATCCTACGCCGACTCCAAAGGCGGCGAGATCTGGCTGGTGAACGCCAACATCCCGGAATATCTGCAGGCCAACCGCTTCAACCATGAGCCGAAGCGGGACCGCAAGCTGCTGCTGCACCGGAAGCAGATCAACCGGCTGATTGGTGCGATCGAGCGCGAGGGCATGACGCTGGTTCCGCTCAAGATGTATTTCAACGAGCACGGCCGGGTGAAACTGCAACTGGCACTCGCCAAGGGCAAGAAGCTGCACGACAAGCGCGACACCGAGAAGAAGCGCGACTGGGCGCGCGAGAAGGGGCGCCTGCTGAGAGCGCGCGGATGACTTTCGTCGCCCTTCGAGGCCGTCGCTTCGCGACGGCGCCTCAGGATGACGGTACGGTACTTGGACGTCATCCTGAGGTGCGAGGGCCATAAGCGCGGTTACGCGCGTCTTTGACGCGGTATGGCCCGAGCCTCGAAGGATGAGGTGTGGAGGATATCTATGAGCCAGCAGCCGAACCTGATGGATGTGGACTGGAGTAAGATCCCTGCGCCAACCGATGACGGGGCAGCGAAACACCTGACCGGGATGAAGCTCCCGCCCGTTGCATTGCAGGCGACGGATGGATCATCCGTCACGCTGTCCTCGCTGCCGGGCCGGGTGGTGCTGTTTGCCTATCCGCGCACCGGAGAGCCGGGCAAGATCGGACTCGTGGACGATTGGGACATGATCCCCGGCGCGCGGGGATGCACCCCGCAGACCTGCGCTTTCCGCGATCTGTTCAAGGATTTGAAGGACGCGGGCGCCCAGCATGTGTTCGGACTGTCCACGCAGGACACGGCTTATCAGCGCGCCATGGTGGATCGGCTGCATGTGCCGTTTCCGGTTCTGTCCGATAGCGATCTGGCCCTGACACGGGCGCTCGACTTGCCATCAATGGACGTGGCGGGCCTGACGCTCATCAAGCGGCTTGCACTCATCATCGACGGCGCGACGATCACCCATGTGTTCTATCCGGTGTTTCCGCCGGACCGGAACGCGGGCGATGTGCTGGCCTGGCTGCAGGCCAATCCGCGCTAACCGAGATAGTCCCGCACACTGGCGAACACCGCCCTGAACATTTCGGGCGTCAGCACGCGCGTGTTCGTGTTGTAGCGGGAGCAGTGGTAGCTGTCGAAGAGCCGGATCGCTCCGGCCTGATGCTGCGCGCCATGAGCGAAAGGCGCGGCTGCGGCACGAACGCCAAGACCCTTGAGCGTTGTGTCATGTGCCACACGGCCGAGCATGACGATGGCGCGCAGCCGCGGCATCTCGCCGATTGCTGTTGTCATGAAGCTGCGGCAGGTGTTGATCTCGGCGGGCAGCGGCTTGTTCTGCGGAGGAACGCAGCGCACGGCGTTGCTGATCCGGCAATCGACAAGCTCCAGTCCGTCGTCGGGCCGTGCCTCGAAGACACCCCGGGCAAAGCCGAGCTCGATCAGCGTCCCGTAAAGAAGATCTCCGGCGAAATCGCCGGTGAAAGGCCGTCCGGTGCGGTTGGCGCCCTGAAGGCCGGGGGCAAGGCCGATAATCAGAAGCTGCGCGTCGACAGGTCCAAATGAAGGGACAGGCGCATTGAACCAGTGCGGATGCTGCGCGCGATTGGTGTCGCGATAGTCTTTCAGCCGGGGACAGAGCGGACAGTCCAGGGCCGGTTCGTTCGATTGCGCTGAAACGGAAAAAGAAGGGCCGGCGCTGTTGCGCCGGCTCGCTTTGGTTTTATCAATCGTCGAATTCGTCATCGCCCCTTGGCGCCATTGTGCTGGTCGTCGCGCGCTGCAGGAATTGCGGCGTGTGCTGACGGGGTTCGCGCGGTTCGCGCGGCGCAGGGCGCTCGCTCGGATCGCGGCCAAGTTTGGACTGTAGCTGGATCAGATCCGTAAAGACATCCGCCTGACGGCGCAATTCATCGGCGATCATCGGCGGCTGGCTTGCGATGGTGGAAATCACCGTCACCCGAACGCCGCGCCGCTGCACGGCTTCGACCAGCGAACGGAAATCGCCGTCGCCCGAGAACAGCACCATCTGGTCGATATGCTCGGCCAGCTCCATGGCATCGACGGCAAGCTCGATGTCCATGTTGCCCTTCACCTTGCGGCGGCCGGACGCATCAATGAATTCCTTCGTCGCCTTGGTGACGACGGTGTAGCCATTGTAATCGAGCCAGTCGATCAGCGGCCTGATCGAGGAGTATTCCTGATCCTCGATGATGGCGGTGTAGTAGAAGGCGCGAACCAGAGTGCCACGGCTCTGAAACTCAAGGAGCAGCCGTTTATAATCTATGTCGAAACCAAGCGTCTTCGCTGTTGCGTAGAGGTTCGCGCCGTCAATAAACAGCGCGATCTTGTTCGTGGCAGAAGGCATCAGTTTTTTCTCGCATCGTTGTTATCGTATGTATTCTTGGCGCGTATCCATCACCGCGCATTCCCAGTCAGTTCAGTTGCAGTTGTTATTCGCCAGAAGGTTTAGAGACGATAAAGGATCGGAAATATCGGCTGCGGGCGCTGGCGTCCATGCAGCGGAACACTTCTGATGATGTAATGAAGCGATTTCTTGTCCAATACGCTCTTTCGCGCCCCTTGGCCTGCTCCATTGGGGGTATCTGAAGCGGTCTTTGTACCCGCCTTTTCAAAATTCGCGCTTGCGGAATAGCCCCGGTCGCTATACCTACCGCGCATAGCGACATTTTTCAGATCCAGACCCGGAGCGGCTGCCTATGGCGCGCGTCACTGTTGAAGATTGTATTGATAAGGTCGACAACCGGTTCGACCTCGTGCTGCTGGCCGCGCACCGTGCGCGGATGATTTCTTCAGGGTCGCCCCTGACCGTTGACCGCGATAATGACAAGAATCCGGTCGTTTCGCTACGCGAAATCGCCGATACGACCATTTCTCCCGAGGATTTGCGCGAGGAACTCGTGCATTCTCTGCAGAAATTCGTCGAAGTGGACGAGCCTGAGCCCGATACGGTTCCGCTGATCGGTTCGGCCGGCGCCTCCGTGGATGCCGATGACACCGAAGTCGCCGTCGAACGCATGACGGAAGAAGAGCTGTTGAAGGGCTTGGAAGGCCTTGCTCCACCCGAAGAGCAGCCTGAGGAAGACGAATAAGTCCGTTTCGGACCAGATTTCCGGCGTTTGGTGCCGGATTTGCCAAAGGCCCGGGCGGTTCGTCCCGGGCCTTTGCATTTATTGACATTTTTAGGGTCTTCCTTGCGATAGTCATCGGACCGGCGATATTGTGAATGACGGTTCCTTTTTCTGGGATCGAAGGCGAGGCGGACAGGCGAAATGGCGACCGGGCGGCGAAACCAGCCCCAAATGCAGGCGGCGACCGAGGCGGTCGCTGCGGTTCCATCTGCGCCGTCCGAGGGGACTGCCAGGAAGCCCGTTCGCACCAAGATGATGCGCCAGTACGACCTGGTGGACCGGGTCCGTGCCTACAATCCGAACACCGACGAAGACCTGCTCAACCGGGCCTATGTCTACGCCATGATGGCCCATGGCGAGCAGAAGCGCGCGTCCGGCGATCCTTACTTCTCGCACCCGCTCGAGGTGGCGGCGATCCTCACCAA